>Ga0310327_10002_pt1 | contig 37623 bp, 30 predicted proteins | sample LakSupDCLTotalB7_FD_195541 | JGI IMG/M metagenome (GOLD analysis project Ga0310327, IMG submission 195541) | Enriched freshwater cyanobacterial communities from Lake Superior, Ontario, Canada - SU02.DCL.Total.B7 (v2) (version 2) | ecosystem: Environmental > Aquatic > Freshwater > Lake | place...
GGCCTGGAGTGGCCAACTGCTGCCCGAGCTGCCGATCTTCCCGGTCAAGGGCCAAATGCTCTCCCTGCAAGCCCCCAAAGGGGCCCTGGAGCGGGTGGTGTTCGGGCCTGGCACCTATCTGGTGCCAAGGGAAGACGGGCTGCTGGTCGTGGGGGCCACAAGCGAACCGGAAGCGGGCTTTGAGGAAGGCCTGACCCCAAACGGGCAACGAAGCCTGCAAGAAGGCATCGGTTCCCTGCTGCCGGCCGCCAGCCAATGGCCGCCGATGGAACGCTGGTGGGGCTTCCGGCCCTGCACCCCCGATCAAGGGCCCCTGCTTGGGACCAGTGCTGTCCCAGGGCTATGGCTGGCCACAGGCCACCACCGCAATGGTGTTCTACTAGCCGCAATCACGGCAGAGCTGCTCTGCCAACAAATGCATCCAGGGACAACAAAAAATCCTGAATCAAACGAGGCCGCGCTAGGCCTGCTGAACCAGTTCCACTGGAGACGATTCCAGCAGGCCTAAACCGTTTGGTCGGCTCAGGCTGTGTCAAAGGGCCTCGACCAACACTCAGGCTTCAACGCGCCAAGCCTGGTCGGCGGGCGACCAATCGCTCAGCTCGGCAGCCTGGAACCACAAACCAATCTCAAACGCGGCAGTCTCGGGAGCATCGGAACCATGGATCACGTTGCGGCCGATGTTGACGGCCAAATCACCGCGGATCGTGCCGGGTTCGGCCTCTAGGGGTTTGGTGGCACCAATCAGCTTGCGGGCACTGGCGATCACGCCATCGCCTTCCCAAACCATGGCCACCACGGGGCCGCTGGTGATGAAATCCACCAAACCCGCGAAAAAGGGACGCTCGCTGTGGACCCCGTAGTGACTTTCGGCCAAGGCGCGGCTAGGCGTGAGCTGCTTCAGCCCAACAAGCTTGAAGCCCTTGCGCTCGAAGCGGCCAAGGATCTCGCCCACCAGCCCCCGTTGAACGCCATCGGGCTTGATGGCGATAAAGCTGCGTTCGACGGCCATGGAAAAGGAAGAAACCTGACCCCATCGTCAGCCGCTGCCCTGCCCCTTGGCAAGCAAGAAGCGATTCAGAAAACTAGGGGGGCTCCAATCGACCTTAGAATCGGCATGGAGACCGGAGCTGCGGCACTGATGCCTTGGAAGCCAGCCCACCTCCCTAGAGTCCAGGCCATCGAGGATCAAGCCAATGGCGCTGACAACTGAAATTCCGTCGCCTGCCAAGCCAACGGTCGAAGGGAGGAACTGGTCAGGGGCAGACAGCGCTGCCCTCTATGGCGTCAACAAATGGGGCGAACCCTATTTCTCAGTAAACGAGTTGGGCCACGTAGAAGTCAAGCCAAAAGGCGAACAGGGCCCTGCCATAGACCTAGCGGACCTAGTCGAAGGATTGCAGGGGCGCAATCTATCATTGCCCTTACTCATTCGATTCGACAATATTCTTGAAGACCGTCTAAACCATCTCCACCAGGCGTTTACTCAAGCCATAAAGACCTATGACTATGCGGGCCATTATCAAGGCGTGTTCCCAGTTAAATGCAATCAGCAAAGACATGTCGTCGAGCAACTTATCGAAAGTGGGCGCCGCTGGAACTTTGGCCTAGAGGCCGGAAGTAAGGCAGAATTGCTGATTGCCCTTTCCCTACTGAACGACCCAAAAGCCCTGCTGATCTGCAACGGCTACAAGGACAAACGTTATATAGAAACAGCCATCCTGGCAAGACGGCTAGGGAGACAACCTGTGGTTGTGATTGAGCAGCCTGATGAAGTAGAACGCATCATATCAGCGAGCAAGGAACTAGGAGCAGCCCCCCTAATTGGCATTCGGGCAAAGCTATCAGCTCGGAGTACAGGCCGTTGGGGAAGCTCGGTGGGAGACAAGGCAAAGTTCGGACTTGCAATCCCTGATATTCTCGCCACGATTGAAGCATTAAGGGACGCCAACCTCTTGACAGAATTAAAGCTGCTGCACTTCCATGTGGGAAGTCAAATAAACGACATTGCCGTACTCAAAGATGCACTTCAAGAAGCGGGCCAAATCTATGCCGCACTTTGCAAATTAGGAGCCCCGATGGGCTACCTCGATGTCGGCGGCGGTCTCGGGGTCGACTACGACGGCAGCCGCACAGCAACCGCAGCCTCAAAGAACTACTCACTACAAAACTACGCCAATGACGTCGTTGCCACCGTGCGGGAGAGCTGTGAACCCTGGGGCATCACCGTGCCAACGCTCGTTAGTGAGAGTGGACGGGCCATTGCCAGTCATTTTAGCGTGCTTGTCTTTGATATATTGGGAACGGGAACTGTGCCTAGAGGCATTCCAAAGCCTGCAGACCTAGAACCGTTAACGGTTAGAAATTTACGCCATACCCTCGAAAGCCTAATTGAACAAGACACCAAACCAGAGCAACCAGCAGGGGAACCAAGCAAGGATCAACGCAAACTCGAAAAGCTGCAGGAAGCCTGGAATGACGCCATCAAATTCAAGGAGGATGCCCTAGCGGCATTCCGCTTGGGCTACCTGAGCCTCACTGAAAGGGCTGTAGCCGAACAACTCACTTGGGCGTGCGCGGATCGCATCGCAAAACAATTACCGCAAACTGGGGTTCCCGAAGAGTTGAAAGCCCTACGATCAGCCCTAGCCAAGACCTATTACGCCAACCTTTCGATTTTTCGATCAGCTCCTGACACCTGGGCGATCGATCAACTTTTCCCGGTGATGCCGATCCATCGACTGAATGAACGGCCAAACGAACTCGGCAGCTTCGCAGATCTAACCTGTGATTCCGACGGTAAATTGGAACGGTTTGTTGATAGTGGCAAAATAAAGTCACTACTAGAATTGCATGACTTCACGCCAGGTCAACCCTATTGGATAGGCATGTTTCTTGCCGGCGCCTATCAGGAGGTTATGGGAAACCTACACAACTTATTTGGCAGCACGAACGCAGTCAACATAAGAATCAATGAAAACGGAGAATACCAGCTTGACCATGTTATAAAAGGCGACACCAACGCCCAAGTTCTCGAAGCAATGGAACATAATCCCAGAGAACTATTGGAACGACTTCGCGTAGCCAGCGAAGCAGCCATTTTGAGCGGACAGCTGAACATTAAAGACGCCAGCAGGCTGATGGATCACCTGGAAAGCAGCCTAAGGCAAACAACCTATCTCACGAATCAGCCGTAATTGCAAGAGCAACAAAGCAAGGGGCTAATTTAATTAAGGAGTGGCCTTGGCGCAAAGATCATCGCAACTCCCGCTAACAGTTGCAGTAAGAAAATCTGCTCAAGTCCATGGGAACCCATACCCATAAAGGTCAAGGTAAATGCGGGGTTGAAAATACCAACTGAATCAGCAAAACCAAGGAACAACAAGGAAGTGAGTCCAGATCCGACCACAAAGCCAGACAAAGGCCTGGCTTCCGGACAAATTCGACCCTCATCACTCCAGGCATGGATCAACCATAAAAGCGCCAGACTCATCAAAATTTCAACAAGTGTTGCCCTAGAGGTGAAGGGACCAGACGGCGCAGTAAAGGATCGGACGTGAAAGCCAAACCAGATACCTAGAAACTGAGCAGATGCATACCCCAAAAAGCCAATAAGATTAGACCAAAAAGAAGATGGATTGGCCAGAGTATTCTGACCAAAGAACATCAAGCTGACGGAAGGATTAAAGTGGGCACCACAAGCTCTACCAAAGAGATGAATCAGAAATACCAGAGCCAATCCAATCGAAAGAAAGATAGTAAAAACAGGAACATCTCGCAAAGCGAATGAGGTTACAACTGCATAGGCTAGAAAAAAGCTGCCGATCAGCTCTAGTCCCATCCGCTCTGCCAGACTGCGCATAGATCAGATTTCAGACAGGGTTCACACTATACGCTCCCGTAATAACGTCTGCAAAAAACCGATAAGGACCTGTATGGATAGCCGTAAAGCTTAAGGCAGGAGGATTGCCATGGGAGGTCAACTGACCAAAGCGCTTGAGCGAGCTCACAGTCACATCTCCAGGGCTTGGCTGGGAGCCGGTAAAATCAGTGCCATAGCAATCAAGTTCATAATCAGCAAACACCATTTGCCAGGGAGTTCGATTGCCCAGATACTTATAGGTGTAAGTTTCACCAGCCTTTAATAAAACACAGCGTTGAAACCGTCCACCCCCAATCAACTCCATAAGATTTGAAGGTGATTCCGGATCCCATGCCTTTAAGGGTTCGGGGAAATTACCCACTAGTGAAAGCTCATGCAACTCGGTAGTTGGCGTTAATGTGCCTCCACCCGAAACAATCTCAATTGCGAAGCTATCATCATTCAAATGATAATGAAATAACAGGCGACTATCAACATCAAGTTCGAAATAAATGTTCCATTCCTGAGGCTTACCATGCCAAGCTACACCCTTAAGAAGTTTGCACGATTTCGCCGGATCATAATCAAGCCAGCAACCAAAACCCATCGTATCAAGGAAAAGCTCAGAAGCAATACCAAAATTAATACAATGCTTCCCTGCTTTAACATCAAGCTCTAACTGCAAATTCTCTGGCGAAGTAACCGGCAAAAGGGTTCTACCTGCTACCATCGGATCAAACTGATTGTCAGCGTGAACCGTACCAAGAAGTTGTATTGATGACCTCATATTGAGAAGTTCTGGATCAGCGCCTGTTAAGCCCTTCACCACAATATGGGGAGATTCAGGTGTGCTATCAAGCACAAAACGATAAATGCCGTCCTCATTAACTTTAATGGTGCAGCCGGAATGCATTGAAGAACCATGGCTGCTACCAAAGCCAGTACCGCGAACCAAACGCCCGGTGCCATCATTCAAAGCCGAAAACCCATAATCCTCTTGGCCGTCGGCTGAAATCAAAAACTGATAAACTCCATCCGCCCTAAAGTCAATTCCACCATTAGCCCTAAGTGGAACGTCAAGGGACCAATTGCCAGGGGAAGTGTTAACAAAAGAACGCCCGGGCCGCCTGCACAAAAACTTGTCAAACATGGACAAGTCGTCCCAGACAAAGCCATTCAATTCATACCCATTAAATTCAACAATTGGCTGGACAGTAGCCGCCGGATTGGAAACGATACCCATGGGCACAAGTTGCAATTGCATCGTCTCACTATCAAAACGAAAAAGAATTTCCGTATCCATAAGAATCTTGAAATTAATGTTGGCACAGCTTTTACCATCCCCATCCTCAACAAGCGTCCAAGTCAACGTCGCGCCATCGACTGTCGAACATTTCAAATGACGATGCGAGTTGTGATTAATAACAAGCCGACACGAAAAGTGGCCAGTATGCTCAGGTCCCTTAGACCCTTCTAAAAAAACGCTGCGTTCCCAGGAAGAAGACCCTACACGTTTAAAATCTTGGTCGGAAATGAAAGGATTCCAACGCCAACGACGTGCCGTTAGGTTACCAATCATTGAGATTGACTCAATGACGTTGGAGCCAATATGGCTGCTAGTAAGCAAGGGGAGTGACTGAACCACAATTTCGAAAACACTGATCCAGGTATCTTTAGCGCTTTCATGCAGCCATTGGCAACGAAAAATACGGAAATGTAGCGAAAAACACAAATCCCAGGAAAAAAACAGGACATATGCTGAAAACCTAACAATAAGAATAATAACAATCTAAACAAATAAAGAAAAAATGATTTGGATAACAAAACTAATGACAAAAACCCTCCCAAGGCAGGGGTTCACAGCAAGCCGCTGCAGTTACGTAAAAAAAGGGTGGTAGAGTAATCAAGACCAATTAAGAGCTTTAAGCCGAATACAAATGGAGTTAAGCTAAGCTTAAGAACAGACCTAGAAAATACTAAAAAATTTTAACAACACAAATCATTTCAAAAAATGACTTCAACAATCAACAGTTTTGCGATTTCCCCCAAAGGGCGTCCGCTTTCGCCTGAAGGTGATGTAACAAGGATATACACGGGTTCACCTCACCCATTTGGTGCAACTGTTGATGACGAAGGGGTAAATTTTGCGATATACAGCGCCAACGCAACAGCTATTCAACTACTTCTTTTCAATAACCCAAGCGATTTAGAGCCATCACAAGTTATAGATCTAAACCCTATTACAAACAAAAGTTTTTATATTTGGCATGTCTACATACAAGGATTAAAGCCAGGAACGGGTTATGCGTACCGAGTTGACGGTCCCAATGAACCATGGAATGGCCACCGCTTCAATCCAGCCAAAGTACTGGTAGATCCTTATTCTAAAGGAAATTCGCTTGCCCTATGGGAAAGGGGAGCAGCCTGTGGTAGTGAGGATAATCTCCACAAAAGCATGCGGAGTGTTGTTATTGATACAAGGGGCTATGACTGGGAAGGTGACATGCCGCTAAGGCGGCCTATGGCTGAATCAATAATTTATGAAATGCATGTGGCAGGTTTTACAAAAAGTCCGTCCAGTGGCGTGCAGCACCCAGGCACCTTCAAAGGCCTGATTGAAAAAATCCCCTATCTACAAGAAATCGGTATAACCGCAGTCGAACTTCTACCGGTATTTAGCTTTGATCACACAGATATCTTGCGTGTTCATGAAGGTAACTCCCTAGTAAACTATTGGGGATACAGCACGATGGGCTATTTCGCACCCCATCAAGGCTATTGCACTGATCCAGAGTCCGGCCTACATGTTCAAGAGTTCAGGGACATGGTCAAGGCCCTCCACAAGGCAGGCATAGAAGTGATCCTCGATGTTGTATTCAACCACACCGACGAGGGCAACCACCAAGGCCCAATGTTCTCGTTCAAGGGATTGGACAATAGCACCTATTATTACTTAACTGGTAAAGATGGATCCAAAGAGTTCTACTACGATTACACTGGTTGCGGCAATACCTTTAATTGTAATCACCCAATCGGAGAAAAATTAATCCTTGATTGCTTACGCTTCTGGGTTCAAGAAATGCACGTGGACGGCTTCCGCTTTGATGAAGGTTCCGTATTAACACGTGGTGAAGATGGAACACCCTTAGAACACCCGCCCGTAATTTGGTCAATCGAACTTGACGATGTTCTTGGTTCCAGCAAGGTAATCGCAGAAGCCTGGGATGCGGCAGGTCTGTACCAAATTGGCTACTTCCCCGGAGCCCGCTGGGCAGAATGGAACGGTAAATATCGTGATTCAATTCGGCAATTTGTTAAAGGAGATCCAGGCGTAATCCAGGAAGTAGCAACAAGACTTACTGGTAGCGCAGACCTATATCAATGGCGTCACCACGAGCCAGTCAATAGCGTTAACTTCATTACGGCCCATGATGGCTTTACACTCTACGATCTGTGCGCCTACAATGAAAAGCACAACTGGGCAAATGGTGAAGGCAACAATGATGGAGTGAACGACAACGTTAGCTGGAACTGTGGAGCAGAGGGCGATACCGACAACGAATCGATCGAGGCTCTAAGAAGAAAACAGGTTAAGAACCTCGGCGTTCTCCTAATGTGCTCCTTGGGAGTGCCCATGATTGTAGGAGGTGATGAACACGCCCGTTCTCAAAAAGGAAACAACAACACGTATTGCCAAGACAATGCACTAAACTGGTATGACTGGAATGCAATTGAAACACCAGAATCGAAAGAAATGATCCGATTCTGGTCAATGCTCAACAAAAAACGCAGCAATTTCATCAACCACTTCAAAGGCAAATATTTTACAGATAAAGTAAGCCGATTTGGTGTTCCTGAGATTTCTTGGCATGGCACCCAACTCAACCAGCCCAATTGGAATGATCCAGGTGCCCGCTGCCTAGCGATGACCTTCGGGGATACCGCAGAAGACACCGATGGACTCGATAATATCCATGTCATGATGAATATGTACTGGGAACCCCTAAAATTTGATATCCCTCAATTTGAAGGACTAATCTGGCATCGTACTATTGATACATCTCTTCAATCACCCAATGACATCACAATCCTAGAAGAAGCGCCAGTAATCAACGATTCCGGATATATAGTTAACGACCGCAGCATTGTGGTACTAACAACGCGGGCATCGATCCAAGGAGGTTCAGCATGAAACTATGACATGATGAAAGCGTCATGCGAGACGCCCTAAAATAGCGTAATTTAACCTCAAAGCAAAGACACCAACCATTTAACAAAACAATGACTGGCACCCTAGACTTCAGCTTCTCCGACCTAATTGCTGGCTACATTCGTAAAGTAGATTTTCCTGAAGTTTTCGATTCGCAGGGCTTTATTGAACTCGAAACATCAGATGGACGCACGTTCACAGTTAAAATTACCTATGCTTGCTACGCTGAATTAGTTAGAAACCTGGGAGAGGGGTTTCAGGTCGCACCGGGATTGAAAGAAACACTTAACGTAGGCAGGTTTATTCACGCCTATGGCCTCTTCTACCCGGAAGCAGACGGTCTTAAATTTGAAGCTAAACACATTCTCCTGTTTGGCCGCGATGCAGACAAACTTCGCTTTGAAGAGCAAGACTGGTGGGTTCGTCAAATTCAACAGTTACTGAATTTCTACTTAGAAAAACAGTTCAAGGTTCAAGACGGTCAAGCCATTGATTTCCGCAACTTCAGAACAGATCTGAGTTCGGAAGGTGACAAGCAAGACGGTGTGCAGAATCTGGACACCGTATCGCGGCTTATCTATGGCTTCGCTACCGCCTACATGATGACAGGCGACGAGCGGGCCTTGGAGGCTGCAACCAAAGGCACCGAGTATATGCAGAGGCATTTCCGGCACCGTGATAGCACAGAGGGGATTACCTATTGGTACAGCCAGCTAGACATCCAAGCCGATGGTAGCGTTCGCAAATACATGGGTTCTACCGCCGGAGGAGATGAAGGGGGTAATGCGATTCCTTGCTACGAGCAAATTTATGCACTGGCAGGCCCAACCCAAACGTACCGTTTAACAGGTACTAAAGATATTCTTGTAGACATTCAAGACACGATTTCATTCCTGAATCGTTACTACAAGGATCACGGCCCCTATGGCGGCTACTATTCACACATCGATCCAGTTACATTTGATCCCAAGGCAGAATCTCTGGGGGTTAATAGGGCCAAGAAAAACTGGAACTCCGTCGGTGACCACGCACCTGCATACCTAATAAACCTCTACCTGGCGACTGAGAAGCAAGAATATTCCGACTTCCTGGAAAATACTTTTGATACCATTTGTGAATACTTCCCGGATTACGGCTACAGCCCATTCATGAACGAGAAGTTCTTCGATGATTGGAGCCACGATCTCACGTGGGGTATTCATCAAGCTCGATGTGTTGTGGGGCACAACCTAAAGGTTGCTTGGAACCTTACCAGGATGCAAAGCCTCAAACCGAAAGAAAGCTATAAAACCTTTGCCCATCAAATTGCTGATGCCATTCCAGCCGCTGGTTGCGATAACCAGCGTGGCGGCTGGTACGACATGATGGAGCGGACGCGCAAAGATGGCGAAGAAACCAATCGCCTTGTTTGGCATGATCGCAAAGCATGGTGGCAGCAAGAACAAGGCATTCTGGCCTACTACATCATGGCCGGTGTCTATAACGATAATGATGATTATTTGCGTTTTGCCCGGGAAGGTTCAGGTTTCTACAACGGCTGGTTCCTAGATTATGAACAAGGTGGCATCTACTTCAACGTACTTGCTAACGGACAACCCTACGCACTCGGAAGCGAGCGCGGCAAGGGGAGTCACTCAATGGCTGGTTACCATTCCTTTGAACTTTGTTTCTTGGCAGCGGTCTATACCAACCTACTGGTTAACCGCCATCCCATGGACTTCTTCTTCAGCCCAGAACCTGGTACCTGGGAAGACAATATCCTGAGGGTTTCGCCAGATCTTCTACCGGCAGGTAGCGTAGAACTTAGTGAGGTGTGGATTAACGGTAAGAACTACGAAAACTTCAATCGCGAAAAGCTTTATGTAACCCTCCCCGAATCAGACACCACCCTAAAGGTACGTGTTCGCATCACACCTGCAGGTCTAGGATTCGACGCAGATCTGCTTTCCTTCGAAGGTGGAATTGCTACCCTCGCCCTGGCTGGCGAACTAATCACTTCAAGGCTGCGAGATCTGAAGGAAGAAGTTGAAAAACTTCCCAACCTTAAGGGTCTTGTCCTTGATATGACAAATCTGAAGGCCATTAGTGGCACAGGCTGGAACTATCTCCTCTTCACCAAACAACGGGCTGGCGCTAGCTTTACAGTCAAGCTGACAAATCTGTCAGATACTGTTAAGAAGTCGTTGTTAGAGGCAGAACTTGATGAGGAGTTCACACTGGGCTGACAAGCCAACAATCGAGCTATGCTGGGATCACCACGCCACCAATAGCTTGACCGCAACTTCATTCATACAAAAGGGAGTTGATGCGGCAACACAAGGGGACCTGACAGAAGCAGAAAACTGCTTCCGTCAGGCCTTTTTATTGTCAAAGAAAGAACACGCTAGATTCAATATTGGTGCAGCAAACTTGATCCGCTTACTGCATCAGCAAAAAAAAGATATAGAGATAGTAGAAGTTATTAAAGAACTGGGGGAAGAGCAAACCCTTGCACTTCCACAAATATGCATTTTGATGGCTGCCGAATCAGCACTGAAAACTGGTCAAAATAGGGAAAGCGCAGAATTGTATCGCGCCCTCCATAGTAAACATCCTCACGAAAAGCAAGTTGTACTCGGATACAGTCAAGCTCTGCTTATGCTAGGGGAGCTCAGGCAAGCCAAGGATGCACTCAAAAACTATATCCCCCAGAATGGCATTGATGCCGAAGCAATCACCAATCTTGCTTTAATTGCCCTCGAAGAAGGTGATATCAAAGAGGCAGAAATACACTATCGCATGGCTGCAAACCTAGCCCCTGAAACATTTGTAACCCACTATAATCTGGGAAAGTTCCTGCAAATGCATGGAGACTTGAATGCGGCACTTGCAGAGTTTGATAAATGCGTAGAAATAATACCGAATGCAATAGAAGCGATAATAGCCAAAGCAGAAACACTAAAAGGCCAAGGCGAAATAGAAAAGTCTAGAGAGCTATACATCAAAACGCTTAAAAATCATAAAGTCAATAAAGAGCAAATGATAGCCATTGTCAAACCACTGCTCGCAGAAGCACTTGAACGGGACGATATTGAAAGCTGTGGAGAATATCTAAGCATGGCCGCCGATGAAATAAGATCAGATTTTTGCGTAAGAAGTATCATGCATGACTTAACCAAAGAACTACAAGCGAAGTTTGGCAATGGAGAAAACTTGTATGATCCACGCGAAATGGTAAAGAGTACTTACTTATTCAGTAACCAAAACTATTTGGATGTCATCAAAGATCAGGTCCTGTCAAACAAAAGCCTAATAGAAAACCGACCAGGCAAGCCAACGAGATCAGGCAGACAAACGCACGAAATAATGGAAACAAGCAACAAGGAATTAGCGACACTAAAAGAACAACTCAAAGCAAAGCTAATTGAATACGCAATGAATCTACCGGATTCAATCAAGCCATCCTCAAACTCGGTCTTCAAAATAAGTGGATGGGCAGTAAGCCTGACGTCGGGGGGCTACCAGATAAGACATAGCCACCCAGAAGCAATTGCTAGTGGGGTATTTTATGTATCAATACCTCCAGACATGAATCAGGAGGGAAGCAAAAATCCTGGTGCCTTGTACTTTTCAAGTAGGCAAGGAAAGAACGAGCAAAGAGAACTTTTTATCAAGCCAGAAAATGGTATGTTGGTGCTATTTCCATCGTACATGCCCCATGAAACAACTCCATTTGAATCAATGCAAGAACGTATCTGCATTGCAGTAAACCTTATTCAAATTAAATAACACGATCTGGAGAAGGAGGCTAACGTTCCAGACAATATATGAAAAAAACTGACGCATAATAATTATCTATATAATAAAACGAACGCCAAAGTTTCAGGTCAAGTTCCGCCTCACGGTTGGGAGGGGAAGAGGGAGAAAAACCATACGAGTAGGGTCACGGAACCAAGATCAAATCAGGAAAAAAGGAAACTCTGCCGAAAATCGGGTATGATGGAACGAAGATGCGCGGGCCTGCTGCGCATTAAAAGTCACTCTTAATTTCCTATCCATGGCCAAAAAGATCCTGACTGTTATTTCGGAATGGGGCTATTGGGGCGAAGAATTTGTTGGACCATATGATGTATTGGTCAAAGCAGGGTATCAATTAGATTTCATGACCGCTTATGGTCGGAAGCCTCCAGCTCTGCCACCTAGCATGGAAGAAGGCTACATGGATCCACCCCTTAATAAATCAGTAACAGACGCACACTTTGCTAAGCGCACAACAGAAATCAACAATTCTGACCTATTGGCAAATCCAATAAACTTGGCAGATCAACTACCTCTTATGCCCTATTTTAATGGGCCAAGCTTTGGTCTTAAGCTAGCAGAATACAACGAAGTAAAAGAAGAATTCTGGAAAAAATTTGTTGATCCTTACGACGCCCTTCTATTGCCAGGTGGCAGTGGACCCATGGCAGATATGGTGAACAACGAAAGACTGCATACTCTTATCCTTGGTTTTCTAAATCGCGGCAAGTTAATTGCAGCAGAATGCTACTGTGTAACTTGTTTAGCATTTGCTCGCGATTGGACGGATCGCAAAAGCATCATTGATGGCAAGCATGTAACGGGACATGCGCGCGAGTATGATTACAAAGAGAACACTGGCTTTGCTCAAATGTATGATTTTGAGGGCAATCCTATGAATACAAGCGCCAACTTTGGCCCTCCTTTCTACCCTCTCGAGTATATTCTACGTGACGCCGTTGGACCCACAGGTCAATACCATGGTGGAGTCGGGCACAACATATCAACAGTGCTTGACTACCCATTCCTGACAGGAAGGTCAACACAAGACTCGACGCTTGTTGGTGAGCTGATGATCAAAGTTCTTGAAGAAGGCCTAACACGCTATGGCTGGTAATTAACGACAATAAATACTCACACCATCAGTGCCACTAAGAGAGTACTATGAGAGGACATGAAGCTATCATTCGTCAATTCTTGGCGAATGGAATCGACCACATGTTTGGCAATCCAGGAACAGTTGAGCAAGGTTTTCTTGATGCTCTGGAAGATGTTCCAGAGATGAAGTATATCTTGACTCTACAAGAATCGATTGCTGTTTTGTGCGCGGATGGCTATGCCCGGAGCCGGCTAAAACCGGCCCTAGTGCAGATTCACTCGTCCCCTGGACTTGGAAATGCCATTGGCAATCTCTATCAAGCCAAAAGGGGTAACTCTCCTCTGGTGGTGATTGGTGGTGATGCAGGTATCAAATATCAGGCGATGGATGCGCAAATGGCAGCTGACCTAGTTGCCATGGCAGAACCAGTGACCAAGTGGTCGGCCATGGTTCAACATCCTTCCAGCCTGCTTCGGATGGTTAGGAGAGCAATTAAAGTCGCAAGCACACCTCCATGTGGACCAGTGTATTTGTGCTTACCCGAAGATATGCTTGATGCTGAAATAACAGAAGAAATTTACCCGGCACATATTCCTAGTTTTGATATACATCCCACAATAGCCAATTTAACTGAGTGTGCTGATCTCATTAAATTAGCTAACAATCCAATTATACTCGTTGGTGATGGGATTGCTTGGTCTAATGGTCTTGATCCATTAGTCGAACTTGCCGAAAAAATAGGCGCAAAAGTATACTCCGCGGACGGTGGTGAAGTCAACTTTCCTGATAATCACCTCTTAAACTATGGCAGCACTGGTCATATGTTCGGAAGCTCAAGTTTTCCCAAGATGCAAGACTGTGATCTGTGCCTTGCCTTGGGTTGCTACTTGCTTCCAGAGGTGTTTCCCCACTTAGGCGAAATCTTTAAAGCCTCTACCAAGGTGATTCATATTGATGTCGATCCATCAAACATCGCCAAAAACCATCGTGTTGATGTATCTTACATTGGATCGCCTGGCACCTTCCTGAGAGAACTTTTACCAGTTCTAAACAATACATACGATGAAAGCAACATTAAATCCGCTCTATTAAGAAAAGAAAAGCTTGAAGCGGCATCACCGGTCATCAATAACAATATTGAAGAGACCTATCAAACAGTGCCAAAGTATCCGGATGAACAATATGACGATAAGACAACATATATGGCCTCTGGCTATTTCTTCAAGGTATTATCCGAGAAACTTCCGGCAAATTCAATCCTATTTGATGAAGCCTTAACTAACTCGCCACCACTTGGTCACCATTTACCAGGTATAAAAATAGGTGATAAAATGATGACAAGGGGTGGTTCGCTAGGAACTGGTTTCCCAAGTGCAATTGGTGCTAAAGCAGCCCATCCTGACCGAACTGTCATTGGATTTTCAGGCGATGGAGGTAGCATGTACACAATTCAGTGTCTTTGGACTGCTGTGCGTCATGGTATTAATGCAAAGTTTGTTGTCTGCCAAAACAGGTCCTACCGGTTATTGCAAGCCAACATAACTCAGTTCTGGAAAGAACGAGGAATTACAGGCAGAAATTTCCCCACATCGTTTGATTTATCCTATCCTGAAATTCACTTTGATGACATTGCCAAGAGTTTTGGCATGGATGCCGAACGTATTTGGAGCCCTGCTCAAGTACCTGGCGCAATTGATAGGATGCTTGCATCCAATAAACCTTACCTGATTAATTTAGTGCTAGAAGGCGAAATCAAGCCTGAACTCGTTGGGGTTCATTGCGGCCAATAACACCTAAAAATTAAAAAAAACCATCAAATCCCTCAACATCATGATCACCCATCCAGAACTTTGGTCTTTTGCAACGACATGGTATCGCTATCTTGACGTCCATGCCCCCCTGGAAAGCTTTCGGACATTAGTAACAGAAGACGTTGAATTTGTCTTTCCTGAAGCAACTGTCAAAGGCTTTGAAGGATATACAGGATGGTACAATGCAGTTGTAGGTATTTTCTTTGACGAGGTGCATACCCTTAAGACTGCAGACATTCAAGTGCAGTCGGACAATAGGGCAACAGCTCATGTTGTTGTTAATTGGCAAGCAAGTACATGGCAAGCTCCCAATGCGAGCAGCACCCGTTATAAAATGGATGCTGATCAAACCTGGGACATTGTTAAAACAGACTCGGGCCTACAGATTGCTCGATACGTAGTCAATAAAATGGACTACGAGGCTGGCTCCTGTAAGCTCTAGTCACCAAGCCAAACACCAAATCATTTCTCAAAAACCATGAAGAACATTCCAGACACCAAGCTTGGTCAATTTTACCGTTCCCACATCGAGCTAATTCTCAAGAAAGATATTGATGCTCTCTTGGCGCAATATTCCCCCGATGGACTTTTAATTTCAAGCTTCGAAAAAACCCCTAAGTACTTCCGTGGTCGCAAGGAGCTTGAAGTTCACTTCCAAGGCATTTTAGGTATTGATGGATTAGATACAGAAATTGCTTTCTGGGCAGAAACCGAAAATCCCACTACCCTAATGATCGTTGAAGCGATCACAATGAATGCCGGTGGCAGTGAAGCGAAGATGAGATTCGCCGACAGTTGGGTTCTTGACGAGAATGGTCTTATCAAGATACACTTTGCCGGAATGACACAGTATCCTGATGGAACAGTGGCTTAAATAAAATGCAAATAATTTCTCAACTAGCACTCACCTGTAAAGATCAAGCCAAAACTGAAACTTGGTACACCAAACACTTTGGGTTTAAAAGAGCTCGAGTCGCCAAACTGCCCGATGGAAAAGAGATAATCTTTATCAAGATGGCCGACTCCTCTTTTTACCTAGAGCTATTTTCTGCTGATTCAGCAAACCCCCTGCCAGCTGCTCAGAACGATGGGTATACATTCCCATCATTTAGGCATTTGGCATTTAAAGTTGAAAATGTGGATGATAAGCTAAAGGCTATCGGAGAAGATGCCATTGTAACACTTGGCCCCTTAAGTTTTGATGCTTTTATTCCCGGTTGGCGTACTGTTTGGCTAAAAGATCCTGATGACAGAATCATTGAAATCAGCCAAGGATTTACGGATGAATAGATTGATTTTCTCCTTGAAGTCAATAACATCAGTCAACGATTTATCATTAAACCCAACTTTCACTTCATGAAAATAAGCACATGACAAACGCCAAGGATGACAAACTGCCTCAAGATACATACTACGGAAAGGCTTGGACATGGGATCCTAATGCCTCAGAAACACAAAAAAGTTTGGAAAATTTTCTGAAGCTTTTAGCAAAGGATCTAATTCTCCAGCAAAGAGTATCTGGCGTAAACTCCAGGGAAGAAGTTGTTACTCTTGGCAAAGAGTATGGCTTTGAATTTAATACTGAAACTCTTGAATCTAGAACAAAAACCCTAAAAATTCTTTCAGAAGATGATTTAAATTCATACTCCTGGGGACGCTGGGGTGAAGATGGCGCCCAACGCTGGGCATTGCTAAATTGGAAAAAGCTCTAAAGACCACTGAGCTCGTTGAAAATTTAAATCATTAAAACCATGCATTAATGCATGGTTTTTCTGTTTAAAGGGGACGCCAGTTAAAATAAATGAAACTAAATGCAGCGGCTATCTTTGATTTATTAATCGCACTACGGATGATTGAAAGGCAAGTGAGAAGAGACTTGCCATGGTGACAACTGCGAGAACGTGGCAGAAAGCCCCCTGGACAGTGGTTTAAGATCGCTGACGGAGGCAGCGTACTTGAAGCATTTAGGCTAGGATAAAAGGGCACTAATTTTCTCCCAAAAATGGCTGGCGAAGGAAAAGCTTTTTTTGACAGGCATATGCAGTACATCATGGAAAATGATGTAGAGGGTATGGTAAAAGATACCTACACTGAAGATGCTATCCTATTCAATGCATTTCCATTTTTAGAAACTCCTCCGCCGAACATCATCCAAGGGCATGCAGCTCTAATTGATGCCTTTAACAAGTATCTCGCTTATCAAGGCGCAATCAATGTAATCTCTCTGTATAATTTTCTGGATAGTGAGGATGCAATATCATTCCAAGCAACATTTAGCACTGCAAATACGGGTACATGGGCGGCAGGTGACTGCTGGTTAATGCGGGAAGGAAAAATTTACCATCACATTGGTTTTGCACATCAACTAATAAAGGCATAGAACATTTTCAATAATGTTACAGAGGGCTGTCTATAGATAGCCCTTTTTTTATTGCTGAATCACATATATAGTTTAATGATCATCAATTTCAACGCACTGAGCCTATCAAAGCTACAACGATAAACAGGATCTATCAAGAAGAAAAACACATGAGCATAACCAGGGCGCATACTAGAAAGGGAGTGAAAAGCTTTAACGAAAAGCGCGGAATTGAATCAAAGATAAGAAATAGACAAATCTATAATAACGAAAAGAGTTATGCACTTAGCTTAAAATGAGATCAAGATCTCATTTTAAGCTAAGTGCACTAGGTATGCATATTAGCATAATCAAAATATATTAGGCGCTTAAAGCAAGTAGACCAACAGTCTAAGTTTAACGTAAATCATGGCAGCAGCCATTGATAATATCATCGATTCAAAAAGAAAAGTTGTTACCTTAATCAATGTATGCATGGGGCGTTGTCAGAAATAAGGTATACAATTTGCGTTCTGAAAAACATTAAATGAGGCTATCCGACATCGAACACAAGAACGATCATTATAGTTATTAAGATTCGTGATTCGTCATCAACCCATAAGCTTTAAAACCATGGGGAACTAAAAGTTAAGCAACTAAAATCGGGCCGAAAGGCGGTTCCGTTGATAAGCTTTACTGATGCATCAGTTGGCACCATTCAACATGCCGCTGCTAAGGTTGTAATAAGGAACTGAATAAAGACCTGGCGATTCAAAGTTCCCTCACAAAAGCTCCAAAGCCGGTCGCACAAAATCTTAATCAGCACAATGCCAAACTCACTTAATTTCGAAGAAATCTACGATTACATTGTCGTAGGCGCAGGTGCTGCCGGATGTGTCGTCGCCAATAGGTTAAGCGCTGATCCAAACGTCAAAGTACTGCTACTAGAGGCAGGTGATGCCGATGTAGATCCAGCCATTAAAGAGACTGCGGTCACTAAATTATTTACCCTCTGGAAGCCTGAATTGAGCTGGGGTCTTGAGACCGAGCCTGAGCCCTACTGCAAAGATATTAAAAAACCACTGATCCAAGGTAGGGTGCTTGGTGGTGGGTCAACGCTAAATGGCCGTATTTTCGTTCGTGGTCATAAGCGTGACTACGACAATTGGGCACATCTAGGCAATGAGGGTTGGTCCTATGATGACGTCTTGCCCTATTTCAAAAAACTTGAAGATTTCGAAGGTGGCTCCTCAGAGAAAAGAGGTACTGGTGGTCCCATTCATATTTCTAAATTGAAAGATCCTACGCCAACTGCATTGGCATGGATCGAAGCCTCCAAAGAACAAGGATATGGTGGTGCGACTGATTACGATTACAATAGTGATGAACAAGGCGGGACAGCAACTTTAACCCAGTCCGCCACGACAATCGATGGACGTCGGAACAGTACAGCCGTTGGCTATATCCATCCAATCATGGATAGGAAAAATTTTACTCTTATAACAAAAGCTGAATGCACAAAACTTATTTTTGACGGAACAACTGTTATCGGGGTAGAGTATGCAACAAATTTAGACCGTTTAGGATCCAAAATAAATGGTAAGCCTGAGTATCATACAGTCAAAGTCAACAAAGAAGTTGTTCTGAGTGCCGGTCCGTACCAATCACCAAAAATCCTGATGCTATCAGGAATAGGACCAAAAGAACATCTAGCTGAGCATAATATCAATGTCGTCAAAGATCTCCCAGGAGTCGGCCAGAATCTCCAGGATCACATTGTCGGCCGCATGGCCTGGAAATTCAACGAAGGTGTCGACCTAAGTACTCAAAATGTGCCTTCGATTATTAGTGAAAATATGCACTTTACCTATTCTCGTCCCGGGCTTGAGGGAGTAGCCTCACCAGATATCCAATTCTGTGTTGGCGGATTTATGTTCCCTGACGTATCACCCGATCCTGGTTTTACCGTCGTTCCTGCGAACGTTCAAGCACTCGGTACCGGTAGTGTTACCCTAAACTCCACCGATCCATTTGATGCTCCCAAAGTAATCCACAATTATTTTGAGAGTGATCGTGATATGGATACCCTGGTTACTGCTTTGAGGTTAGCGCGTGCAATTGTTGAATCTCCTGCATTTGATCATCTACGCGGCGAAGAAGTTATACCAGGTGTAGACAAGCAAGACGACGAAAGCCTTAAAGAATATCTGAGAGATACCGCCTTTACCCAGTGGCATCCTTCTTGCAGTTGCAAAATGGGGTACGATAAAATGGCCGTTGTATCTCCTCAATTGAAAGTACACGGCATTAATGCCCTAAGAATTATTGATGCTTCCATCATGCCATTTGTCGTCAACTGCAACCTTAATGCTACTTGTATTATGATCGGCGAAAAAGGAGCAGATCTCGTTATTGCAGATAATTAAAAGATAGACAAATATCGATGCTCAAGCGTCACAGATGATAACGCGATGCTTGAGTATCACTACAGGAAGAGTCTGATCAAGCTCAAGTAGTGCTTTACTGCTGTGGGTATTCAATCTAAATACCCTCAGGAATCTACCCTTTTTGCTCAATTGCAGACTTCCCAGTGATCATTTCATGTACAGTCAACGGCAACAAAAAAACTGCAGAAGTTCAACCAAATACATTATTGGTTGATTTTTTGCGTGATGATCTAGGATTGACTGGTACAAAAGACCCACTTGATTATGGTCAAACTGGGGCCTGTACAGTTCTACTAAATGGCAAGGCTGTTAAAAGTTCAATGACACTTGCAGTTCAAGCCGACAATTGTGACATCATTACGGTGGAGGGTTTGGGCGACTCAGAACATCTAGATGCTCTTCAAACAAGCTTTGAGGCATTTCATGCGGTTCAATGTGGGTACTGTACCCCTGCAGCTTTACTAGTACTTACGGAATTGCTCAACAGAGTAAGTAGCCCTACAGAAACGGAAATTAGGAGGCAACTCGATAGTGTCCTGTGTAGATGCACTGGTTTTCAAAATATTGTTTTGGCGGCTATCGATGTGGCCAAAAACAATGCTTCAACAAAGTAATGTTTTTTAACTTTTAAAAACCCCACCTGCAGGACACATTTACATGGGCACTCCGATTCTTGGTTCAGCAATTAAGCGCAAGGAAGACCGAGCCTTGTTGAAGGGCACAGCTAAATTTATGGCAGATATTAAGCTGCCAAAAATGGTGCATATGGTCTTCCTAGACAGTCCTTACGCCCATGCTATAATTAATTCGATTGATTTATCTGAAGCACTGGCAGTAGAAGGCGTTTTAGACATTATTGTCGGTGAAGATATCAAGCAATATAATCCTCTCCCTGTTTTGATGAATCCCGCCGGAAAAGACGGGCGCTTCCCTCCCCACCCTTGGGGATTTCCAGCAGGGCAAACGATCCTTGCAGTCGGCAAAGTGAGGCATGTGGGTGAGACAGTCGCTGCTGTGGCAGCAACGACCCTAGAAGCCGCCCAGAGAGCCGTCAAGAAAATCAAGGTTGCTTACGGAGTTCTACCCCACGTTCTTGATGCTCGTTCTGCAATGAAAGCAGGCGCTCCCATTGTTCATGACACAATACCTGATAACATTTGCCAGTATGTTAGCTGGGGAGACAAGCAAAAGACCCAAGCAGCAATTGATAATGCAGAAGTAGTTGTCAAAAAACATCTTCCCTATCAATTGGTTAGTGCGTCTCCTGTAGAAACACGTTCAACTATTGCTGACTACGATCCGACTACAGAAGATTATACTCTTTGGACTAATACACAAATACCTCATATCAACAGAGCGGTGCTCTCTGGGCTCGTTCTGGGTATTCCATTTAACAAGCTCCGTGTTATTGTACCGGAAGTGGGTGGTAGCTATGGGTGCAAAGGCTACATCTACAACGACACAGGAATAGCCCTTGTCATGGCAAGAAGGCTCGGGCGGCCTGTTAAATGGGTGGATACACGGGAAGGACTCTACAGAAGAACTGTGCATGCACGTGGCTCTGATATAGATGCCACTATAGCTGGCAACAAAAAAGGTAAAATTACGGCGCTACACTGTAAAAATTATGCAACCCTAGGAGCCTATTCCACCTTCAATGGCCCAGGTGCACCAGCGGCCCTAACAGGAATGAGTGTGACTGGAGCTTATGCCATTGACAATCCCTTTTACGAGGTAAATATATCCTACACAAATAGGCAAATGGTGGGCCCGATGAGGGGAGCTGGCAGAACAGAAGGTCTCTATGTAATTGAACGACTCATAGATCTTTATGCTGCTGAGATTGGCATGGATCCAGTGGAAGTGCGTCGAATAAACTTTATAAAAAATGAACAGTTCCCCTACAAGAATGGGCTAGGATTTACATATGACTCTGGCAATTATGAGCTCGCTCTTGATCAGGCTCTAGAAAAAGCTAAGTTATCTGATTTTGATAAAAAGCGTCAAGAGGCCGCTACACGTGGCAAACTTCTTGGGTACGGTGTCAGTTCTTATGTGGCGGTAACTGGGGTAGGGCCATCGCCTTATATGCACAATGTCATTGGTCTCAATGGAGGGACCTATGGAACTGCCCACCTACGTATTCATCAAAGTGGTGATGCCCAATTACATATTGGAAGCCAACCCCATGGCCAAGGACACGTGACTGTATTTTCTCAAATCGTTGCAGAAGAATTAGGAATTGACACTGATAAGGTTGAAATCATCCATTCTGACACGAAAGGAAATTTACCGATAGGTGGCAGCTATGGTTCGCGTTCATATCAAATTGAGGGTGGCGCAATAGTTGTTGCCTGTCAAAAAATAAAATCAAAGGCTATTAAAATGGCAGCATATTTACTGGCAGGTGAAGAAGATGATATTGTCCATGAAAGTGGGAACTACTCACTTGCTTCAGATCCGAGCAAATCTGTAACACTTCAAGAGATCTCAAACGCACTTCATAATGCATGGGATCTTCCCAGTGGTATGGAGCCTGGCCTAGAAACCATTGCCTATTGGGATCCAAAAGATTTTGCCTTCCCCTTCGGCAGCCATGTAGCCCTCGTTGAAGTAGATAAACAAACCGGAGTTGTCAATCTTGTAGATTACATCGCTGTAGATGATTTCGGTAAAGTCTGCAATCCTGGCATTGTTGATGGCCAAACCCATGGCAATATCTACGCTGGCGCAGGACAAGCCCTCATGGAAAGTATTACATTTAATAACAATGGTGAAATAGAAAATTCAAGCTCCCTTGAATACGGATCACCTAGGCCATCAAACCTACCTATGTTAACTGTATCAAGAACTGAAACTATTACTCCCAATAGCCCACATGGCGGGAAAGGAGCCGGTGATGTAGCTATTAACGGCGTACCACCAGCCATTGTGAGTGCGGTCTGCAATGCTATTGGTGTTAGCCACATTGACATGCCACTAACCCCTGAAAAGGTATGGAAAGCAATGCAAGCAAAGCCCTAGACCTAGTCACCATAGCCAAAACATTTCTCAACTCCTATCAAATCTGGCACCCATGATTTCCACACAATTCGATTACGCATCACCAACCTCGATAAAAGAGCTTCATCAATTGCTTAGCAATGAAGTGGAAAAGGCTATATTGTCTGGAGGCTATAGCCTCGTTGCATTGCTAAAAGCCGAAAAGCTATCACCACAGCTCTTGATTTCGACTAGCAACATAGACAGCTTTAACGGGATTAAAACAAGTCTCGACGGTACGTTGTCTATCGGCTCGGCGACAAGTCTTTCGGAAATCGCTGAGCATGATCTAATTCAAGAGCGCTATCCTGCAATTATTGAAGCAGTATCATTAATTGGGGATCGGCAGTTTTGCAATCAAACAGCAATCGGAGATGAATATTCTTATCAGAGCTTTTCAATGGGCCTTGCAGCAGTCTTGCTAGCATATGGAGCCAGTTTCAACTATAGCAATCAGACGGCCCAAAAGAGACTAAAGGAGCCACTTATGCCTCAACAAGAGTTTATTCTCGAAACGATTGAACTACCTTCTCCTTTAGGCCTAAGTTCATTTCAAGAAGTAAAAGATCCAGCCAGCTATTTACCTATATGCGGAATCTCGTCCTCTTTAGAAGTCGTAAATAATATAGTAACAGCGGCAAGATTTGCTGTTTGTGGTCAAGGACTTACTGCGCAACGGTTAACTATAAGTGAAAATGCTGTCATTGGCAATTTAGTTTCTCAAGAACTCCCAAAATCAGTATTGGATGAGTACTTCAACACGATTAATCATAACTCTAAGGCAAGCAACGAATACTTAGCCCACCTTTCTACTGTGCTAATTAACAAGAGCATTGGCGAAAGCATTAAGGGTTAAACCATCGATAAAACTGATTAAAACCGCGATCAACAACTATGCAAGCTGCAAAAAATATTACATCCATGCGAGATGGCAATCAGATCCCGTCAATCGGATTCGGCGTATTTCTAATTCCGAATTCTGATGTTGTGGCTGCCGTGACTACAGCCTTGGATTGTGGATATAGACATTTAGATACTGCGTCTATTTACAAGAACGAAGTGGGAGTGGGTGAAGCAGTGCGGGCAAGTAATATTCCCCGTACAGATATATTTATTACGACAAAAATCTGGAATGACGACCAAGGAGCCGGTAAAACTAAAGCTGCTTGCCTCACAAGCCTAGAAAGACTTGAATTGAATTATGTTGATCTTGTCCTAATCCATTGGCCAGTTCCAGGTAGGGGTTTGTATGTCGATACATGGCGTGATTTAATTGATTTGCGCGACAATGGGCAAATCAAATCTATCGGTGTGTCAAATTTTAACCCTGACCATTTAGAAACGATCATTCAAGCAACGGATGTGGTCCCGGTAGTTAATCAAATTGAATGTCATCCTTGGTTACAACAAACTAGCTTGCGGAAGTTCCATGCCAGCCTTGGTATTATCACGCAAAGTTGGAGCCCATTAGGCCGTGGCAAACTATTGAATGAACCCATAATAAAAGCCATCGCAACTAAACATAATAGCACTGAAGCACAAGTCATTATTGCTTGGCACCTCAAAATCGGTAACGTAGTTATTCCCAAGTCAATAACACCTAGCCGTATACTGGAAAACTATCAAGCCTCTAAAATAGATTTAGATTCAAGCGACCTTGCACAAATACTAAAACTTGATGCGGGGATAAGGGTTGGTCCGGATCCTCTCCAACTCAAATAGAAAGCCCATGGACAGAAATCGTGTCGTAAATAGAGTCGTAATGATTAATTGACTATAAAAATAAATAATCTTGCTTGGTCTACACGTAAGCTGAATTTAAGTATTGTGCTAAGATAATATTCTTGATTGAATCATCCAAAGAGGTATCACTGACTAGCCCTAACCTCCTGTCAGCGTAAAAGAATAACGCTACAAATAAAAAACATGCCAAAACCAACATAAAAATTCCGTGATAAAAAAACTATAATATTTAAAGGGATCAAGCATGATGAAATGGACTGCGCCGTATAGTAGCTACCTTATTAGGATGGTTTAAAACAATCTAAATAATCTAATACCTGAAGAAAGCAACAGCTTGAAAAAATGAAAAATCCAGCCTTTACTCCGCTGTGGCTTGAGGATAGCTAGTTTAAATAAGACCGATTTTATGGGGGCCAAGAAACTGAACTGATACACTGCATACAAAGGATTAAGTTGGCAAGAGCATAGCACCCTTGTGATTAGGGCCATTCAATCAAGTCCTATTTAGTTGGCGCTTAATCACGGTTAGTTCTAATCCCCAGTCACACACCATCACACCTGTAACAATTGGCTTGCTTGAAATCAGCCGAATAATTAACGAGGGATCCTGAGGTCTAGGTGTGCATATGCACACCTAGACCTCAGGATCCCAGACGCAGCCATCTCGTTTTAAAGAAATTGGTGCTAAAATTTGTTTGTTAAATAAAAAAGTCATGACAGTTAAGTACATTTGTCACGTCAAATTTCCTGCTGAAGTGGCTGGGCTTTGGGAAGGGTGGGTAAATTTCCATAAAGCTGGTGCACCCTTGGCGGAAGGTGTAATCCGGCGTGAAATCTTTCATGGCTTGATGGATCGCCAGGGGTTTGTATTTATTGAAGCGGAATCTTACGCTGCAGTAACCCAAGATCTCGGTGGATTTGTTCTTGGTGGCCTAGATTTCGACTTGATCCCAGTGTTTGACAACCAAGAAGCCACAGATGCAATCTTTGGCTTAATGCCCCAATTAAAGAATTCTCTCTAATTGGCTTTACAAAGGATAATAATATGACCGACAATTAAGTTGGTCATTTTTATTCTAAACCTATACCTATATAAAAACAATTAAGCATTTTCTATTATGTCTGACCAATTTACTCTTATTGCCATCATCAAGCTTGCCAATGACAGCGTTGGTGAGTTTAAAGCCCTAATGACAGACCCCAATGGAGTGCCTACCACAAGGTCATTCCCTGGCAATATTCTATTTGAATGTACTCACGACATTGCCGATGAGTCAATCGTACGGATTTATGAAAAGTGGGAGAATAAGGAAGCTTGGGATGCATACATGAAATTCCGAAGTGACGCTGGGTTCGCAGCTAAATTAAGCTCATTCGTTGCTGAACCCCCTCAATTCATCCCTGTTTCACTAATAGCTTGAACATCAATATCTAGGCAACATAGCAGTCATTAGATCTTTCTGATCAATCCACGGCAATGTGTACTTCGTTTTATCCTTTGCCTTATTCAAAGTCCTAGACAAACAAAGCCCGGCTCATGTTTTTATGCATGTTTCGGGCTTTTTTATTGGAACAAATAACTCCTCAAATAGAGTAACAATACTCACGGAATTCATAAGTGCCTAGCCAGCGGCCTCATCAAGTTATGCGGGGTCGGAAGAACTCATGCTTCTTTATCGAAGATTCGCTTGTCCCATGAATCACTAGTATGAGTTGACCCATTGCATTCGCTGATTAGTGCAGAGCCTATATCTAAGTCTCTTAGAAGGCCCACGAGCTGAAGTTGCAGAGGGTAGGGAGGGCCTTAAACGGCTAGTAGCCTAAGGCTGCAGCAAACCAGAATCGTATTACACTGAGGTTGATTTAAAAGAAGTGGTCCTTGCAATGTGAGCAGTGTAAAATATGAGTTGCCAGAAGTACATAGACATTCCTCCCACATGTAAACCCTGCAAAATCTTACGACTAATGGTAGTTCAATGCAGCATGGCTTAATTATAATCAACCTGAACAATGGTTCAAAATTTTACTCTTGGCTGAGATCTAAGGCATTCGCCTTTAGGTCGCGACTCCTGTACAGATTGAAGGCAACATCTCAATCATGCTATACATGAATAGGCTCATAACCATTAGCATCAAAAAGAGCTACTCATGCATCGTAATACCTTTTGGAGATGGATAAATATTACCGGAGACAAGGCTTAGAATAAAGGTATGCTTTGCCAACCTACGCTAAGAGCCTCCTGCACTGGATTGGGAGACTAGGGATGGGCTACCCCCTGACAGCTCACTACAGGCTGGGACAGGCTCCAAGGAGGTCGGAAACCAAATAGATTAATCCTTGTGGCCAGGTTGGCGTGGTTCCAGCAAAGACCCGTTCAACTGATGCAGGCTCTTTTGACTTAAGGCATTAGAGTAGTGTTGGCTAGGTCTGCATGGACTTTGCAAAAAATCCCACGTCCATTGACATTCCAACAGTTCGACTCCCTATAAAGATGATTCATCAACATATTTTTGCATCCCCTCGCCCCGGGATGTCTGAACAAGAATTTCAGGATTATTGGCGTTACGTACATGCCATTAAATATGCAGTACCCATTCCTCAAGTGCGCAAATACAAAATTGACTGTAAAATGGACATCCCAAGCACTTATCACCCATTGGCTTATGCAGGCCTTGCGGAGATATGGCTCAACAATGAAAAAGAGAAGACAGAATCAGTCTTGACCCCAGAATATTTACAAGGTGCCAAAAAAGATGAGAAAAAATGGGCGGCAGCATGGCAAACTTTAGTACTTGACACATCATCAACGCTTCTCCATGAATTGACGGCTCAAAAAAAAGACGTCCCCGAATACAAACTGCTCGTTCTACTCAAACGCAAGGAAAATACCAATCTTGATCAATTCCGCCAGCATATTCAAACTAGCAACGCAGAACTTGCTGTGCATGCTCCCGGTCTGATCCGCAATCTCTGTTGTTTCGTTAGGGATCGTTACTATGCAGATGGATCCGAACCGTTTTTTGACTTCATTGGCCATTTTTCGGCAGAATCATTACTTGGACTCAAAGAAATGATGGCGAGTAGCTATTGGCAAGAGACCATGCATGCTGACTTTTTAAAGATTTCCGATCCATGGATTCACGCCTGCATGACAGTACGGTCGGAATGGGTGATCGGGCCTGAAGGGCGAGGCTAGCATTCAGCCCAAAAGACTAACCCACTCACAAAAGTTTGCCAAATGATGAACCCTGAAAAACTCACTCTTGCACTATTTGATGATCTCTATGCTCTTAGATTTGACAATTTTTTGGAAAGACTAAGTGAAACGGTCCATCTGAGCATGCCTAAGAATGCTCAAAATGCTATTATTCCTTTCACAGGCGAATGGTATGGGCGTGCTGCGGTTACTAAATTTCTGGAAATTCGTGCAGCCACCACTGAAAGCAACAACCAACTGCGCTCGATTTCCGTTTCTAACCAAACCGCTTTTGTAATTATCCATGCGCAAGGAGTATGCAAGCCATCTGGCCAAGCCTTTGAGATTCAAGATCTTCATCAAATCACCTTTGATGACGCTGAAAAAGTAAGCAATTGGCAGCTATTCGCCGATTTAGGCCCACTGAGCGCTGCATTTGCTGCAAACTTACCGACACAACTAATCAATGCTGTCAAAACCAATGATAGCGATGAAGTCACACGCCTGATTCACCTTGGCGCCAACGTGAATGCTCGAGCAGTGGATACAGGCTTAACTGTATTAATGATGGCAGCTTGTCAAGGCAATAGCGATATTGTGGCAAGCCTACTCAAGGCTGGCGCAGATATCTTTACGACAGATCCCTTTACGGGTGCAACGGCACTGCATAAAGCCTGTCAAGGTGGCAATGCAGAAGTGGGCAAACTCTTAGTAGAAGCCGGTGCATTTGTAGATGCTGTTACCCCAACGATGGGCCACACTCCAATTATGGACGCACTCTGGTATAAATCAGTTCAAATGATTGAACAGCTCTTACAATATAGTCCAAATATTGAAACAAAAACCCATTACGGTTTTTCACTCTGGGATCACTTGAATTACGAGGCTTCTGCTCAAGGAACAGGAGCAGGCAAAGAGCTTTTTGCCTCTATTGAATCGCTTATATATACCTATCGTGATAATTGCCTAAACACAATTGAAATCCAAAAACTTTTAGCTGCCAGCGTAAATGGAGACACGGAAGCCACCCGTGAATCGATCCAATCTGGCTCTAACGACCTTGAACAGAGGCATCCACATGTAAATAGCTTTAGCGACGGTCACACTCCCCTACTGATCGCTTGTCGGGACAACCACCTAGACATTGTTGATCTACTCCTGGAATCCGGTGCAGAAGTAGATTCATTTGATTGGATTTTCAAGGGATACACTATTCATAAGGCAACTTACAATGGCCGTGCCGATATTCTTCAGAAACTATTAAAATCTAAAAAAATGACCGCAGACATAGTAAATGCGCAAGGTCGAATTAATGGGTACAGTCCTTTGCATGATGCTCTTTGGCATGGCTTTGAAGACTGCGCAAGGCTCCTGCTAGAAGATTCCCGCTGCAAGCTAGGGCTCTTTGGCCACGATGGAAAGGATGAGTTGACAATTAGCAAAGAAGTCTTTGGCGAGCATCACCCGTTAACTCAACTCATAACTACTCTTTTGATTAAATAACAACTCTTCCTTAGATTAGCGACTAGTTTTACAGCAGTGCTTTAGCAATATAAAGTGCACCTTTGCTGTTTACTTTGCATTTCTCATTAAATCCTGAAGCTTTACTATTTTGATCGATTAACAGTTCGCCAAGGCCCTTGGCTTCGAAAGAGTTGACAATACTGATCCCCTTAATCCCAATTAATTAGCCTAATAATTTATTTTAAAATAGTATAAGCCTGAGGCTTTGCTCAATCATCAAAGCCATTACTAATGTCGAGCCGTCGTCGACCCAAGACCAATTATCCAACCTTAGATACGAGCCGTTGGTCTGTTACTCCTAGGTAATTGATTGAAGGGGTGTCTCAACATATTTTCAAATGTTTTAAGGCGAATTAGTTATACCAGCAAAGCCATGACGTCTCTCCGAATTAAAACTTAGGGCCAAAAATTATTTGCCAAATAAAAAAAGAACGCATTTGATTGCGCTCTTTTATTTAATTACTGAAGATCTATCCGCTAATCAATGCTATCAATAGAACGCTAGGGTTGCCATTAAAGCCGCTCCAAAGGTGCCGGTTTGTGCTGATGGATTTGCTGAAGATCCAAGCTTAGTATCTGATGTAGACCAATAAAGGTATGGAGACAGGCTAAGGTATTTAGCAACCTGCCAGTTCAAGAATCCCATTAAAATCCATGGAGGCGTGGATTGATTATCGATAGCTCCACCACTAGTGTTTGATTTAATCATCCCAAGTTGGCCAAAAGAGGTGCCAATTGTGAGATTTTCCTTGAAGAATTTCTCATACTGCAATGTAATAAGCCAAGTATTGCTAACAGCTGTATCGCCGTTTCTAACTAGGTAACCATCGGCTGCAGCTGTATAATAGCCATAATTCATACCACCACTGATTGAGAATTTTTGAGGAATTATAAAATAGTAGCCGCCAACTGAGAATGAATTGACATTCATTGGGGTTGAATAATTAAACGGATTAAACGAAGCATTTGAACCCTCCTGGAAATAATATCCACCTAAGTTGCTTGGCATTGGGTATGCCGTATTTGTCCATGCTGCCTGGAATCCCCCACGAGCTCCTGAATAGGATAATTGAGCAACTGCGGTTGAACCATTGTTATTATCCAGAACACCCGTGATGCCGCCAGTTTGAGGATTGCCCGCAATAACGCCTCCTCCAAGAGCCCAACCATTTTTGGCAAAGGTGATTCCCACACCAGGACCCAAAGTTATAGGATAAACACCAGGAACAGATGCGTAGTCTACAATATCAAACAGCAGACTTTTTAGGCCAAGATAACTATTGCCCTTTTGTGAATAGCCTGCTGTACTTACGGGAAGCAAATCATAGGAGTAAAGGCGAGGCCCCGCAATCACCTTTATGTTATCATTTACATAAAAACTATACCATGCTCTAAACAATTGCAAAGTATTTTGGGTCGGAAAGCAATAATAGTGGGCAGTCCCCGGCGAAGGGGTGCCGCAACCAGGAGTATCTAGATTATAATTCGTTAAAATGCCAGATACAAACAATTGATCCTTGCCAAAGAAACTAATTGAAACCGACGGAACAATTGTGTACTGATTATAAAGGTTCGAATAGCGCTGATTAAGTGTATTTGCAGCGCTAGAGCCAAAGAATGTATTGATTGATGTAGTGTCTATCGCAAATAGTGCAAATTTAATCTTTGGATTAAAAACGGGATACTTTTTTTCGGTTGAGGGGCCTGTAACCGGAGAACTTGCCAGTAAATCCGTTTTTTCAGTTGATGTTACCCTGGATTGCTCAATAACCTGACTAACTCCCGATTCAGCAACTAGGATGTTGCCTTGCTGATCGCGGCCCGTTTGAATACTAAGGGCTTTAGAGTTGAGTATGGGGAGGTTGAGCTCAGCTGAAGCTTCAGAAGGCTTGGCACTTAGGAGATTATTTGAAGACAGCACAGCAGAAGCGGGACTCGGCAATTGCATTGATTCACCCTGCGTCGGCACTGCCTTAGCTGGCGCAATATTTACACCTAAAAGTAACATAGCGGCGATTGAAAGAGCATTGCTGCGTTTACGTGATTTCATGTTAAAAAAAACTCTTTCATCATTTTACCACACATTTGCAGTTTAATGGTCTCTCAATTGCCAAGCTTGTGTTGGGTATCTGACATTTGACTCGCGGGCCTAAGCCTGGCTAGAAAAATCTTCAAACTTAAGACTTAACAAGAGCGATCCTGATTTAGAAGTGCTGTCTTGTCCTGCTCGTACCGACCAGAAAGCAGAACTCAAATATGCCAATACAAAAATACTCACAATTTATTTAGGCCTGTCGGTAACGTTCTTTATCTACGGGTTGGATCGGCTGAGCCAACAGCTTTAGCTATTTCGTAATCATCTTTAGTATGGCTGATTATCCACCAAGATAGGCCATTTCCGCGTGAATAGGTATTAATTGATTGTTATTTTTGCTGGAAAATCTTGTCGTTTCAACTTGATTTTCCTTCTTAAGGTTAGGCTCAAGGGAATACTCATGCCTTTCTTCACTGTAGCGATCATCCCGTTGCAGCCAAAGCTTATGAATAGCTGATTGGATTTCTGATAAGCTACTTTGTGGCTGCAGACTAGGCCTCAAATCTGTACCAGTAGCCGCAAACAAGCAGGTGAATGCCATGCCATCTGCAGTGACCCGTAAGCGATTACAGTCGCCACAGAAAGGCGCGCTTATAGAGGAAATAATTCCGAGGAAACCATGGCCATCTTTATACTTCCATCGGGTTGCTGTTCCATGGGGATCTCGACTTACAGATTCAAGAGACCAACGCGAACCGATCTGCTCAACCATCTCAGATGCACTCACGACGTCGTCTATCGTCCAGCCATTGCGATTGCCGACATCCATGAACTCAATCAAACGTAGCTCCATGCCGTACTCTCGTGCCAGCTCCGCCAAGGCCACGAGTTGATGGGCATTACCCGAGCGGGTGATCACCGCATTGAGTTTCAGAGCGCCAACGGCCGGATTGAAGCCAGCAGCAATGGCATGGTCAATGGCATTAAGCACTTTCGTCAAAATAATCTCTCCTGCCGCTTCTCCCCCCTGTAATCCGGCCATTGTTGCCACGCTGGCGGCAGTGGTGCCGTCGAGACTCAGGGTGATGCGATCAAGCCCTGCCTGGCGAAGACGGTGGGCCCGTTCGGCCGTGAGCAATACACCATTGGTTGTCAAGGCCATGTCCTTGAGTTGCCCTCGAGGATCATCGGAGCTTCGTTGCCGCAACGGCTGTAAGGCCACAATTAGATCCTCCAATCCTGCATGCAAAAGCGGTTCTCCGCCCGTCAGCCTGAGAGTGTGGCCCCCGAGGGATACAAAGGCATTTACCAACTGGATCCTCTGCTCCATGGTCATAAGACCAGGAGGCTCCTTGCTATCGGGGCAGCAATAGGGGCAGGCTAGATTACAACGAGCTGTCAGTGAGAGACGTAACACTCCCAGGGGACGTCCTCTCCTATCACCTGGAGGTTGCACAGACATTTGACCGTTCAACATTTATGCTAGCCTAGCGAAGCGGTTCATTGAATTGCCTGCCGTACTGCCCTTCGGGCAAGATCCCTTCCCAGGTAATTATGATGGTCGCCGATAGAGATCGAGATCGCTACCGTCAAGTGATCCTACAGCGCTCTAAACATCCATTGCATCATGGCCGCCTCGATTCCCATGACTCAAAAGGCTACGCCGTGAACCCAATCTGCGGTGATGTCGTAGAAGTCACATTGGAATTGTCTAAAGATGGCCTATCGATAGCAAGAATTTGCCACATGAGTGATGGTTGTGCCGTCTGCATTGCTTCTACGGATTTGATGGTCGATATGGTCACTGGCCAGGCCATCAATCAGGTCCGAGAGACAGCCCATACCTTCAAAGCAATGCTGAATGGCCAGACCCAATTAGCTGGCAACCATCCACTTGCCGCGCTTACCCCCTTAGCCCATTTACCCGGTCGTGCCCGTTGCGCCAGTTTGGGCTGGGATGCCCTGAAACAAGCAACTGAGATTTAAAATCTGAATTAGGATAAATTCTGGGGTCGATCAAGATCATCTCCTGTGGCGACATCGCCTACTTCGACTAAGTTAAGAGCCTGCGAATGCTCTTTCAAATAGGACCCTGCACCAAGGTCGCCTTGAAGAGAAGTCTTGACACCCGGCCAATGGTCTTGGCCGATGAGAACTGGATGGCCCCGGTGACCGGCGTAGCACGCCGCGACTAGGGATTCGGGCCTGGAACGGACTCGCAGGATCGCCTCTGCGGTCAAGCCTGGTAGGTCCACCAGGGTAATCACGGCCCTCATGGGAGCCGCCTGGGCATCCAGGCTGGTCCCAGCCATGGCATCAAGGCCACAGCGCAACGAAGAAGCCATCCCACTGGACCATTGGGGATTCACGATCGATCGACAGCGGTCCAAAGGCGCTACCCAAGCCCCGAGCACCACGACCACCTCCTCACAACCAGCCTGATGGAGCAAGCGAATCGAACGGTCCACCAACCTCTCCCCTTGCCAGAGCACGGCAGCTTTTGGTTCTCCATAGCGACGGCCTGCTCCGGCCGCCAAAACCAGTCCCATGTCCCGCCAACCTGACGCTCTCACGGGTGGATGGTGCCCTGGGTATGTAATAAGGGAAGTCCTGTCCGCGACTCCCTTAACATCACCACCTCAGCCAAAATCGAAAGGGCCGTTTCCTGCGGCGAACGGCCCCCTAAATCCAAGCCAATGGGCGAACGCAACCGCGCAATTTCAGTTGGAGACAATCCAGCTTGGGCGAGCCTTTCGAGGCGATCACCATGGGTTTTTCGTGATCCCATAGCGCCCACATAGGCAGCTTGACTACGCAAGGCGATCTTGAGGACAGGAATATCAAATTTAGGGTCATGAGTGAGTACACAGATCACTGTCTCAACCGAAATCGTTTGCTCAGCCAACCAGCGATGAGGCCATTCGCAGACCACCTGATCCGCCATAGGAAAACGCCTTTCAGTTGCAAAAATCGCCCTGGCATCGCAAACAACGACGCGAAACCCAAGGGCTTTGGCCAAGGTGGCCAACGCTGCACTGGTATCAATGGCCCCAAAAATCCACAATGGCGGGCGAGGATGATACTCCCGAATGACGACGGCCCTCCCCTCAGAGAATCGCTCTAGGCACGCATCGCTCGGCCAATCGCGCCCTGCGCCCGTCTTGATGCCCTTATGCCAGCGACTCGCCATGCATTCATCGAGCTCCTGGCTAGCAAGGCTGCCCACGCTACATCCATCGCTTAGCAGCAATTGCTCACCGGGCCGATCAAACCGAGTGGCCATCAACACGGAGCGATCGGCGGCGAGGCAATCGAAGAGAAAATCCGCATGGGGCCAAAGGGTGGGATCTAGGCGTTCCACCACTAACTCAATAACGCCTCCGCAGGTCAGCCCAACGCTAAATGGATCCTCGCCATCTGCAGCCTCATAACGCAGATACTCAGAACGTCCAGAATTAAGAACCCGTTCGGCAGCCCCGACAACCTCGGACTCCACACAACCGCCACTGACCGCCCCCACGACCGAACCATCGCCCCTCAGCAAGAGACTTGATCCGTTCGGCTTGGGAGCGGAGCCCGTAATGGCGACAACAGTGGCTATGGCTAAGGGCTCACCAGCGCGCCAGGCCTGCTCCAGCTGGCTAAGCAGGGAGAAACTCGTGGAAGGTTCAACGACTGACATCGAATGCCTGGGCCTCAAAAAAGGGGCAGAACTCTTGACCAGATTGTAAGCCTATTTAAGAAAAAGACTCACCCCTGCAGAACTGTCGGCACTTGACCAGCCAAAGGCCTAATATACCAAGACTCAGGTTGGATCATAACGACAAGCATGGCTCAGGACGAAACCAAAGTTGATCACCTTAAATCATATCGCACGGACCCATCTTGGGGCTTTTTAACGGCACTGCTTTCGTCAGAAGAATGATATGCCAAGAAGGGCTCTTCCTTCGCAGGCAAGCAAGCCAACAACCCAATCGCGAGATAGCAAGTCAGAACATTATTTATTCGACTGGCGGCTGGTAATTACGGTCACCATGCTCCCTTTGATAACTGGTGATGCCTTGGGGATCCATGATGCCAACCGAACCCGCCTGGATCGCGTCGGCTGATTTGGGCAGTATGCCCAAAAGCTCCTTTACCTGCCCGAGCGGCAAATCCTTCATAGAAAAATAATCAATACCATACATCACATCCCGATTGCATTTACGGCCGCGAATAATTGCATCGGCAAGGCGAACAGGCATCCCAGGCAAGTCTAAATGCCCCTTATCTGCATTCAGTACGCCACCTCCCCATTGATCCAGGCGACCTGTTTCAAATAGGGACACAATTGCAACAATGAAAGAAAACCCGCTTGGATCCGGGATTGCCGAGCCAATAAAGGAAAAAACTTCCAACTCACCTTCAATCGTTGTTGCATAATCCGCTAACACATGGAGCCAGTCATGCTGGGCAATACTTGGATTAACGCTTCCCTCTTGGCCTGTGAAAACAAATCCCCTGCCTTGATAATACTCCCAAATCGCACGACCCAAGGTACCAGCTGCACACTGCTCCAAGTTCAACCATTGGGCCAACAGGTCTAGATCCTCTTCATCACCTTCAAAAGGATCCAAAAGATGCTTGTGCACACGCATCATTTTTCCACCTTTTTCAAGGTTCTTAGGATCGCCCAGATATCCCTTACGATGAAGATCATTGGCTACAATCGCATAGGCGCCCCGGCTCATATCTCGCCCAACACTCAAAAACTCATCGTGGATTGCAAGCGATTCCGCAATCTCTTCTACCGCGGAAGCCACTGCTTCTGGTAGGGGGTCTAGAACCAACTCCGCCAAAAGGAAAAGCTGCAACAATCGATGCTTAATTGCATCAGGAACGTCTAGAAACTCAGACCCTAGAGCTTCAACGCTGAATTCAGAATTCAAGCTTATTGACTCAAGACTAACACCAAGGAGACAGGAGCCAATCGCATGAATAAGCTCGATCTGGGTGCGACCCGAAGGGCGATTTTCGTTACCTGCTTGGTAACTGAGATAATAGAGAGCTTGCAGCGCATGCTCTCTTTGCGCCTGACTCAGGACCTTGAAATCAGGATCAAGCGTAAGCGTGACAGTATTGACTATAGACATCCGCAATACATATCAAGTTGATTTTCCTAGGCTTTCTAGCATGAAATAGTTCCGCCTGAATCACTTGCCCTAAGCAGCATCAGCAAACCCGGAAGACTCCAGCGGATTCCATCAGTTAAATTTCATGACATCGCCATGGTATATTTTGCGGCTTACAGGCGAAAAAGCCTTATCTGGGGCGCCGAAAAATTTCAAAAGGTATGCCCGATGCCGGTTTCGAACCAGCGACATCCTGCTTGTAAGGCAGGCGCTCTACCGCTGAGCTAATCGGGCGGTTTGGCCATTCTGCCTGCACGCAGTCCCCTTGCTCGCTCCTCAGTCGCCGTGGCCAGCGGATCCAATCACGATCGGGCAACCTGGTGGCTGGCGCTACCGTTTGGCCTGCTCTGCTGGCCCTTTCTGGGCTGGATCGGCAGCGCCACGGCCGCCCTGGCGTTCCTGATCGGCGGCTTGCTGCTCTCACCGGATTTGGACACCCACTCCCTTCCCACCCAGCGGTGGGGACCGTTGCGGCTGCTGTGGTGGCCCTACCGCAAGCTGTTGCGGCATCGCTCCCTGCTCTCCCATAGCCCCTTCCTCGGAACCTTTGGACGACTGGGTTATCTCGGCGGCTTGGTGCTGTTGCTATCAGGGCTCCTGACCCCCTGGGGCGCCCCGTCTCCCGTCGCGCTGGTCCACTGGGTCCAGCTGGTCTGGAACCAGCATCCGGTTCTGCTACTCCTGGCCCTGATTGGTCTGGAAGCCAGCGCCTGGTTGCACCTGATCCAGGACGGCGACCCGGTTGCCAAAACACCCCGGGTGTTGCGCTTGCTCAGCCGGCGGCGGCGCCATCGGGCAGGACAAGGGCGACGTCAGCAAGCCAGGGCGACGGGCCGACGGCCATGAGACTTTATCCGCTGCCGTTCTGCGGCGCTTGCCTTGAAATGACAGGGTAGAAGCCACTGCAGCCCCCCTGCCATGGACGCCCCGACCGAGGCCCTAAACGTCATGCCACTGAGGGGTGGGGACCCTAAGGAGGTGGGTACCCCCGAAGCGGCCCTGGCCGACTTGGTTGCGGTGGTGGCGCGGCTACGGGATCCTGAACAGGGCTGCCCATGGGACCTGGAGCAGACCCATGCCTCCCTGGTGCCCTATGTGCTGGAGGAGGCCCATGAGGTGGCCGATGCGATCCACCATGGCGACGATCGCCACCTGGCCGAAGAACTGGGCGACCTGCTGTTGCAGGTCGTGCTGCACGCCCAGATCGCCAAGGAAGAAGGGCGCTTCGATCTGGCCACGATCTGCCACGGCCTGAGCGCCAAGTTGGTGCGACGCCATCCCCATGTGTTTGCCGCTGGGCCTGGGGATGGGGATGGGCCGGTAGGCAGGCCAGGAGCCATGCCTGTAGGAGCCAACCGGGGCCGGGC
>Ga0310327_10003_pt1 | contig 33834 bp, 36 predicted proteins | sample LakSupDCLTotalB7_FD_195541 | JGI IMG/M metagenome (GOLD analysis project Ga0310327, IMG submission 195541) | Enriched freshwater cyanobacterial communities from Lake Superior, Ontario, Canada - SU02.DCL.Total.B7 (v2) (version 2) | ecosystem: Environmental > Aquatic > Freshwater > Lake | place...
CTATAGGCCGATACCATCTTGGTGGCTGCCCCAATTTTCGATCTTGAGCTGGTGATCTTTGCTGTGTAAGAGTTTATTGATTTCGGCGATCGCTTCTTTGGCTAGTTGCTGGATGAAAGGGGTTCCAGTATCAGCGGATTAGCCCCGATTGGGTGGGTCATCGCTTCCGCTGATCTGATCCCTGAATTTAACTCCGGCTCAGTAGGGTGCCCAAGCCGACCTGGCCCAATATTTCCAGTCCGGTGAGGGCTTCGGTGATCACCCCGGCCTCAAAACCGAGCATGGCGGACCTGACGTTCATTCGTTTCACCCATTGCAGCTGTTCCGCGTGGGTCTGGGCGGCAGCCGCAACGTCCTACCAGGAGAGCTGGCTGGCCTAGTGGGTGCTGGCGGCGTTGGCGGAGGAATAGCTGGCGGCCCTAACTGGAGTGACGTCGCTCGCGAGTACTTACTTTTTTCTTGCTTAATTCAACGGAATATCGGTTATCCAATTGTTCTCGGTTGGTTTGCCGGAGGCTGGGCGACTTGCTCTTAGGCCCTTTCGCCCAGCCTCCGGCAGCGTCCGTGCCCGGGTAGGCGGGGAGCCCAGCGCCTTGGCGATTCTGATGCGGGCGATAGGGTCTATTCCAGGCAGGACATCCCATGGTTTCGAGCGCAGTACCCCAGGATTTCAGCCATTCCCCTGGGCTTCCTTCCCTAGAAGCTGCCGAAGGCGGCCCCCTGGGTGTGTTGATCTGCGGCCATGGCAGCCGTAATCGCCTGGCCGTGGCCGAATTTGCCCAGCTGGCAGAAGCCCTGCGCGAGCTGGTGCCCGAGGTGCCGGTTGCCCACGGCTACCTGGAATTTGCCCGGCCGATCCTGCGCGAGGGGCTCGACAGCCTGCGCTCCCAGGGCGTGAAGCGGGTGCTGGCCGTGCCCGCGATGCTGTTCGCCGCTGGCCACGCCAAAAACGACATCCCCTCCGTTCTCAATACCTATGCGGCCGAAACCGGCCTGCGCATCGACTACGGCCGGGAGCTGGGGGTTGACCTCAAAATGATCCAGGCGGCCGGGGCCCGGATCCGCGAAGCGCTCGCCGCCGCCGAGGAGGCTGCTCCGCCGTCCCCTGGCCAGGTCCGTCCCGCCCAGGCGGGACCCCTGCCGATCAACGAAACCCTGCTGGTGGTGGTGGGCCGGGGCTCCTCCGATCCCGATGCCAATTCCAACGTGGCCAAGGTGACCCGCATGTTGGTGGAGGGCCTCGGTTTTGGCTGGGGCGAAACCGTCTATTCCGGCGTCACCTTTCCCCTGGTGGAGCCGGGGCTGCGCCACGCCGTGCGGCTGGGCTTTCGCCGCATCGTGGTGTTCCCCTACTTCCTCTTTTCTGGCGTGCTGGTAAGCCGCATTCGCCAGCACACCGCCCTGGTCGCTGCCGACCACCCCGAGCTCGAGTTCATCGATGCCAGCTACTTAGGCGACCACCCCCTGGTGGTGGAGACCTTCCGGGAACGGGTCGACGAAGTGCTGCGCGGCGACACCCAGATGAACTGCTCCCTCTGCAAGTACCGGGCCCAGGTGCTCGGTTTTGAGCTGGAGGTAGGCGCGCCCCAGCGCAGCCACCACCACCATGTGGAGGGCCTCAGCGAAGCCTGCACCCTCTGCGAGTTGGAGTGCACCGGCGCCTGCCAGCCGGACGGCATCCCCCTGGCCTCCCCTGTCATCACTTCTCCCAACCATGATCACCACCAGCACGGTGACCACGACCCCAGCCACAACCACGACCACCACCACGGTAGTGGCTATGACCACAGCCATGGCCACGGCCATGCCCCCTACCCTCAGGCGGACCACCCGCTCGGGCCCCGCACCCTGACCGCAAGCAACCAGGTCCAGCGCCTCCGCAACCAGATCGCCGCCGGGTCTGGCAGCGCAGCGGCGGAGCCGCCAGCCCCCCAGGACGGCGCTGGGTTGGTCCCAGGCTGAGGCCAGTCCCAGGCCGTCTCAGTTTTCAGCTGCACACAGGGACCCATGGGACCCAAAAGTGGCCCTTAGCGGCTGCTCCAGGCCAATCCCTTGATTTTTTGGGCCATGTCCGGTGCCTTAGTACCGCTTGCTACAAAGTGGCCGGCCCAGGGATTAGATCTGCTGATCAGCGGGGGATTTCCCCAGGACCCGGGGTTTTTCCCCAGGTTTAACGGGGTTTTCCCACAGTTTTGCCCCCCAGACCCCGCGCCCAGGCAGGGCCTTTGGGGATTGGGTTGGGTCGTCTGATCGCAGCTTGACAGTCTTGCCCCTGGGCCGCTTGGCTTACCCGCTCCGCTGGGGCCCCCCGGTCCAACCCTGTCTCCGCAACCTGTCTCAGGCTGCAGCACCATGGCTTCGGCTAGGTCAGGGCCGTTTGACAGGGGCCTGGCGCCTGTGGCTTGCTAAGCCCATTGCGGGAGTGAACCATTGGCAGCAGGCGCGGAGGGCGGAAGCAGTGGCGCTCGGGCTGATGCTGGGGCCCTGGGCCCCCGGGAGTCGATTCGCCATCTCAGCCGCTGCTTTGGCCAGGCCCAGCCCCCCCCCATCTCGAGCCAGCAAGCGGGCCTGCGCCAAGACGAGAGCGCTTCGCTGCCAGCCGCCGATCCCCTGGCCTTGGCGGCCTGCCCGGCCCAGCACATCAGCCTCGAGGCGGAAATCCCCGAGGCCCTGTTCGATGGCATGCGGGCCTTTATCCAGGCCCGGCCCGACTGGGACCAATACAGCCTGGTCACCTCCGCCCTGGCGGGGTTCCTGTTCCAGCACGGTTGGGCCGGTGGCTGCGTCAGCGAGCACTACCTCAATGGCCTGTTTCGCGACGAGGCGGCCTAGGACCCCTGGCGGCTCCTCCCCGGTCGGCGGGTCAGCCCACCGGCTTGGCAGCAAAACAGTTGCGTAGGGCCAAAAAAAAGGGGGAGTCTCACCTCCCGCCTCGGTTCTCCCTACCCGACCCGTTTGGAGGTCGCCCTTGAAGTGTCCCCTGCCGCTTTCGACCCAACTGTTCGGTTTGATACCAGAAGCCAAGTCGGTGCCGGCTCCCAGACAGGCGGCCCGCTGGCCTTAGAGCTCGCCGCGCCGCAGTTGCTCAGCGGCCCGCTCGCAGGCGCGCCAGGTGATCGCCATCTCGGTGAGGGTGGGGCTTTGCCAGCCGGAACTGGGCCAGCAGGCCCCATCGGTGACCAGCAGGTTGGGGCTGCGCCAGAGCTGGTTCCAGCGGTTGAGCACCCCGGCGCTGTCGCGATCCGCCATCGGAGCTCCGCCCAATTCGTGGATGTAATAGCCCGGCGGCGGCGCCCCGGGGGCCAGGGCCAGGCTGCCCTTCACCAAAGGTTCGAGCAGGGGAAACACAAACAAGTCTTCGAGGGGGGCGATCTGGCCGCCGGCGCAGGCCACGGCCGCCTGCATGCGCGCCTGCATGTGGGCCACCATCTTGGTTTCGTTCTCGCCCCATTGGCAGTCGATATGGGCCACGGGCAGCCCCCAGGCATCACGCTGCTCCACGTTGAGGCTCACCTGGTTGTGGTGCTGGCTGAGCACTTCGCCATGGCCGATCAGGAAGCCCACCGCCTCCCTGGGCCGGCGCTTCAACGGCGCCGGCGGATCAAAGCGCTGGATCGCCCCCCAGAGGCCGTAGCCCCGCAGGAAGTCCTGGTCGGGGCTGGCGCCCAGGTTCACCGTGTTGGGGATAAACACACTTCCGGCCCCCGACAGTTCCGTTGCCCCGGCGGCCGGTTGATCAGGCAGGGCGAAAAAGCGGCTGGTGGAGATGTGGTCCATTAGGCCGTGGCCGAGCAGGCCGGAGGGGTCCTCTAGGCCGTGCTCCTGGTGCTCGGAGCTCGAGTGCAGCAGGATCCGCAGGCTTTCGATTGTGGAGGCGCAAAGCACCACCAGGGCGGCGCTGGCCCGCTGGCTGAGGCCTGTCTCGGCATCGATGAACACCACACCCCGGGCCCGGCCACTGCGGGGCTCCAGCTCCACATGGCTCACCACCGCGCCACTGCGCAGGCTCACCCGGCCCGTGGCCAGGGCTTCCTTGAGGCAGCCCCCCTGGGAGCTGGAGCGGGGCCAGGGATCGGCGCCCGGGCCGGGGCTGGGTCGCCGCAGGGCAAAGCCGCGCGAATGGATCAGGGGCAGGTCGAGTTCGCGGCGCACAGAAGCCTGCAGGTGGGCTTCGGCGGGGGTGAAGGGCAGGGGCTGTTGGTAGATCCCATCGGGCAACTGGGCCAGGCCATCGGCCTGGCCGTGGACCGCCAGACGCCGTTCCAGCCGCTCGTAGTAGGGGGCCAGGTCGGCGTGGCCGATCGGCCAGCTGGGGCCATGGCCGTCGCGCTCGCCCGCCCGGAATTCGAAATCGGAGAGCCGCAGGGTGATGCCGCCCCAGGTGAGGCTCTTGCCGCCCACCTGGCGGCCCCGGGTCCAGAGGAAGGGGCGCCCGGGCGGGGTCGTGTAGGGGTTGCGTACCTCATCAACAAACAACTCCGGGTTGGCCTTCCAGTAGCCCGGGTGGTGGATGGCGCGCCGTTGGCGGCCCCTGGCCATCTGGCCTAGGCGCTTGAGGCTGTTGAGCGGCTCGCTGCCAAAGGCACGGCTGGCGGCGAGCTCCGGGCCCGCCTCTAGCACCAGCACCCGCAGGCCCGCCTGGGCTAGGGCCAGGGCCGCCACCCCGCCGGTGGCGCCCGATCCCACCACGATCGCGTCCCAACCAGGATTGACCGATCCCCAAGCATCAGGATTGCTGGCACTGGCACCGGTGGCGCTGGCAGACATGGCAGGTGGGGCTGGGCTGAAGGGGCTGGCTTGGATTCCCGGCCCTGGGCTGCCTGGGACTGGGCTTGCCTGGGGTCCTAGCGCCTGGCTAGGGCAACGGCCAGGAGAGGAGCTAGCGAACCCAGGGGCCCTTTCAGCCCGATTGCCTAAGCAGGGTCCCCCAGGGGTTACCAAACCGGATACCAAACAAAAGCCCCGGCACTTCATCGAAGGCCGGGGCTTTGGAAGTTGGTGGCGGGGAGGAGATTTGAACTCCTGACCTTCGGGTTATGAGCCCGACGAGCTACCAGACTGCTCTACCCCGCGACGCCTTTAGGAACTTACGCCATCGCCTGCCCCCCCGGCAATGGCCCGTGGTGTTGATGACTTTCCCCCAGGCCATCAGCGCTGCAAGATGGGTGGAACTTTAGGTTTTTTGGTGGTTCTGTATGGGGCAATACCTCCGTTATCTCAAGTTTCCGATCGGTCTCTGCCTGATCGGTCTCACGGTGGTAGCCGTCGTGCGGGGCTGGCAGGCCGTTTGGATTACCAGCGTGTTGCTGGCCCTGGAGATCAGCCTCTCCTTTGACAACGCCGTGGTCAATGCCCGCGTGCTCGATCGGCTGACCCCTGGCCAGCAAAAGTTTTTCCTCACCTGGGGCCTGGTGATCCCGGTCTTCGGCGTGCGCTTCCTCGGCCCCTTGCTGCTGGTCAGCCTGGCCGGCGGCGTCAGCCTGGCCACGGCCTTCGATACCGCCCTCAACCATGCCGACGACTATCACGAATTGCTCAAGCTGGCGGAGCCGCGCATCCTGGCCTTCGGCGGCATGTTCCTGTTGATGGTGTGCCTGCGCTATTTCTTCAACGAAGCCAAAAGCCTCCATTGGATGCGGGCGATCGAGTCGAGGCTCAGCCGCGCCGGCCGGATCGAATCATTGGAGGTTGCCCTGGCCCTGGTAGTGCTGCTGCTGTTGCAGATCTGGATCCCACCGGCCAACCGGGGCGAGCTGCTGATCGCCGGGGTGATTGGCCTGGTGCTGCAGATTGTTTGCACCTCCCTGGCCGAGGCCTTCGGCAGCGAGGAGGAGGCTGTGGGCCGGGCCGCCGCCGGTGGCGGCATTGCCAGCCTTATCTACCTCGAGTTGCTGGATGCCTCCTTCAGCCTCGATGGCACCGTGGGCGCCTTTGCGATCACCAGTGAGTTGCCGCTGATTCTCACGGGCCTGGGCCTGGGCGCCCTATTCATCCGCTCGATCACCCTGATGCTGGTGCGCGAGCGGGCCCTCGATGAACTGATCTATATCGAACACGGCGCCCATTACGCCATCGGCGCCCTAGGCCTGCTGATGCTGGTCAAGGTGGTGCTCACGCCCCTGCACGTCGAGATGCCCGAATGGCTCAGCGGCCTGGTTGGGATCCTGTTCCTGGTGCTGGCCCTGGCCGATTCCCTCCGCCATCGCCGCCGCCAGGCCCGCCTCGGCGGCTAGGGCCGGTTGGGGCGTTAGGGGTTGGCGGCATCAAAGCGCAGTTCGCCGCACACTTTGAGGCTCACCCCCTCGCTGGGCACCAGATACTGCTGGGAGAGCTCTTCAATGGTGAGGGGGGTGAGCCACTCCAGCTGCTGGAGCAGGTGCAGGGCCACGGCCTGCTTGGCCCGGCTGGCGCCGTCCTCCACCTTGATCGCCAGGCCCAGGCCTTCGCCCACCCGGCTGAGGCATTGGATCCCTTCGGCGCCGCCCTTGCTGAGCACCTGGCCGTGGCCGCGCAGCATCACCTCGGTGTCGAAGCGGCCAGGGCCCGCCACCAGCTCCGGATGGGCCAGCATCGCCCGGCTGAGCCGCTCCAGGTCGGCCTGCTCAGAAGCCCCCAGGTGGGCAAAGAGCAGGGCCATCTGGGCCAGCTGCAGTTGCAGGGTCGGCGCGCCGCAGTCATCGCGGGCCGTCACCAGTTCGGCGCCGGGCATGCCGAGCAGGTCGCCCACCTGCTTGAGCACCTGTTGCTGTAGAGGATGGTCCGGCTGCAGGTAGCTCTCCAGGGGCCAGTGCATGCGGCGGCAACTGGCCAGGAAGGCAGCGTGCTTTCCGGAACAGTTGTGCTCTAGGGGACTGGTGCCGCCCTTGGGAATCGGACACTGCAGCTGCTCCGTCTCCAGGTCGGCGTTCCACAGCAGCTTGAAGGCTTCGCGGGCGTGGCCGGGGGTGCCAGCGTGGGAGGCACAGGCAATCGCCAGGCCGCGGTCATCGTTGCCGGCCTGGTCGGCGGCGCCGGAGGCCACAAATACCTGGGCCTGGAAGGGCTTCAGGGCTGAGCGCACAAAGCTGAGCCGCTGGGGATCGCCCGCCCGCATCAACACCCGACCCCGCTGGTCGCAGACCACGGCATGGACCCGGTGCACCGATTCGAGGCTGCCGCCCCGCAGCAGGCGCACCTCCAACGGCGGCACGCCGGGGCGCTGGCTGGTGGAAAAGCTGCTGGAGAAACTCATTGCGGGCGGAGATCCGGCGGGCGGCGATGGGCCGCGCTTACAAAGCCTGACAGAGGCTTGCCCCACCCAGCAGCAGGACGGCCGCTAGGGCGATGGCCCGCTGCAACCGGCCCAGGATCGGCCGTACCTGGTGGCTGGCCACCAGCCAATCCTGTTCCCGCCAGGCCAGGGGCTTCTCCCAGACCTGGCCGTCGTACCAGCCCGATTCCTCGTATTCGACCCGTTCGGCCAGGAGCCGCTGCAGCACGGTGGTCCAACCCAGCCATTGGCGCACTAGCAGGAGCAACGGCACCACCAGGGTCGCCACTGCCGCCGCCACCGCCAACCGGGGCAGGTCATGGCGCAGGGGCACACTGCCACTGGCCACCAGCAGGCTGATCGGCAACACCACCAGCCAGCTGGCCAGCAGGAAGCGGCCCAGGGACGCCTCCCCCTGGCAGGGCCAACGGAAAAACCACGACTCCACCAACTCCCGGTAGAGGCTCAGGGGCTGCTGGGCCTCCGGCACCGGGCAGGGCTGCTCACTGACCGGGGACTCGGACATGGGGCCGCAGGACGGGACGGGAGCTCAGCCGGCCAGGGCGGGGCCGACGCCTAAGGCTGATTGCTCGGAGCTTAGGAATGGCACAGTCTCGCCGTGGCCCCAGAAGGCCTCGAGGTCGTAGTAACTGCGTTCGGCCGGGGTGAGGGCATGCACGATCACCTCGCCGTAGTCGAGCAGCACCCAGCGGCCTTCGGTCTGGCCCTCCTTGCGCAGGGGCATGCGGCCGGCTTCGACTTCTAGCCGGTCTTCGACCGAGCGGGCGATGGCCCGCACCTGCACGTCCGAGAGGCCCGTGGCAATGACAAACCAATCGGCCAGCGACGACACCTCATCAACCCGGATCAAAAGGATGTCAACGGCCTTACGGTCGTCGCAGGCATCGGCGGCCAGCAGGGCCAGGGCATGACTATCCATAGACGTTCTCACTGGTGACCGATTCGCGGGAGCCTTGCTGTTGGGCCATTTCGGCCCGGGCCTTGCCGGCACTCTTGCGCAGCGCCTCAAGCCGGTCTTCGTAGAAGGCCCGTTTGCGCTTCTTACGGGTCTGCTCCACCAGCTCCTTGAGGGCGCCGCCCAGGCTCTTGTAGGCGTTGGGCAGGCTGTAGCCGAAGCGGCAGGCCAGATCAATCGCCCGTTCGTCGGCGGTGATGGCGTCCTGAAGCCGTTTTTCCGGGTTGTTCTTGAGATAGAGCCGGTAGCCGGCAAAGCCGGAGAGGCCCAGGGCCATCAGCAATAACAGGCCGTCCTGCACCCACAGCTCACCAATGGCGCCGCCCAAGCCGATCGCCAGGGCTGCCATCTCCCAGCCATCGCGGGGGATCGCATCGTTTTGGATGCGGCCCACCTCGTGCCAGAAGAGCAGGTTGCGGTGGTCTAGGGCCAGTTGGTCCCAGGCCTGGAGATCCAGCTGGATTTCCACCTCATCGCGACCGATCTCCTCGAGCGTGATCAAGGCGGGATCGGCGGCGGCGGCGGCTTCAACGAACACCCAGCTCTGCATCTCTGGGGGCAGCAGCCCCTTCAGGCGCTGGAGTTCGCTCATGGAGGTCGTGGAACAGGGATCGTTGATTCAGCGTAGCGACAGTGGTAACCGACGCCGCTTGCCATGAGAGGCTTGCCACGTTTGGCTGCCCACCCCTCCGCCCATGCCCCGTCGCACGGATTTGCGTCGCATCCTGCTGCTGGGGTCGGGTCCGATCGTGATCGGCCAGGCCTGCGAATTTGATTATTCCGGCACCCAGGCCTGCAAGGCCCTGCGGGCCGAAGGCTTTGAAGTGGTGTTGGTGAATTCCAACCCGGCTTCGATCATGACCGACCCGGACATGGCCGATCGCACCTACATCGAGCCCCTCACCCCCGAGGTGGTGACCCGGGTGATTGAGCTGGAGCGGCCCGATGCCCTGCTGCCCACCATGGGCGGCCAGACCGCCCTCAACCTGGCCGTGACCCTGGCCGAAAACGGCACCCTGGAGCGCTTCGGCGTTGAACTGATCGGTGCCAATTTAGAGGCGATCCAAAAGGCGGAAGATCGCCTTCTGTTTAAACAGGCGATGGAGCGGATCGGTGTGGCGGTGTGCCCCTCCGGCATCGCCACCAGCCTGGCCGAGGCCGAAACCGTGGGGGAAGTGATTGGCAGCTACCCGCGCATCATTCGCCCCGCCTTCACCATGGGTGGCTCCGGCGGCGGCATCGCCTACAACCTTGAGGAATTCCGGGCGATCTGCAAGAGCGGCCTCGAGGCCAGCCCGATGTCCCAGATTCTGATCGAGAAATCCCTGCTTGGTTGGAAGGAATTCGAGCTGGAGGTGATGCGCGATCTGGCCGACAACGTCGTGATTGTGTGCAGCATCGAGAACCTCGATCCGATGGGGGTGCACACCGGAGATTCGATCACCGTGGCCCCAGCCCAAACCCTCACGGATCGCGAATACCAGCGCCTTCGCGACCAATCGATCGCAATCATCCGCGAGATCGGTGTGGAAACGGGCGGCAGCAATATCCAGTTTGCGATCAACCCCGCCAATGGCGATGTGGTGGTGATCGAGATGAATCCAAGGGTGAGCCGCTCCTCGGCCCTGGCCTCAAAAGCCACCGGCTTCCCGATTGCCAAGATCGCCGCCCGTTTGGCCGTGGGCTACACCCTCGATGAAATTCTCAACGACATCACCGGCAAAACACCGGCCTGTTTTGAGCCCACAATCGACTACGTCGTTACCAAGATTCCCCGCTTCGCCTTTGAGAAGTTCCGCGGCAGTCCGGCGGTGCTCACCACCTCGATGAAGTCCGTGGGCGAGGCGATGGCGATTGGCCGTTGCTTTGAGGAATCCTTCCAAAAAGCCCTGCGTTCCCTGGAAACGGGCCATGCCGGCTGGGGTTGCGACCGGCCCGATGGCGCGATTGAACCGGACGACCTCGATGCCCAACTGCGCATCCCCACCCCGGATCGCATCTTTGCCGTGCGCGAAGCGATGCTGGCCGGCCGCAGCGACGCGGCCATCCACGCCCTCAGCGCCATTGACCCCTGGTTCCTGGCCAAGTTGCGCCACATCCTTGATGTCGAGACCCAGCGGCTGCGCGGTCGCCAGCTGGCCGACCTCGGCGCCGGCACCCTGCTGGAGCTCAAGCAATTGGGCTTTTCCGATCGCCAGATCGCCTGGGCCACCGGCAGCGATGAACTCTCCGTGCGCCGCCATCGTCAGGCCCTGGGCGTGAATGCCGTGTTCAAAACGGTGGACACCTGCGCCGCCGAATTTGCCTCCAGCACCCCGTATCACTACGCCAGCTACGAACGGCCCATCGAGCGCCTTACTGGCCAAGGGCTGCTGGAACTGGTGCCAGCCGAATCGGAGGTGCAGCCGGAATCCCGCCGCAAGGTGCTGATCCTGGGGGGCGGCCCCAACCGCATTGGCCAGGGCATCGAGTTCGACTACTGCTGCGTGCACGCCTCCTTCGCCCTCCAGGCCGAGGGTTTCGCCACGGTGATGCTCAATAGCAACCCGGAAACGGTCTCCACCGACTACGACACCAGCGACCGGCTCTATTTCGAGCCCCTCACCCTTGAAGACGTGCTCAACGTGATCGAGGCGGAGCGGCCCGAGGGCGTGATTGTGCAATTCGGCGGCCAAACCCCCCTGAAATTGGCCCTGCCCCTGCTGCGCTGGCTGGCCAGCCCGGAGGGCCTGGCCACCGGCACGCGCCTGTGGGGCACCTCGCCCGAATCGATTGATAGCGCTGAAGACCGGGAACAGTTTGAGGCGATCCTGCGCCGCCTGGAGATCCGCCAGCCCCGCAATGGCCTGGCCCGCAGCCAGGCCGAGGCCCGGGCCGTGGCCGACCGGGTCGGCTACCCGGTGGTGGTGCGCCCCAGCTATGTGCTCGGTGGCCGCGCCATGGAGGTGGTCTTCGATGGGGAAGAACTCAACCGCTACATGCTGGAGGCCGTGCAGGTGGAGCCCGACCACCCGGTGCTGATCGATCAGTACCTGGAAAATGCCATCGAAGTGGATGTGGATGCCCTCTGCGACCACAGCGGCCAGGTGGTGATCGGTGGCCTGATGGAACACATCGAGCCCGCCGGCATCCATTCCGGCGATTCGGCCTGTGCCCTGCCGGCCGTGTCCCTCGATGCCGATTCCCTGGCCACGATCCGGCGCTGGAGCAAGGACCTGGCCCTGGCCCTGCAGGTAAACGGCCTGATCAATCTCCAGTTCGCCGTGCGCGAGGGCGAGGTGTTCATCATTGAGGCCAACCCGCGCGCCTCGCGCACCGTGCCGTTTGTGGCCAAGGCCACCGGTGTGCCCCTGGCCAAGATCGCCAGCCAGCTGATGGCCGGCCGCACCCTGGCCGAGTTGGGGGTCACCAGCGAGCCGGTGCCGCCCCTGCAGGCGGTCAAAGAAGCGGTGTTGCCGTTCAAGCGTTTCCCCGGCGCCGACTCCCTTCTGGGGCCGGAAATGCGTTCCACCGGTGAAGTAATGGGCAGCGCCGCCAGCTTCGGCATGGCCTACGCCAAGGCTGAACTAGCAGCCGGCGAGGCCTTGCCCACCAGCGGTGTGGTGTTCCTCTCCACCCACGACCGTGATAAATCGGCCCTGGTGCCCGTGGCCCGGCGCCTGGGAGAGCTTGGTTTTTCCCTGATCGCCACCAGTGGTACGGCTGCGGCCCTGTCCAGCGAAGGCCTGGCGGTGCAGTCGATCCTCAAGGTGCATGAGGGGCGCCCCAACATTGAAGATGCGATCCGCTCCGGCCAGATCCAGCTGGTGATCAACACGCCGGTGGGCCGACAGGCCGCCCACGACGACCGCTACCTGCGCCGCGCCGCCCTCGACTACGCCGTGCCCACGGTTACGACTCTGGCCGCGGCCCGGGCCGCTGTCGAAGCGATCGCCGCCCTGCAGGGCCAGACCCTCACCATCTACGCCCTCCAGGACGTGCACGCTGCCCAGGCCAGGCCTCCGGCCTAAGCACCAGGCCGGAGGCTCGTTAAGGTTTGGCGACCTGAACCCGTTCGCGATGACCGTCGCCGCCACTCCTCCTGCAACTGTTGCCGGCGACCATGCCCCCGGCAGCGACCTGAGGGCCGCCTTTCGCGCGGCCTACGAAAACCGCTACACCTGGGAACCGGGCTTTGGGGGCTACGGCGGCCAGTGCGTTTGGGAGCAGGACGGCCAACGGGTAGAGGGACGCTTCCAGGTGGGCGCAGACCTCAAGGCGCTAGTGGAAGGAATCAGCGACGAGGCCATCCACAAGGCCGTGGCCTCCCAGCTCTGGGAGGTGGCGATCCACCGGGTGCGCCGAGGTTTTGAGCAAACCCATGGCGACAACACCTTCACCGCCGGCGACACCGATCCGGTTGGTGTGGAAGTGATCGTGGGCGGCAAAAATACGGGAGATCGTTATCGCATCAAGGGCGATGTGGTCACGATGGTGCACCGCCACATCCACGGCACTGTGGTGACGATCTTCACCGAAAGCACAACTGACACCGGCCACGGCTACCTCAGCCACCAATACACCAGCCAATACAGCGATCCGGCTAGCGGCACCAGCAAGGGCGGTCTCAGCCGCTTCACCGACACCTTTGTGCCCCTGGTGGAGGGCGGTCCCTGGGTGTTGGCCGAGCGGGTTGTGGAGAGCGAAGCCTTCGGCGAGACCCCAGCCGGCCGCCAGCAGTTTCGCTTTGAGGCCCTGGCACCGCTGGGTTGAACCGGGCTGGCCCCAGGCAGCAATCAATCGGCGCCGATTCAGGCAAGGGGCGGTTGGCTGGGCTAGCCGCCACCGATCGGCCGTGGGACAGTGGGCCCATAATTTTTTAATTTGGATGCCAATTCGTTTGTTTGTGCTTCTCCTGTTCTCCGGTTCCATGGCCCTGGCGGCTCCCCAGTCCCAGGCAACCCAGTCCGCTGACCAGAGCCAGGCCCAGCCGGCTAACATGAAAGATCAGATCATCATGGGCGCCTGCTCCCAGGCCATGGCCAGTGAACTGTCCTTGGCGGGCAAAACCGCTCCGGCTGGCATGGTCAAGGAGACCTGCGGTTGTGTGGTCACCCAGCTCAATAACAAGAGCAGCCTGGATCAGGCCAAGGTGATCTGCAAACAGATAGCTGCCGCCAAATACGGTCTGTAGGCCAGGCCCTAGGGGGGTTCCTGCGGCGCCATGGTCCTTGTCCAGGGACGGCAGCCAGCGAACCCTTCCTTGGTTTTAAGCCCCTGTTGGGTTATCCCTAGTCGTAGTCCCCATTGCTACTGGGGTGGGCGCCGATTCGGCCGCGATTGAGGTTATGGAGGGCGGATGAACCCCTGGGTTTGAGCCACTGCGAGCTCGAGCTGGGCTGGCGACCGACACAACCGACGAGCAGCAGCGTGATCAGGCCAGCCAGGGGAAGGCAAAGCAGGTTTCGGGCCCGCCGCCGCTGGTTGGGCCGCTGGTGCCGCCGCTGTTTGGCCCCTTGATCACGGCCCCAAGGGCTTCGCGCGAACCGGCGGCTGGATCGCTCCCCGAAGGATGGGGACTGCATGGCAAGTGGGGAGTTGGCGCCAACCTAAGTGGCCGGCCCAGGAAGGGGCTTAGGACCGTTGGGGCGGGGCTGGAACAGAACTCACCCGGGCATCGTCACAAACTCTTCGGCCACGGTGGGGTGTAGGGCCATGGTGCGATCGAAGTCCGCCTTGGTGGCGCCCATGCCGATGGCGATTGCCGCCATCTGGATGATTTCGGCGGCGTGGTCCCCCACCATGTGGCAGCCCAACACCTTGTCGCTGCTCGTCTCCACCACCAGCTTCAGCAGCACCCGTGGGCCCCGCTTGGGCAGGGCCAGGGCCATGGGCCGGAAGCGGGCCCGGTGGATGCGGATCGCCTCCTCGCCGTAGCGCTCGATCGCTTCTTCCTCCGACAGGCCCACGCTGGCCAGTTCCGGGTCGCTAAACACGGCGCTGGCCACGAGTTGGTGGTTCACCCGCCGCGGCTTGTTGCCATACACGGTGTCGGCAAAGGCCCGGCCCTCATCCACGGCCACGGGCGTGAGATTGATCCGGTCGGTTACATCACCCACCGCATAGATGTGGGGCACGTTGGTGACCTGGTCCGGGTTCACCGGGATGCGATGGCCTTCGATCGCCACGCCGGCGGCCTCCAGATCCAGCCCCGCAAGGAATGGGCGCCGGCCGGTGGCCAGGATCACGGCACCGCAGTCCAGCTGCTCGCCGCTCTGGGTGGTCAAGGTGAGATCGCCCGGTTTGCCGCTAATCGCTGCTGGACTGTGGGCAAAGCGAATCTCGATGCCTTCGGCCTGCATCGCCTCCTGCACGGCGGCCGAGAGTTCCCGGTCGAAGCCGCGCAGCAGGTGGTCGCCGCGCACCAGCTGGGTCACGGCCACGCCCAGGCCATTAAGGATGCAGGCGAATTCACAGGCGATGAAGCCGGCGCCCACAATCACCACCGTGCTGGGCAATTGCCGTTGCAAAAACAGGTCATCACTGACCCAGCTCAGCTCGGCGCCGGGGATGGCGGGCCGCTTCGGCCGGCCGCCTACGGCGATCAAGATCCGTTCGCCAATCAGCTGCTGAGCGGTGCTCCCCGGCTCGGCTCCCCCTGGGGCCGTCCCTTCGGCGCCGCCGCTCAACGCACTGGTGACCTCAACCGTATGGGCATCGACAAACCGTCCCCAGCCACGGATCAGGGTCACCCCCGCCTTGGCGAGCAGGTCCCGGTGCAGCTGGTCGAGCCGATCCACTTCCGCGGCCACATTGGCCAGCAACACCGATGCATCACAGCGGGCCGGCCCCACCTCCCAGCCATAGCTGGCCGCATCGCTAAGGCTGTGGCGAAAGCCCGATCCGTAGACCAGCAGTTTCTTGGGCACGCAGCCGCGGATCACGCAGGTGCCGCCCACCCGATCCCCCTCCACGATCGCCACTTTGGCGCCGTAGGAGGCCGCCCGTTTGGCGGCGGCCAGGCCACCGGAGCCGGCGCCTAGCACCACCAGGTCAAAGGGGGAGGCCATGCTGAGGGAGATGGGATGGTTGGGGGATTGGCTCAACTTATGTCGCCTGATGCTGGTGACAGTTGGGGCACCAAACGATTGTGCTGGCCTGGGTCGCTGGCCTGGGTCGTTCGGCAGGGGGCTGGCTAGGGGCTGGTCAGAGGTAGAAGCCCACCGTGGTGACCACCCTGGTGCCCTGGGCCCGCAGGGCACTGCGCAGGGAAATGGTCGATTGGTTGTGGAGCAGGTTCTCCCAGCGATGGCGGGTCACGAACACCGGCAGCACCACCGTGCAGAACTTATGGCGATCCTTGCGGTGGTCGATTTCGAATTGGCGCACAAACTCCAGCACCGGATCGATTAAGGAGCGGTAGGGAGACTCGAGCACCACCAGGGGCACCTCCGGCAATTGCCGTTGCCATTGCTCCTGGAAGGCGCCGGTTTTGCCCAGGCCCAGGTCCACATGCACAGCCACCAACTCACCGGCGATCGAGCGGGCATAGCGGATTGCCTCAAAGCTGCCGCGATGCAGTTGGCCCACCAGCACCACCACCGGACTGCCGCCATCGGAGGGCGCCGCCGGCAGGCTCAGTTTGACGTCATGGGCCATGCGCAGGCGCCGGGCCACCTGCTTGTAGTGGCGATGGATGGTGAGGAACAGGGCTACCAATAGGGGCACGGCCACCACCACCAGCCAGGCGCCCTGGGTGAACTTGCTGAACATCAAGACGGCCGAAACAATCGCCGTGACAAGGCTGCCAAAGCCATTGAGCAGGGCCTTGCCCACCCAGCCTGGGCCCTTTTCCCGCCACCAATGCACCACCATGCCCGCCTGGGACAGGGTGAAGCTGGTGAACACCCCCACGGCATAGAGGGGGATTAGGTGGCTGACACTGCCACCGAAGATCACCAGCAAAATTCCAGCAAACGCGCTCAGCATCACGATGCCGTTGCTGAACACCAGCCGGTCACCCAGGGAGGCCAGCTGGCGGGGCATGTAGCTGTCCTGGGCCAGGAAGGCGGCCAGGCGCGGAAAATCGGCATAGGCGGTATTGGCGGCCAGCAGCAGAATCAACAGGGTTGATATCTGCAGGATGAAAAGGACGGGCCCGTTGCCGAATACCTGTTCACCCAATTGGTACATCAAGGTGGGGCTGGTCTCCGTGTAGACGGTGCCCAGTTGCGAGGCGAGCACGCTCACGCCTCCGAACATTGTGGCCAGCAGAATCACCATCACCGTCAACACCCGCCGGGCGTTGCGCCACTCCGTTGGCTTGAAGGCCATGACACTGTCGCTAATCGCCTCTATCCCTGTTAGGGCCGCGCAACCAGAGCTGAAGGCTCGCATCAGAATCAGCCCGCCGGCTCCGGCCCCGCCCACGGTGAGCAGGTCCGGGCCATGGACCTCACGGAGCACTTGGTTCTGTTGGGCCGCAGCCAGGCCAGTGATGTCTCCATGGGCCAACTTGGCCAGGCCGACTACCACCAGGGTGAGCACGGCGGCCATGAACACATAGGTGGGCACACTCATGATCTTGGCGCTGGAGCGCACGCCGCGCAGGTTGGCCACCATCAACACCACGATCGCCGCCAGGCAAAGCGGCACGTGGTATCGATCAAGACTCGGCAGGTAGGACGTGAGGGCCGAGATCCCTGCGGCCGTGCTGACCGCCACCGTCAGCACATAGTCGATCGAGAGGGAGGCTCCAGCAATTAGGCCCGGGACCCGGCCCAGGTTTTCGTGGGACACCCGGTAGGAGCCGCCCCCTTGGGGGTAGGCCTTGATCGTTTGGCGATAGCTGAGTGCCACGATCAGCATCAGCGAGATGATCATCCCGGTGACGGGGATGGTGAAGCCCAGGCCGGCCGCCCCGGCAAAGCCAAGCACCAGCACGATTTCCTGGGTGGCGTAGGCCACCGAGGAGAGGGCATCGGAGCTGAGGATCGCCAGGGCCTCCGCGTTGGTTAGCCGTTCCTCGGCGGCGGCGCTGGTTGGCAGGGGAGCCCCCACCAAGGCCTTCTTGAAACGGTCCACCACCGATGGGGGCATGGTGTTTGGGCTGGCTGCCCAGAATGAACCATGAAGTTAGGACTACTGCTTATTTGCAGGTTTTGCATGGGCGATTGATCCCTTGGGTGCGGCGGTTAGGCCTCGCCAGGTCGAGCAGCCATGGGGCAAGCCCCACCAGGCTCAGAACCACTCAGCCTTGGCTTCGCTGGCCGGGTTGGTGTTGTCTTCGGGGGTGGTGCGCTCGAAGCGCAGCACGATATGGCGCTTCTGTTCACCGTCGATGGCGGTGGCTTCGATCGGGTAGAGCTGCTGTCCATCACGGAAGGGCACCTGGATACGGAAGGTGCCATCGGCCGAGAGGGGCACCACCTCTTCGCCAATCTTGAGCGTGGCGGAGGGATCGGTGGCGCCGTAGACAATCAGCTCCGCATCGGCCACCAGCCAGAAGGAGCGCTGGCGCGGCCGCACCCCACCAATGCCAGAGTCGTTGCGGCCACTGGCCCAGAGTCCAGGACCGGAATCGCTCATGCCGCCATGGCTACTGCGTGCTCCTGCGGCATCGTCGAGCAGATCCAGCTCATGGAAGGTCTCCGAACCCCGGCTGATCCGGCGCAGACCCATGGTGGACGTTTGATAGAGCTGCTCATGCAGCACGGCCCCGGGGGCTTCAACTGCGCTCTGGACGGCTGGACTGGCCTGGGGCTCCCAGGGGGCTGGGGCTGGGGCTGGGGCGCTACCCGGTTGTTCAAAAGCTGCGAAAGGGGGTGGCACCGAAAGACCATCGCCCAGGCCGGGGATCGGCACCACCGCCGAGCGGGCCAGCAGCACCCAGCCGCCGGGGCTGTGGTAACCGAGGTCCACCCGGTAGTCGCGGTCGGCCAGGGGCAGGGCCATGCCCCATTGGCTGGCGGAGCGCTCGACGCTCACTTCTTGTTGGGCATGGGGGCTGGCGGCCGCGTCGCCCGAGAGGCCAGTGACATCGGCGATGCGCAGGCTGAGGGCGCTGGCGCCGGACTGCTCCAGGCCCCGGCGGTCGGCTTCGCTCAGCTGCCAGCTGGCGAAGCCCCACTGGGGTCCCTGGGCGGTGAAATGGAGCTGGGTCTGCTGGCCCATGCCAGAGCTGGCAATGCCAGAGGTCGCGGCACCAGCGCTTGGGGCTTCAGTCCAATCCCCAGGGGTTGGGCCAGGACCTGCCGGAACCTCGCCAGCAACCTGGGGTTCGGGGCCGCTGCCCTTACCAAGGAGGGCGTTGAAGCCTCTCTTCAGGGAACCCAGGGCATTACGTGCGGTTTCACCAAGCGACTGGCTCATGGACAGGGCCTAACTGGCCGTCTTCCTAAGTGATGGGGGCGCAGATATTGTGTCTAGGGCGACCAAAATCGCAAAATCCTGACCCGGAACTGCTGGCCTCGGGCCGGCATTGGCAGGCTGTTTTTGCCTAGACCAGGACCAGTAGCGTCCTCCCCGCCAGGTGCCTGAATCCCTCTCCCCTGCTGCCCCCCTCAGCTGGGACCAGCTCCAGGCCCTGGCTGCTCCGGAGCCCGATCGGGTTCGCGGAGCAACCAATGCCCAGGCCCAGCTGCGCCTGTTTTGCAGCAACGAGTCCGACGTCCGGGTCACCCTCTATCGGGACCACCACGCCTGGTGTCCCTACTGCCAAAAGGTGTGGTTGTGGCTGGAGGAACAGCAGATCCCCTACCGGATCCGCAAGGTGACGATGAACTGTTACGGCGACAAGGAGGGCTGGTACCGGCAGCGGGTGCCCTCCGGGATGCTGCCCGCCCTGGAGCTCGATGGCCGGCTGATCACCGAAAGCGACGAGATCCTGGCGGCCCTCGAAGCCGCCTTCGGCCCCCTGGAGCGCTGCCTGGAGGACCCGGAAGTGCGAGCTCTGCGCCAGCTAGAGCGGCGCCTGTTTCGGGCCTGGTGCCAGTGGCTCTGCTACTCGGGCGAGGCGGGCCCGGCCAGCGAGCCGGCCGAGCGCCACTTTGACAAAATCGCTGACTTGGTCGATGGGGCCCTGGCCACCCATCCGGGCCCCTGGTTCCTGGAGCGCTTCAGCAGTGTTGATCTGATCTTCACGCCCTACCTGGAGCGCATGGGCGCCAGCCTCAGCTATTACAAGGGCTATGGCCTGCGCCATCGTCACCCGGCCATCGACCGTTGGTTCTCGGCCCTGGAGCAGCGGCCCACCTACCTGGGTACCCAGTCCGACTTCCACACCCACGCCCACGACCTGCCGCCCCAGATGGGCTGCTGCCTGGCCAGTGGCAGTGAGGCCCAGCGGGCCTGCGCCCGCCAGATCGACCAGGGGCCCTGGCTGCCGGGGGAGGCCAATAGAGCTCCTGGGCCCGATGACCACGACTTGGCCGCTGCGCCAGGCGCCTTACCCGTACTGGAAACCCGCCAGCTCGAACCGCCAGGGGCGGCCCTGGAGGCCCTGGCTCGCGTACTGAAACACCGGCAGAGCTTGCTGGCCGTGAATCCCCATGCCGGCGCCGGTTTGGACCAGGGCCTGGCCTGTGCCCTCACCCGCCTGGTGACCGGTGAGTCCTGCCCGCCCCCGGCGGGCTCGGCGGCGGGGCTGCGCTACCTGCGCGACCGCATCAGTGTGCCCCGCGATATGTCCCTGCATGGGGCCCGGCGCCTACGCCAGGCCCTCGAGAGCACGGCCCAGCTGGATCCAGCCGTTGGCACCCCATCGCGAATTCCGATCCCAACCAGCCACCGCCGCGACCAGGATCCTCGGGGCTTTGCCCTGGCCTGATGGTCAGTATGTGAAGGGTTCAGCTGCTCTGGCCAGGCGCCAAGATTGTCCGCGGGAGAAACCCTCACCCTGCTGGGTGGCTATGCCGCCGGCAGTGGCCAGATGGCCCTGTTTGGCGTGATCGCGGCGGCGGCGACGGGGGCCATCCTTGGCGACAACATCGGTTACTGGGTCGGGCGCCGCTTCGGCTGGGACCTCCTGCTGCGCCTGGGCCTGTGGTTGCGCCAGAGCCCGGAGCAGATGGAGCTGCTGCGCCAGCGCTTCCTGCGTCACGCATCGGCCTCGGTGTTCTTAGGACGCTTTGTGGCGGTATTGCGGATCCTGGCCGGCCCCATGGCCGGAGCCGTTGGCATGCCCTACGGCCGCTTCCTGGTCTGCAACGTCTGCGGGGCGCTGCTTTGGTCGACCTCAATGGTGAGTTTGGCCTGGTTGGGGGGGCGCTGGATTCCGATCGATCGAATGATCACTGGCGTGATGCAGTTCGGCCTGGGCCTGCTGGTGCTTGTGGCCCTGCTGGCCTTCCTTCCCAAATGGATCTCCCGCTGGCAAGCCGGCGTCCTGGATAGGAACATCGGCTGCTCCGGGCCGGAGGCCCTGCCCCCCGGTGATCGGTCCTGCTGAACCGCTGGAGCCTGGGCTCAGCGACCCGATAGGGAATCTTTGCGGGTTAGCAGGTACTGGACCAGTTCTTCCTGAAGGGCTAGCAGTTCCCGCGTGCAGCCCCGGAAGGCGGCCCGATGGCGTATCTCATCGTGCCGGGTGTGGAGGTCCCGCAGCATCAGCTCGATGGAGTCGAGTTCAGCCCTGTTCATTAGCCCATGCCGCTTGCAAGCACCTTATCAAGCCTGTCTAGGTCCCTTGTCACCATCAGCCTGGCAGCTGGCAGGCAGGGAGGCTATCGCTAGCGTTCGGCCACTGCCCGCTCCCCATGCGCCCGTTCCTGTTCGGCTCCGCCGCCATGGCGATCAGCTTGCTGCCATTGACGGTGGCAGCTCCCACGCTGGTTGGGCTGCCGCCAGCCAGGGCGGTCGAAATGCAGGGGCAGTCCTGGTTCAGCACTCCCCCGTGGCAGGTGATTTTCACCAATTACTACAGCGATGTGAACCAGGTGGGGGGCGAGTACTACTTCACTGTCACCCTGCCGGAGGCGGCGGGGGTGGGTCTTGGTGGCTTGACAATCACCCAGACCCGGGGCGTGGATCGCAGCTTTTATTTTGATCTTGCTGCCTCCCGAGCCTTCCTTGGCAGGCCCCGCCATGGGGGAGCTGCTGTGCCCGTCCAGGTCCGCTTCGATGGCGATCAGCGTCGCTTCCAGATCAGCTTCCCCGAGCCGCTTCAGCCGGGATCCACGGTTACCTTGGCCCTCAAGCCCTGGATGAATCCCACCCAGGCCGACACCTACATGTTTGCGGTGGAGGACCTGCCGGCCGGTCCCAATCCGGCGCCTGCCCCGCTCGGCTACGCCACCATGCCGATCTACAACTACTCCCGCTTTTAGGCCAAGCCTCCAGTCTGGGCCCCATTGCGCCCAGCTTCTAGTCGCTGCGCCAGGATGGGGGGCCGCCGCCAAGTTGCCATGGAAGCCCGCTGGAATGGAGAGTTGATTGCCAGCAGTGACGACATCGTCAAGCTGGAGGGAAACGCCTATTTCCCCGCAGATTCCCTCGTTACGGCGAATTTGCGCCCCTCAAGCCACACCAGCGTGTGCAGTTGGAAAGGCACCGCCCAGTACTACGACCTGGTTGTCGGCGAGGCGATCAATGCCAATGCGGCCTGGTTCTACCCCGAGCCCAAGGCGGAAGCTGCCTCCATCAAGGGACGGGTGGCCTTCTGGAAGGGAGTCCAGGTCAGTTGAACCAAGCGATGCAGTCGGCTCCGTAGCCAAATACGAGCTGATAGAGGCGCTGACAGGGTGTGGGCGCCTTGACCCCTGAATTCCCGTCCCAGGGCCTAGCGGGGACCCTTTAAGAGGACATCATGGGAAAGGAGCCCGTTCAGAGGCGGCGCCTGAAGCCATCCTCGGCGACCCGGTTGGCCTGGGACGAATCGTTGTCGGCGTTGCGGCTGAGCCGCCAAACATTGCGGCCCAGGCGCCTGGCCACTAGGCCCCCCCGCTGGACGACGGCGCTGCCGGGGCGGGCTCCAAGCAATTGGGCGACTTCGGCGGTGCTCAAGGGGGCGCCGGTGCGGATGGCCAGGTCGGTGATGTCTAGCCGCTGGCGTAGGGCCGTCAGATCGACGCTGGAATCGGCCCCCTCGGGGAGCTCCGGCCAAAACGGCGCCAGGGCCGGGTTGGCCACCTGCAGGCTGCGCATTAGTCCGAGACCCATGAAGGCCAGGGCCTGGTCGGGCTGGACCCCCTGGTCGATGGCCTGGGCCAGCCATTCGGCCATGCCATCACGGCTGGGTCCGACGCCATTGGTGCTAGGGGCGGTTGAGGGCTGGCTAGCCATGGATCGGGCCTCAAGCGATGGCTGGACGGTATCGGCTCGGGGCCGCGGCGCAAGGGGGGCTGACCGGTAAGATCACGCTGCTCCATCAGCATGGATCTGCTGAGGACCGAACCACGACGTCCTCAAGGTCCGCCTCCATGGAGCGCAATCTTTCCCCTAGCGATCGAGGCCGAAGGCGACGCCAGGCCCCGATTGCCATTACGGGAACGGATCTGGGCATGGGCGGTGGCCATGGGGCCCAGGAGGCCTCGGCCCCTAGCTGCGTGATCACCACGGACAATGAGGCGCCGCGGCTGGCTCGCCAGTCCAGCCAAGTGCAGTCGATCGAGCTGCGCACCTATGTGTTTCTCGATTCGCTCCAACCCCAGCTGGCGGCCTACATGGGCACGGTCTCCCAGGGGTTTCTGCCGATCCCCGGCGATGCCTGCCTCTGGCTGGAGGTGTCCCCTGGCATGGCGGTCCACCGCGTTACGGACATCGCCCTGAAGGCAAGCAGTGTGCGCCTGGGCCAAATGATTGTGGAGCGGGCTTTCGGCTCCCTGGCCCTTTATCACCGGGACCAAAGCAATGTGCTGCACTCCGGCCAGGTGGTACTCGAGGCGATTGGCAGCCGGATCGAGCTGCGCAGCCGCTGCGAAGTCAGCTGGACCGAAATCATCCGTGCCATCACCCCGGACCACGCTGTTCTGATTAACCGGCTGAATCGGCGCGGTTCGATGATTCAAGCCGGCATGAGCATGTTCATTCTCGAAACCGAGCCGGCCGGTTACGTGCTGTTCGCCGCGAACGAGGCCGAAAAGTCCTCCAACATCACAGTCGTTGACGTCAAGGCTGTTGGGGCCTTCGGTCGCCTCACCCTGGCCGGGCGCGAAGGCGATGTCGAAGAGGCGGCCGCCGCCGCCATGCGGGCCGTGGCCCAGATCAACCGCACCGCCAAGGCTTAAGTCCTTGGCTAGCAGGGGAGTAAGACCTTTGAACTCCAGTCTTGTTAAGCGGACCCCCTTGAAGGGAAGGACGCTTTAACGCAAGCCAAGCAACCGTTTCAGTCCAGGGGCGATCAATCGGGCCGCCTTGCCGCGGCTGCCGAGTTTGTCTTTCAAGTGGGCGGGCATCTGGCCGTAGGTCATGGCCGCTTCCCGCACCCAGAAAATTGGGTCATAGCCACCGCCTGGTCCCAGCTTGGCGCTGAGGATTTCACCGCGGCAGAGGCCCTCGGCCTCCAGCACCGTGGTGCCGGAGGGATCGGCCAGGGCCATGGCGCTGTTGAAGCTGGCACTGCGGTAGGGGGTCGGCCCCAGCTCCAGGAGCAGGCGATCGATGCGCTCAGGGTCGGTGGGCGCGTAGCGCGCCGAATACAGCCCCGGAGCCCCGCCTAGGGCATCCACTTCCAGGCCCGAATCGTCGGCCAAGGCCCAATGGCCGGTGAGGCTGGCCACGGCTTCCGCCTTGAGGCGGGCATTGGCCAGGTAAGTGCTGCCCGTTTCCTCGATTTCCAGGGCGTCCGGCTGGCGGCGGACCTCCAGATCAACGGCATCCAACATGGCGGCGATTTCAGCCACCTTGTAGGGGTTGCCACTGGCAATCACCAGAACAGAACGGGGCAAGCCGGTTAGGGCAGGGCCCGCCATTCTCCCTAATGGCGCTCTTCAGAGGTGGGCTGAAGGCGGATAGCCATCGTGGTTTTGCCCTCAAGCCGCTCTCCAGAGATGGGATCGGGAGCGAGCTGGAGCCGGTGATGGGGGTTAAGGGTCGGCTAGATCGCTGGCGAGCGGATAGGGCGGACCTGCGGGATTGATGATTCCATCCCCCCCTTGGGCAGGCAATCGGGGGCGCCCGCTAGTTGTCGAGCTTCTGACAGGCGCCAAGCCCAGTCCAGGGCGGTTGCGATTGCCAACGCTTGGCGGTTGCGGGGGTTTGGCGCCCGTAGGCTGCCGACAATCCCTGTGCCCACTGGGCTTGCCATGGAGACCAGCCTGGTTCTACAGAACCTTCTCACGCCTCCGGTTCTGTTCTTTTTCCTCGGAGTACTGGCGGTGCTGGTGGGCTCGGATCTCGAGATCCCCGCTCCCCTGCCGAAGCTTTTTTCCCTTTATTTGCTTCTGGCCATTGGTTTTCGTGGCGGCTTAGAACTTGCCCACAGCGGTTTGGGTGGTCAGGTGCTGCCAACAATCGTGGCGGCCATTTTAATGTCACTGGTTGTGCCGATTTACAGCTTTTGGGTTCTTAAAACCAAGCTTGACAACTTCAATGCGGCCGCAATTGCAGCCACCTATGGCTCCATCAGTGCGGTGACCTTTATCACCGCCCAAAGCTTCCTGGAAAGTCAAAAGATCGGTTTTGATGGTTTCATGGTTGCCGCCTTGGCCCTGATGGAATCACCAGCCATCATCGTTGGCTTGCTCTTGGTGAAATTGGCAGCCCCGCAAAAACGACCTGACACCAAGGGGATGCGTTGGGGCGCGGTGCTGCACGAGGCGTTCCTTAATAGTTCAGTTTTCCTGCTGATTGGCAGCTTGATCATTGGGGTTTTGGTGGCAACCAGCAGCCCCCATGGTGCCGAAAAGATGTTGCCCTTCACGGATAAACTTTTCTACGGAGCCCTTAGCTTTTTCTTATTGGATATGGGCATTGTGGCGGCCCAGCGCCTCTCGGATCTCCGCAAGGCAGGCCCCTTCCTGATTGGCTTCTCAGTGATTATGCCCTTGTTCAATGCCGTGGTGGGAGCCTTTATTGCCAAAGGCCTAGGCTTGGGCCATGGCAATGCCTTGCTGTTTGTGGTGCTCTGCGCCAGTGCTTCCTACATCGCGGTCCCAGCTGCCATGCGCATGACCGTGCCTGAGGCTAATCCCAGTCTCTATATCTCCACAGCGCTCGGGGTCACCTTCCCATTCAATATCATTGTGGGCATCCCTGCTTACATGGCTCTCATTAACACACTCCTCCCTGCGGCTAGCTAAAGCAATGAAACGTGTTGACCTCATCCTCAGTGAGCGGGAACTGGACAAGGTGATCAAGGTGATCGATTCGTCCGGTGCTCCGGGCTATTCGGTGATGCGCCATGTCACCGGTAAGGGGCCCCACGGCATGGTGTCGGAATCGATGGATTTCAGCGGCTTGGGCGCCAATGCCCACGTGATCATTTACTGCGAAAGCGAAGTGCTCAGCCGTTTGCGCGAGGGTGTGCAGCCCCTCCTCGATTACTACGGCGGCGTGGCCTTTGTGGCCGATGCCCACCCCCTTTAAGGGCCTGCCCCCGGCAATGATCGCCAAGTACTGGTCCTGGAGGGGGCATGCCTTGGTTTGGCTGCGGATGCAGCAGCGTTGGGACAGCCCTTAATCCGTCTGTGGTGGTATTTCCTGCCTAGATGCCCAAAGTCAAGCCCCCAGGTCAGGCCGCCATTGGCCTTGCCCTGGGGGCTTTTGGCTGGGAGGGATCGCTCTGATGCTTGCCCTGACTGGGATTTCAAAGAGTTGGGCGAATTCTGGTCAGCCCAGGCCAGCGGCCCGAGAAGCAATTCACAACATTTTGTGTGCCATTGATCAACGCTGCTTATCTGTAGTCCTAGGTACCGTGATGGTGCCAATTGTCCAGAAAGCTTGACGTAGGGAAGGCTTGGCGAGCATGGTTGCAAACGAACATTCCACCCCCTCCTCCAGGAGCAGGTAATGGCAAACGAAACCATGGGCATCGCCCTCGGCATGATCGAAACCCGGGGTCTGGTCCCCGCCATCGAGGCAGCCGACGCCATGACGAAGGCCGCTGAAGTCCGCCTGATCGGGCGTGAATTCGTCGGTGGCGGTTACGTGACGGTGTTGGTCCGTGGCGAAACCGGCGCTGTTAACGCTGCAGTCCGCGCTGGCGCCGACGCCTGCGAACGGGTTGGTGACGGCCTAGTGGCCGCCCACATCATTGCCCGCCCCCACCGGGAAGTCGAGCCTGCTCTTGGTAGCAGCTCTGGCTTCGTTGGTGCGAAGGACTGAGGTCTGATGCGCGACCCGAGCGGCCGCTCTCACCTCTAACCCTTCCCCCCCGAACCACTGGAGATTCCCCATGAGCAAGAAGTACGACGCTGGGGTTAAGGAGTACCGCGACACGTATTGGACTCCTGACTACGTTCCCCTCGATTCCGACCTGCTGGCGTGCTTTAAGTGCACCGGCCAGGACGGTGTGCCCAAGGAAGAAGTGGCAGCCGCCGTGGCTGCTGAATCGTCCACCGGCACCTGGTCCACCGTGTGGTCCGAGCTCCTCACCGACCTCGACTTCTACAAGGGCCGTTGCTACCGCATCGAAGACGTCCCCGGTGACAAGGAGGCCTTCTACGCCTTCATCGCCTATCCCCTCGACCTGTTCGAAGAGGGATCGATCACCAACGTGCTGACCTCCCTGGTCGGCAACGTCTTCGGCTTCAAGGCCCTGCGTCACCTGCGCCTCGAAGACATCCGCTTCCCGCTCGCCTTCATCAAGACCTGCGGTGGCCCCCCCAACGGCATCCAGGTCGAGCGCGACCGGATGAGCAAGTACGGCCGGCCCCTGCTCGGTTGCACGATCAAGCCCAAGCTCGGCCTTTCCGGCAAGAACTACGGCCGGGTGGTGTACGAGTGCCTGCGTGGTGGTCTCGACTTCACCAAGGACGACGAAAACATCAACTCCCAGCCTTTCCAGCGCTGGCAGAACCGTTTCGAGTTCGTGGCTGAAGCGGTCAAGCTGTCTGAACAGGAAACCGGCGAGCGCAAGGGTCACTACCTCAATTGCACCGCCAACACTCCTGAGGAGATGTATGAGCGCGCTGAGTTCGCTAAAGAACTCAACCAGCCCATCATCATGCACGACTACATCACCGGTGGCTTCACGGCCAACACCGGTCTTGCCAAGTGGTGCCGTAAGAACGGGATGCTGCTGCACATTCACCGTGCCATGCACGCCGTGATTGACCGCCATCCCAAGCACGGCATCCACTTCCGCGTGCTCGCCAAGTGTCTGCGCCTCTCCGGTGGTGACCAGCTGCACACCGGCACGGTGGTCGGCAAGCTGGAAGGTGATCGTCAGACCACCCTCGGCTATATCGACCAACTGCGAGAATCCTTCGTTCCCGAAGATCGCACCCGCGGTAACTTCTTCGATCAGGACTGGGGCTCCATGCCCGGCGTCTTCGCCGTGGCTTCCGGTGGCATCCACGTGTGGCACATGCCCGCCCTGGTTAGCATCTTCGGCGACGACTCCGTGCTCCAGTTCGGTGGTGGTACCCACGGTCACCCCTGGGGTTCCGCTGCTGGCGCTGCCGCCAACCGGGTCGCCCTCGAAGCCTGCGTCAAGGCCCGTAACGCCGGTCGTGAAATCGAGCGCGAAGGCAAGGACATCTTGCTTGAGGCTGCCAAGCACAGCCCCGAGCTGGCGATCGCACTCGAGACCTGGAAGGAGATCAAGTTCGAGTTCGACACCGTCGACAAGCTCGACGTCGCCTGATTAACGGTGAACGATTGGGCGGGACCAGCGTTAGCTGGTTTCCCCAATTACCACCATCGACTCGACCGTTCTATCCCATTCCCCAAGGATCCCCATGCCCTTCAAGAGCACCGTGGGTGACTATCAAACAGTCGCCACCCTGGAGACATTCGGCTTTCTGCCGCCTTTCACCCAGGACGAAATCTACGATCAGATTGCTTACATCATTGCCCAGGGCTGGAGCCCTGTGGTTGAGCATGTCCACCCCAGCCGTTCAATGTCCATTTATTGGTCCTATTGGAAGCTGCCCTTCTTCGGTGAGAAGGATCTCGGTGTGATCGTCAACGAATTGGAATCATGCCATCGGGCCTATCCCGATCACCATGTGCGTCTGGTGGGCTACGACGCCTACACCCAGAGCCAGGGCTCCTGCTTCGTGGTTTTCGAAGCCCGCTGATCAGCGGTTTGATCTGGGGTTTCGGTGATTCACCGGGCCCCAGCCTTTTTCTTGCAGCACAGTCCCCTGGCTCCTTGGCCCCCCAGTGATCTGGGCCGGCCTAGGTCGATCCAGGCCAGGCTTGATGCCTGCACCCCTATTTAGACCTTCCTTTCGTCGGGCGGACATGGCAAGTACATCCAGTCGTGAAGCAGCTCTGGAACGCCGTAGGGCCCTAACGACTGGCGGCAAAAAAGCCGTCAGTCGTTACTCCCAAGCCCCCAGCCGCGTGCGCTCGGCCAGCGATGCCAAGCCCTCCCGCACCAATGGGCCTGGGGTGGACTCGGTTCCGGCTGCTGAGATCAGCCGTCCCGTGAGTCGCCCCCAGGCCAGCCGATCCCTTGCCGCCCCGATCCAGGGAGTGCACCGCAGTGCCGCCAAGCCGGTGACGAACCCAAGCCGCGAGTTGGGTCGGGCCCGCCGTGAAGCCCTCAGCAAGCGGGGCAAACGGGCAGAAACCTCCCGTGACCGCACCCGCACCGACGTTGCCAAGGCCCCGGCAGCAACGCCTGCCCCCGCCGGCAAGACCGAGCACAAGTGCAAATGCCAAGACACCGTGGCCCCAGCGGCCCATAGCAACACTGCTTCGTTGTCCCTTTCAAGCGCCCGGGCCAGTGGCCGCAGCAGCGCCAGCTTGGGCAATGCCAGCTCCGCCACCGCCAGCCGCACCAGCACCAAGAAGGCAACTGCCCTGTACAACCCCAGTCGTTCCCTGGCATTGGCCCGTCGTGAGGCCCTTAGCAAGCGCGGCAAATCGGCTAGCACTGATTCGAGCCGGAGTTCTGCCTCCGTGGTCCGCCTCAGCAATCCCGATCTGTCCACCCGGGAATTGGCCCAAAAAGTGCGCGAATTGAAGAGCAAGGCCGGTTCAGCTGGAACCGCCCGTAGTGGCGGCACCCGCCCCAGTGGCCCCAATCGCAATGGCGCCAAGACCGCTGCTGTTGCCGAAGCCTCCTTGAAAGTGGGCGTTAGCGAAACCTTGAGTGGCCAGGTGGTGACCGGCACCCAGGCCAACCGCTCGACCAAAACCACCGGCAACGAGGCGGCCACCTGCCGCGAGATCACCGGCACCGAGTACATGGGCGCCGAAATCTTCCGCACCTTCTGCCAGAGCGAGCCGGGTCCCTCCCAGCCCGCCAAGGTGCGCGTCACCGCCACCAGCCACGGCAACCGGGTCACCGGCAATGAGGTGGGTCGCTCTGAAAAAGTGACCGGCGATGAGCCCGGAACCTGCAAATCCATCACTGGAACTGAGTACATCTCCGCTAACCAGTCCGCTGCTTACTGCGGTGCTGTGGTGCCCTCACCCCGCAAGGTGGCCCACAGCCAGACCCAGGGCGGCCGCTCCGTCTCCGGAGTGATGGTGGGACGCTCCGAAAAGGTGACCGGCGATGAGGCCGGTTCTGGTTTGCAGCTCACTGGTGACCAGTACCTCGGTAATGAGCCCCCGGTGGCAGGCCGGGCAGCGGCCAAGGTCGACAGCTTCAACACCCTGCGCGGTACCGGCATCACCGGCACCAGCGTCGGCCGCAGCGAGCGGGTCACCGGCGATGAGCCGGGCAGCTGCCGCCTGGTCACCGGCGATGAATACGTTGGCAGCCAGCAGTACGACCGTTTCTGCGACACCCGGCCTGCCCCCGAGGCGGCGAAGGTGGGCTTCAGCGTCACCAATAAGGCCCAGGTGGTGAGCGGCACCCGTACCGGCCGCTCTGAAAAGGTCACCGGTAATGAGCCCGGTACCTGCAAGCTCGTCACCGGCACCCCCTATGCGGGCATCGACCAGGCCGCCGATTGGTGCTCCTCTGGCCAGGTCAAGGCAATGCGCCAACGCACCCCTTCCCGCGCCGGCACCCCCGGCCCCCGGCTCAGCGGCCAGCAGCCTGGTATCGGTGGGGTGATGACCGGCGGCAGTCGCGGCGCCTGTGAAAACGTCACCGGCACCCCCTATATCGGTGGTGACCAGTTTGTGAACGCCAACTGTGCCCCGGCTGAAAGCCACCAGCCCGATTTCCCCCAACCGCTTACCAGTGCCCCCTGGCAGCAGTTCAGTGTCCAATCCCCCGCCCGCGCCGCCATCGGTAAGCGCGATACCGGCGGGTCGGTGACGGGCAGCAGCTACGAACTGGGTGGAGGACGGGTTACCGGCCCTTTTGACCTGGCCGGTGACATGGTCACCGGCACCGAGCAGTTCCGTTTTGATCGCGGCGGCGCCCAACTGGGTCGCCTCCAATCCCCCGCCCGGGCCCGGTTAGCCAACGTTGAGCGCCAGCAGGTGCCCCTCTTAGGCGAGGTTGAGGAGGGTCGTCCCGTTTCCCGGGTTACTGGTGAGGGTATTTCTGCTGGCCTAAATATCACTGGCGATGATTGGGATCGGGGCGATCGCGTTACCGGTACCGAGGGCCGTTCAGCCCGCCGTCGCAACCCCACCCGTACGGGTCAAATGTCCGCCATGCCGGGCACCCAGCCCAAGCGCAATGAGGAGGTGGCCCAGCCAGTTAGCCGTGTTACCGGATCTAGTGGAAACACCGACAAGGGTTCCCTGATCACGGTGTCCGGCGGCGCTAGGGGCTGAGCGTCATGCCTCCCCGCCGCAGAGCTCCTGCCCCCACCAGACCGCAAGCGCCGACGGCCCCCCGTCGTCGCCCTGGGCCTGCGGGTTCGCTGCCCAATTCAGACCTGGGCGCCACTGGCGGTTGGACTAGTTCCAATTCGTCCCTGGAGTCCGGCCTCTCCCTCAACTCTCGCTTAGCCGATCGGGGCCGCCGCGCTGCGAGTGCTCCGCTCCATCCCCTCAGCAATGCCGCGGCGAACGCCTGCCTGCTCAACTACGACCAGCGCACCAAGGCGTCGTTTGACCGGATCGTGCCCGTGCTTAAGCGCCTGTCGGCCCTACAGCACGAGCCGGATTTCGTTGCCCAGGCCCAACAGTTGGCCCAAGCAGAACTCGGCTATGAATTACCCCTGCCGATTTTGGAATCGGCCTGGGTCACCCAGCTGGACATGCGCACCCTATTTGCCTGGTGTGTGTTTGAGGCCTATGGCCAGGCCAGCCGCAGTTTCTTTGCTTCCGATCCCCTAGGCGGTCACCAGGGCAGCCAGGGAGCTGAGGATTTCAACCATTTCTTGCTCGAGTGTGGTTTCCACCTCCTTGATGTCACCCCCTGCGCCGATGGCCGCCTGGCCCATGCCATTGCCTACGCCCTGAGGATTCCCTACAGCAGTGTGCGCCGCCGGCCCCATGCAGGCGCCATTTTCGATATCCAAAATACGGTGAATCGCTGGGTCAAAACCGAGCATCTGCGTTATCGCGAAGCCAAGCCCAATCCCGGCCAGGCTGATACCCGCTATCTCAAGGTGGTGGTGTATCACTTCAGTTCCTTAGATCCCAAGCATGAAGGCTGCGCAGCCCATGCCAGTGATGATGGCGCTGCGGCCTCGGGTGGACTGGGTTGCCTGCAGGATTTTCGCGCTGCCATTGAAAACAGCTTTTGCTGTGGGGCTTCCGTCGATCTGTTGCTGATCGGCCTCGACACCGACACCGATGCGATCCGGGTGCATGTGCCCGGTCTCGATGGCAGCACCAACCTCGATCGTTGGCTGGACGCCCAGGCCGCCTATGACGCCACGGTCCAGTTGCCTGCTGCCCAGGGCCGGGACCACCTGTTGGCCCTGGTCGAGCAGGCGGCTGCCTCCACCCCCGACCCCGGCATGGTCAAGCTGGTGGCCAGGTTGATTGAGCACAACATCTCCCAGATCGACTACGTGCGGCAGTTCCATGGCGGCTCCTACGCTGATGCCGGCCATGCCGAACGCTTTATTGGCGTGGGAATCGGTTTCAAGGAGATTCATTTGCGTAATCTCACCTACTTCGCCTATCTCGATACCCTGGAGGAAGGTGCTGCCGATCTGGATGTGGGCGTCAAGATTTTTAAGGGGCTGAATGGATCGCGCGGTTTGCCGATTCCGGTTGTGGTGCGTTTCGACTACCGCAGCAGTGTGCCTGGGGCCCGCGAGCGGGCGATTTATCGCTGTGAGAGATTGCAACAGGCGATTGGCGTGCGCTACGCCGACCTCTGCCGGGACGGTCTGCTCCATACTCTGTTGACGATCCGCGACCACGATCGGGATTCCCCGACTGAAGCGGTGGGATCGTCGATCACATTCGCCACGGGAGGGGGCCACTGAGATGCTGATTTGCAAGGTCGTCAAACCTTTGGTTTCTACCAATCGCATCCCTGATTTTGAGCACAAGCATCTGCAAGTTGTGCTCGATGGCAGCACCCAGAAAGTGGCCGTTGATGCGGTGGGTTGCATTCCTGGCGATTGGGTGATCTGCGTTGGCAGTTCGGCTGCCCGCGAAGCCGCGGGCAGTAAGTCCTATCCCAGTGATCTCACCATTGTTGGCATCATCGACCATTGGGATCCCGAGGCTGCCAAGGCTGCTGCTGCTGGTCCCCCGGCGCCCAACCCGGCCACTCCTTTGAGTGGTGGCCAACCAGCGGTCGTTGGCCAGATATCGACCGGTGGGAGGACAAGCTGATGGAAATCATGCAGGTCACCGGATCCCTTGTTTGTAGCCACCGGGTGGGCGGCTTAGGCCATATGCAGCTGCGGGTGCTGCGCACCCCCAAGGGCAAGTTGAACGTGGCGGTGGACCCGGTAGGGGCGGCACCTGGGAATTGGGTGTTCACCGCCAGTGGCTCGGCCGCTCGCTTTGCCTGCGGTAATCCGGAGATCTTCACCGATCTCACCATCGGCGGCATCATCGACCACTGGTCGCCGGACGGATGAGGTCTAGGGCCCTGCCCCCAGCTTTCCCTTCCGCGTCCTGTTCTCCCCTGCCATGGCCTCCTCCACCCCCCCCGATCCCAGCCCTAAAGGCACGAGCACTCCTGCCGATTCGGCAGCGAAGGCAGTAGCGGCCGCCGCCGCTGCCTCGCCAGGGGCCTCCAAGCCCCTGGTGGTCCCTGGCAAGCCGGCCGCAGCCTCGGTGGCTCCGGCCCCTGTGGTGACTGCGGCCACCGTCGTACCCACGTCGGTCCCCAAGGCGCCCGTCCCGGCACCCCTTCCGAGTCCGGGTGCCACCATCCCAGTGGTGGCCACAGCGGTGAGTAGCAGCTCACCGGTGCGCTCCGGCAGCCGCCAGGCCCCAAGCCGGGCCGCCAGCAGCCGTTCGGTTCCCAGCCGCGCGGTGCCCAGTCGGGCCAGCAGCAGCCGTGCCAGTGGCGGCCGCTCCAGTAAGTCCGCCCCTGCTTCAACTGGCTCCAGTCGCTCCGGCGGCGGCAGCAACACTCCTTCCACCTCCCCTTCCTCCAACACCATGGCTTCTCCCATTCAGGGCATCGCCCTCGGCATGATCGAAACCCGTGGCCTGGTGCCTGCGATCGAAGCGGCTGATGCCATGACCAAGG
>Ga0310327_10005_pt1 | contig 27186 bp, 20 predicted proteins | sample LakSupDCLTotalB7_FD_195541 | JGI IMG/M metagenome (GOLD analysis project Ga0310327, IMG submission 195541) | Enriched freshwater cyanobacterial communities from Lake Superior, Ontario, Canada - SU02.DCL.Total.B7 (v2) (version 2) | ecosystem: Environmental > Aquatic > Freshwater > Lake | place...
AGGCGCCCAGGCACCTAATCCGGCCCAGCCTGGGGGTGCCCCAGCTCGGTGGGGGTGGCTGCGTTGGCGGATGGCGCGAGAGGTTCAGCTGGCCAGGGACACGGCGCCGTTGCTGTGGTTAGGGCGGCGGGAGCCCACCCTGGGGATGCTGGGCTCGGAGCTGGAGCTGGCGACTGGGCAGGCGCCTTGCTTCGGGTTGCTTGTTGGCCGGAGGCGGCTCACCTGGAAACTGCAGCCGATCTTTCGCAGTTGGCGGTTGACCGGTTCCACCAATCCCTTGGGCAGGTCTTCCGCCATCTGCTCGGCGGAGGTGCTGATTGAGGGGGAGCCAGCCTCAAGGGCCGAGAGCAGGGCTACCCATTGCTCCACCAAGGTGGTCTGCACCATTGGCACCAGCCCGCCGGCCTCGAGGATGGCGGAGCAGCCCTGGCGCTGCCAAAGGGCATGGCGGCTGCCGTGCTGGGGATGGCGCTGGTAGGCAAGTTTGTCGTCTAGGGCCCGCTGGCTGGGCTGGCCGTCGTGATCGCGTAGGCCGGCGTCGCTGAGGAGGCGGCCGCAATGGACCGCGGAGATGCCGTAAATGCGGCCCAGGCCCGTGAGCGTGAGCCAGAGGTCAGGATTGGCGGAGGCAGGCAGCTCCATGGCGAGGCAGCAATCTCGTTTCATGCTGGCCACCGCACCTGAATGCGGCAAGCTGTCAAGCGCTCCTGGCCCCAGGTTGTTACAGAGTTCGCAAATCGTTGTGTTGTAATCCTGACGTTTCCCCGGGATGGGGGTCCGTGGTGGAGCGTTCGGCGGCACCCAGGCTGGGGCCCAGCCAGCGCTCCAATTGGGGTGAAAACACTTCGCGGATCACGGTCAGTTCCTTGCCGCCGCGGAAGAAGCGGTAATGGCGGCTCCAGAAGGGGCCGGGCCTGCCAAACCGCTCCTCCAACCAGGGGGCAGTCACCTGGGCCAGGCCATCCACCTCCCGGTAGAGCTCGGCCCGGTTCGCCGTAAGGCTGTGCCAGATCGGTTGGTGCCGCTGGCCCAGGTGCCGGTCGGCCTGTTCCTGGTTCCACCAGCTCTCGGCCCAGGCCAGGCAGTCCTGGCCGCAGCGCAGCCACACCTGGCGCCGCAGCAGCGGTGGGGCCAGGTCCGCCACCTCAGCCGGAGCCTCGGGCCCGGCCAGGGGCTCCGGTTCCATGGCGATCAGCTCCACGTTCACCGCCAGGCCGCTGAGCAGTTGCAGGTGGCGGGTGGGGCTGCCATCGCCCAGGAGCAACAGGCGCCAGGGCCCGCTCAGCTGCTGGCCGGCCTGGGCCGCCACCACCTCTTGAAAGGGGGCCTGCCAGAGGACCTCAGGGGAGCCCAGCAGCCTGGAGGGCAAGGGAGGAGATGGGGTCATGGCCTCGATCCGGCCAGGTCCCTGGGCCGCTTGGGGCCGTTCAAGCTAGGCAGAGGGCCGGTTCAGAAGCCGCTGCTAATGGCGATTCGCCGTTGCACGCCGCCCCGCTCGATCACGGCCGAGTCCGCGGCGGTGGCGATTAGGCGCCAGCCGCTGGAGCCGATCAGCTCGCCCACCAGGGCATTGGTGGAACTGGTGCCCAGCTGGAAGATGGCCGAGCCCGGCCGGCCCGCCACCTGCACCACCCCCACCAGTTCGGGGGCACTCCCCTGGGCGGCCGGGGCCTGGCGGCCTGCCGGGCTAGCCGAGCCGCTGGCTGGCGGGGCGGGCCGGTTGAGCGGGCCACTGACGGGCACCCGCAGCACCTCGCTCTGGCGGGTGCCAGGCAGTAGCGCGCCGGGCAGTTGGGCCAGCTGCTGGATCCAGGGTTCATCCGGCGGCGGTGGTGGCACGCTGCTGGCGGTTGACGTCGCCGCGCTGTCCTGGGAGGCGGCCGCGTCTGTGGAGGTCTTGGCGCCGGTCGGGCCTGGGGGGCTGGCGCTGGAGGCCTGGGTCCTGGAGGGATCGGCGCTGTCCAGGCCCTTGAGGCGTTCCAGCAGCCAGAGGGTGCGTTCCTGGCGTAGGTCGAGGCTGGCCTGGTTCCAGCCGTGCCAGCACACCAAGGAGGTGGCCCCGGTTACCACGGCCAGGGATCCCAGGGCCAGAAGCTTGTGCTTGGGATGGGTGGCCCGGTTCCAGGCCGCCAAGCGTGCGGATCCGGGCCAGCGGCCCTCCCGCGAGCTGCCGGCTGATCGGACTGGCCCCCCAGTCCAGAACGAAGGGGCGCGCCACGGGCCCCTGGGCCGGGACAATGGGGTTGCCGGCGACGGTTCTTCCCGCACCTCCACCTCGATCATCGGCTCGCTGGCGGCGGCCTCTTGGGGGGTAGGAAGTCCGGGGGGATGGGGATAGGTCTGGGCGGCGTTGCTAAACACCCTGTCCATCACCTGTTCAGCCTTCAGCTCCCAGAAGGCCCTGGAATGGTTGATGGCACGGCGCGTCGCCAACAGCAGGCCCAGGTAAGGAGGTCAGATTAACGGCATTGGCCAGACCGCTGGCGCTGCTGTTGCAGTTCCAGCCAGAGCATCAAGGCGGCGATGTCCGCCGGACTAACGCCGGGTAGGCGGGCGGCCTGGCCCAGGGTGAGGGGCGCTCGCAGGGCCAGTTTTTCGCGGGCTTCGCGCGAAAGGGTGGCCAGGGAGGCGTAATCGATGCCTGGGGGAATCGGCCGGTGTTCCTGTTTTTTCTGGCGATCAATCTGCTGTTGCTGGCGGGCCAGATAGCCGCTGTATTTGATCGTGATCTCGGTCGCTTCGCCCACCTCGATCGGCAGGTCGGCAGCGGCCAGGCCATGGCGCACCAGGTCCCGGGCGTGGATGCCGGGGCGGCGCAGCAGGTCGGCCAGGGTGATCGAACCCTTGATCGGCGCGCCGGTTTCGGCCTCCACCGCCGCCGCCGCCGGATCACTGGCCTTGAGCCGCACCGTTTCCAGGCGCCGGGTTTCCGCCGCGATCGCCGCCAGCTTCTCACTAAAGATCTGCCAGCGGCGGTCATCCACCAGGCCCAGCTCCCGGCCTAGGGGGGTGAGGCGCTGGTCGGCGTTGTCGCCCCGCAACACGAGCCGGTATTCGCTGCGGCTGGTCAGCACCCGGTAGGGCTCGCGCAGGTCCTTGGTCACCAGGTCGTCAATCATCGTGCCGATGTAACTGCCTTCGCGTGGGAAGTGCACCGGCGCCTGGCCGCCCAGGTGACGCGCCGCATTCAGGCCCGCCACCAGGCCCTGGGCGGCGGCTTCTTCGTAGCCGGTGGTGCCATTGAGCTGGCCGGCTGTAAACAGCCCCGCCACCCGCTTGGTCATCAGCGAGGGCAGCAACTGGGTGGCCGGCAGCACGTCGTAGTCCACGGCATAGGCGGGCCGCAGCATCACGCACTGCTCCAGCCCCGGCAGGGTGCGCAGCAATTGCAGTTGCAACCGTTCCGGCAGGCCGGTGGAGAAGCCCTGGATGTAAAGCTCGGGCGTGTCGCGGCCTTCTGGCTCTAGGAAGATCTGGTGGCTCTCCTTATCGGCGAAGCGCACGATCTTGTCCTCGATCGAGGGGCAGTAGCGGGGGCCCTTGCTGTCGATGAAGCCGCCGTAGATCGGCGTGAGATGGAGGTTGTCGCGGATCAGCTGGTGGGTGGCGGCCGTGGTGCGGGTGATGTGGCAACTCATCTGCTCACCGCTCACCCAGGCGGCGGGATCAAACGAAAAGAAGCGATCGGCCGCATCGCTGGGTTGCTCTTCGAGCTGGTCGAGGGCGACGCTGCGGCGATCGACCCGGGCCGGGGTGCCGGTTTTGAGCCGATCGAGCCGGAAGCCCAGGGCCACCAGGGCCTCGCTCAACCCCTCGGCCGCCTGTTCGCCGGCCCGGCCCGCCGCCATCGATTGGTTGCCCACCCAGATCTGGCCCCCCAGGAAGGTGCCGGTGGTGAGGATCACGGTCGGGGCGGCGTAAACGCTGCCGAAGTAGGTGCGTACGCCGGTGATCCGCAGGTCGCCAGCCTCGGCGCTGCCGGCGGTTTCCAGGCCGGTCACCATGGCCTCGCGCAGGGCGAGATTGGGGGTGTGCTGCAGCAGTTGCAGCATCTGGCGGGCGTATTGGCGTTTGTCGGTCTGGGCGCGCAGGGCCCACACGGCCGGGCCGCGGCTGGCGTTGAGCACCCGCTTCTGCAGGGCGGTGGCATCGGCCAGCCGGCCAATGACGCCGCCGAGGGCATCCACCTCATGCACCAGCTGGCTCTTGGCCGGACCGCCCACGGCTGGGTTGCAGGGCTGCCAGGCGATCCGATCGAGGTTGAGGCTGAATAGGGCCGTCGATAGTCCCAGGCGGGCCGCCGCCAGGGCCGCTTCGCAGCCCGCGTGGCCGCCACCGACGACGATCAGGTCAAAGGATTCGCTGGCGGGACTGGGGGCGCTCATGGGCAGGAGGGAGATCGCGCCCGGTTGACCCATGGGCTGCCCAGGTTTGAAGGATCCGTATTGGAGGTTTTTTAGGGGCTTTGAGCCAGCCTAACGGTCCCGGTTGGAGCCAGAAGCTACCAAAATGGGTTGAGTGAGCTGAAGCCCCATCGCCGTCCCGACTTCACCCGTTGCCACGGGTCCAGACGCCATCATTGCGCCTACTACACAAGACCGATCGGCAACCGGGTCGTTCGACTATCAGCCCGCGGCTAGCTATGCCCGCCGCCTACGCCCTTTGCTGCCCGCTGAGGCCTTTCGCACTGACCCAAACCGGCTGGCCTTGGTGGCAATCAACCTGGCAATCCTTGGTTTGGGCTGGGCCATGGCTGACCAGCTAGACCGCTGGCCGGGTTGGTGGCCCCTGGCGTTTCTACCGTTTGCCCTAGTGATGGGTAATAGTGTAATTGTACTTCTCTTTACCAGCCACGACCTGCTGCATGGCAGCTCCCTGCGGGGTCGAGCCTGGCGCCGGGCTGTCGGCCTGCTCGGCCTAGCCCTGCTCTGGATGCCGCCAACCCTCTGGCAGGCGGTGCACAACCGCGAGCACCACAGCTCCACCAATAGCCTTTCAGATCCCGATCGCAGCTACCTCGAATCGCAGCCGGCCACCTGGGGCAAACGCATTCAACACCTGGTCACTCCCTCCGACACGGTTAGGCCACTCTGGCTAGTGGTGGGACTGGCTAGCGCCTGGGGCGTTCATAACTTTCGCACGATCACTTCGGTGTTGCTGTTTAATGATGGGGCACCCAATTTCACGCCGGCCTCCTTTCGAGTTAGCCCAAAAGAGCGGCTGCTGATTGGCCTGGAACTGCTGGCTATTGTTGGCCTGCATGCTGGTGTGATCGTTTGGCTTGATGGCCAGCCACTCAAATTGCTACTCGCTTATTTCATACCAATTTGGATCGGTTACGCAGGGGTGATCGCCTATATCTACACGAACCATCTTCTATGCCCGCTTACTGAAATTAACGATCCGCTTGCCAATAGTCTTTCCTTGAGGGTGCCGAGGATTCTTGATCTGCTGCATCTGAATTTCTCTTACCACACTGAACACCATATTTTCCCTGGGCTCAATTCTAGTTACTACCCACAGGTGCGCCGTCTGTTGCAAGAGCACTACCCCGAGCGCTATCAACTGCTGGATGGGTCTGAGGCCTGGCGCCTTCTGCTCTCCACCCCACGCCATTACCGTGATTCCTTCACCCTGACCAATTGGCGTGGGGATCGCCAATTGGCGGTGCCCCTATCCGGGGCGACTAGGGCTAGCGCCGGCGTTAGCGTTTAGGGAGAGGCCAGGTTGCGGAAGCGGGTGAACTGGGGTTCAAACAGGAGTTTTACCGTGCCCACAGGGCCGTTACGATGTTTGGTGACGATCACTTCGGTGATGCCCCGATCGGCAGTTTCAGGGTTGTAGTACTCATCGCGGTAGATCATTAACACCAAATCGGCGTCCTGCTCGATCGAGCCCGATTCGCGCAGGTCGCTGAGCATGGGCCGTTTGTTGGTGCGCGATTCGACGCCGCGGCTGAGCTGGGAGAGGGCAATCACCGGCACGTTGAGTTCGCGCGCCATGCCCTTGAGGCCCCGGGTGATGCGCGAGATCTCCTGCACCCTGTTGTCGGGGGTGGTGCCCTCCATCAATTGCAAGTAATCGATCACAATTAAGCCCAACTCTTTGCCCTGCTCGGCCATCAGGCGGCGGCAGAGGGAGCGCATCTCCAGCACGCCTGAATTGGGCTTGTCATCGATGAACAAGGGCAACATGCCGAGGGTGTTGATGCCCTGGCCGAGCAGGGGCCACTCCTCCTGCTGCAGGCGGCCAGTTCGCAGGCGGCCGCTTTCGATTCCCACTTCCATCGAGAGCAGCCGGTAGGTGAGCTGTTCTTTGCTCATCTCCAGGCTGAATACACAAACCGGCAACTGGTGCAGTTGCGCCACATTTTTGGCGATGTTGAGCACGATCGAGGTTTTACCCATGGCCGGCCGGCCAGCCACGATGATCAGGTCACTGCGTTGCAGGCCCTGGGTGATCGCATCGAGGTCGTAGAAATTGACTGGAATGCCGGCCACGGCCGTGCCGAGGGAGCGGCTTTCGATCTCATTGAAGGTGCTGGTGAGGATCTCAGCGGTGGGGGTGAGGCCCTGGCTGGGTTTTTCCTGGCTGATCGCAAAGATCTTTTGCTCCGCCTCATCGAGCACCTGCTCCATGGGCTTGCTCTGGTCAAAGCCGAGGGCAATCACCTCATTGCCAGAGCGAATCAATTGGCGACGCAGGTATTTGTCCATCACCAGGCGTGCCACCTGGTCGATCGAGGCGGTGGAGAGGGTGCGCTCCACCAGCTCCACTAGCCGGCCGCTGCCCCCCACCTTTTCGAGCTGACCCGTGTCCGCCAGCCAGGCGGCCATGGCCGTGAGGTCGGTGGGCTTGCCCTGGCTGTGCAGCATCACCGCCGTGCGGTAAATCTCCCGGTGGGCGGTGAGATAGAAGGCCTCTGGCTGCAACACATCGGCCACCCGGCCGATCGCATCGGGATCGAGCAGGATGCCGCCGAGCACCGCTTCCTCCGCCTCCAGGTTCTGGGGCGGAATCGAATCGGGTAAGACTTCGAAGCTGGCGCCATCGCGCTCCCGGCCGCGGCCAAAGCCCCTGCGCCCGCTCGCGGGGGCCTCCTCGGAGGGGTCCTGGTTGGCCAGGGGAACGCTCACCATGGGTTGCTTGCTTGGCGTTGGCCTGCGGGGAACTGGTCTTTGATCCGATGTCCTGGGGGGGCTGGCTGGGCCCTAGGGGCTGAACCTTGCCCCAGTTTCTCGCCTATGGCAACGCCGCCAGTCCCCGGAGGGCCTGACGGCGTTGGGGCCAGCCCGGGGGCTGTTAGGACTTTGCGCAGCAGCGTTTGTTTGGCTAGGTCCAGACGGCTAGGAACCTGGCCTCAGTGGCTGACCACTTCCAAGTTGATCTCGGCCACCACTTCGGGGTGCAGCTTGACCTGCACCTTGTAGCTGCCAGTGCGGTGGATTTCGGGCACGATGATGTCGCGGCGATCGAGTTCCTTCTTGGTAGCGGTTTCGATCGCCTCAGCCACGTCACCGTTGGTCACGGTGCCGAACAGCACGTCGTCGCCACCGGTTTGCTTCTTGACCGTGAAGCGGCCGATTGTGTCGAGGGCGGTGCGGAAGGCAACGGCCTCAGCCTTGAGGGCGGCCTGGCGCTCGGCTTCCTTGGCGCGGCGGTGCTCCACCTGGCGCAGCACGGCGGGGGTTACGGGCAGGGCCTTACGGGTGGGAAGCAGGAAGTTACGGGCGTAGCCGGGGGCCACCTCCACCAGGTCACCGTCCTTGCCGAGGCTGAGAACGTCCTCGCTGAGGACCACTTGAACGCGCTTCTTGGCCATGGGAATCGAAACGAACGGTCTGCCGTCGGGGCGGTTTGTCAATGTACGCGAGGGTTGGCGCCGGTTGGAATCCGCACCCGGTCGGCCAGGCCCAGGCGGCGCATCAACCGGATGTGCTGCCAGGTGAGGTCGATTTCGCGGCCAAAGCCATGGCGGGCCGAATGGGGGAAGGCGTGGTGGGTGTTATGCCAGCCCTCGCCGAAGGTCAGGGCCGCCACCCAGGGGTTGTTGCGGGAGCTGTCGCCACTGGGGTGGACGACGTAGCCCCAGCAGTGGGTGGCGGAATTGACCAGCCAGGTGCAGTGGTAAACGAGCACCAGGCGCAGGGGGATGCCCCAGAGCACCAGGGCCCAGCCGCCGGCGCCGGTGGCGGTGCCGATCCAGAACAGCAGGCCGGCCAGGGGCAGCTGCAACAGCAGGAAGCCCTTGTTCAACCAGCGGTAGTAGGGGTCGCTGGCCAGGTCGCCGCTGAGGCGGGGCACGGCCGCCATGGCCGGGATCTCCTCGAACATCCAGCCCATGTGGCTCCACCAGAAGCCGCGGTGACTGTTGTGGTGATCAGCAATCGTATCGGAAAACTTATGGTGATGCCGGTGCAGCCCCACCCAGTCGATTGGTCCGTGCTGGCAGCTGAGGGCGCCGCAGGTGGCAAAGAAACGCTCCAGCCAGCGGGGCACGCGGAAGGCCCGGTGGCTGAGAAGTCGGTGGTAGCCGATCGTCACGCCCAGGCAGGCGGTGACCCAATAGAGCACCAGCAGGCTGGCGGCGGCGGGCAGGCTCCAGAAGCGGGGCAGCAGGGCCAGCACCGCCAGGGCGTGGATCGCCACCATGAACAGGATGCTGCCCCAGCGACGGCCCTTGGGCGCCGAGGGAATCGGCTCGCCCCGGCGGGGTTTGTGCAGCGATTGGGCCCGCGGCACCGGGCTGATGTGGGCCCCGGCCCGGTGGGGGGCTTCAGATGGGCTGAGCTGCGGGGGGGTGGTGGCCGTCATGGGCCTGCTCCAGGTGAATCGATACAATGGTAGCAGTACGAATCCTTAGCAAGTGGGCTTTCGGGAGGAACTCGAATCAGGCCGGGAGGCATTCGGGCATCTGATCAGGGTGTGGCATGAGCGCAATGGCTGGTCCCAGCGGGTATTGCCAGCCCTGGCCGAGCGCCTCGACCTGGGCCGGGTGCACAACTCCCAGCTTTCGATGCTGCGTAACCACAAGTTGCTCTCGCCCGGCCCGGAGCTGTTCATGACCCTGGGCCGGCTCAATGGACTGCTGGCTGAGCAGGGGGGTGGCCAGGGCCAGGGGCCAGGCATCGGTGCCGCGCTGGCCAGCCAGCTGCAGGACCAGGCCGAGTTGTTGGCGCCCCTGCAGGCCTCGGCCCTGGCCCTGCGCGCCGATGACGGCCAGCCCCTGGGGCCGACGGAGCTGTTTGAGATCTTCGTGGGCCTGCGCCAGCCCCCCGCCGCCTTTGACCTGCGCATCGCCGAAAGCGAGGCCGCCAGCCTCAGCGCCGCCCTGGCCGAGCTGTTCACGGCCGGCCGCTCCTGGCGCCAATGCCGGGACTCGGTGTTGGCGGCCTATCCGGTGGAGAAACGCCAGCGCCGCGAGCGTTTTGCCGAGGTGATGGCGGGCCAGCGGGAGTTCAACGCCGCCGAACTGGACGCTGAATTGCCCGACCTGCGCCGCACCCTGGCCCTGCTGGGGGCGGCCGCTGAGCAGGAGCTGGGGGCTGACCAGTTTTTGGAGTTGTTGCGTCAAAAAGCCCGGCTGCTGGAGCAGTCGGGCCGGGATGGCAACAGCGATGGCCTGGCGGAGGCGATTCGCCGGGAGTTGCAGGTGGATCGTCCCGGGGGCTAAGGGGCCCGCCCGGGGATATCGATTCAGATCAGAACACAGTTGATCAGCCCAGATCAGCCGGTGTAGCGAGCCTCGCGAATCCGCTTGGCGAGACCAAGTTTTCGCAGCAGCCGGATGTGCTGCCAGGTGATGTCGAATTCAAACCAGCGCAGGCCATGGCGGGCGCTGGCGGGGTGGGCGTGGTGGTTGTTGTGCCAGCCCTCGCCGAAGCTCAGGATCGCCACCCACCAGCAGTTGCGCGACAGGTCAGGGCAATTGAAATTGCGGTAGCCGAAGGCGTGGGTGGCCGAATTCACCAGCCAGGTGACGTGATACACAACCACTAGGCGCAGCGGAATTGCCCAGAGCACCAGGCCGAGGCCGCCGCCAGGGACCTGGGCCGCATTGCCATACCAATAGAGGGCGGCGCCTAGGGGGAGCTGGAGCAGGAGGAACCAGCGATCCAGCCACACATAGAAGGGATCGGAGCTGAGATCACCGGTGAAGCGGTGCATCTCCTTAAGGGCGGGGATGTCGTGGAGCATCCATTCGCTGTGGGCCCACCAAAGGCCGCGGGCGGCGTCGTGGTGGTCGTTGGGCTGGTCGGAAAACTTGTGGTGGTGGCGGTGCAGGCCCACCCACTCAATCGGGCCGCTCTGGCAAGCCAGGGCACCCATCAGGACCAAGAGGCGCTCGACCCATTGGGGCGCTACAAAGCTGCGGTGCGACACCAGTCGGTGCAGGCCCAAGGTGACGCCAATCACCGTGACCCAATAGAGAATCGCCAGGGCAACGACCGCCTGCCAGCTCCAGAACTGGGGAAGCAGGGCAAACACGGCGGCCACATGCATGGCCAGCATGAAACCGGTGGTGCCGCGCTTGATTTTGCGCTGCTTGCCGGCCAGGCGTTCGCGCGGGACCACAAGGGCGGCCCGCATCCGGGCGTCCTGGGCAGACGTCAAACCAGAGCTTTCGTCGTCCTGGAGGCCAGATCCAGGGGTGCGGCGCGCGGCGGCGGCGTCAGCGGCAATAACCAAGACAATCTCCGAAGGGGTGCGCAGGCTCCAGTTCGCTGCGGACCCATGGAATGGGGGGACTGCGCACCACTGGCCTGGGATGCCAGCGGTAGCGATGGCATCAGGCGCGAAATCTAACCGGGTGGAGATCCTCGCGAGGCAGCATGGCTCTCTTTCCTTGGACCCTTTGATGACCGCACCCAGCCCGGACAGCAGCGACCCAGCCCCGGGGGCGCTGCAGGCGGCGCTGGCGCTGGTGGCCCAGGCCCAGGAGCGCATTGCCCCGATCGCCGCCCAGCGCACGGCGGCGGTCAAACCGCGGCTGGCACGGGTCCTGGACGCCTTTGCCGCCGAGCGCCTCGGGGTGCACCATTTCGCCTCGGTGAGCGGCTACGGCCATGGCGACCTGGGCCGGGAGGTGCTCGATCGGGTCTTCGCCCGGGTGCTGCAGGCCGAGGCGGCGGCGGTGCGGCTGCAATTCGTCAGCGGCACCCATGCGATCACCGCGGCCCTGTTCGGCGTGTTGCGCCCCGGCGATCGGCTGCTGGCGATCACGGGCCGCCCCTACGACACCCTCGAAGAAGTGATCGGCATCCGCGGCAGCGGCCAGGGATCCCTGGCGGAGTTCGGCATCCACTACGACGAGCTGCCCCTCCTGGCCGATGGCAGCGTCGATGAGGCCGGCCTGGTCGAGGCCCTGGCGCTCCCGACCCGCATGGTGCTGATCCAGCGCAGCTGCGGCTACAGCTGGCGTCCCTCCCTCTCGGTGGCACGCATGGGCCGGCTGGTGGAGCGGGTCAAGGCGTTGCAGCCGGCCTGCGTCTGCTTCGTTGACAACTGCTATGGCGAACTGGTCGAAGACCAGGAGCCCACGGCCGTGGGGGCCGACCTGATGGCGGGATCCCTGATCAAAAACCTCGGCGGCACGATTGCCCCCAGTGGCGGCTACGTGGCCGGCCGGGCCGACCTGGTGGAGCAGGCCTGCTGCCGGCTCACGGCGCCGGGCATCGGCAGTGAAGGGGGCAGCAGCTTCGATCTCAATCGCTTGTTATTTCAGGGCCTGTTTCTGGCGCCCCAGATGGTGGGCGAGGCCCTGATCGGCGCCGAGCTGACGGCGGCGGTGTTCAGTCAGTTGGGCTATGGCGTTAATCCGGCCGTGGGCGGCGAGCGCAGTGACGTGATCCAGGCCGTGCGGCTGGGCGATGCCGAGCGCCTGAAATTGGTCTGCCGGGCCTTCCAGGCCAGCTCGCCGGTGGGCTCCTACCTCGATCCGGTGCCGGCGCCGATGCCTGGCTACGCCAGCGAGCTGGTGATGGCGGGCGGCAGCTTCATCGATGGCAGCACCAGTGAGTTCTCCGCCGATGGGCCCCTGCGCGAGCCCTTCGTGCTCTATGCCCAGGGCGGCAGCCACCGCAGCCACGTGGAGCTTGGCCTGGAGCGGGCCCTGCGGGACTTAGCGGCGGCAGGCAGACTGGCGCCAACCTCCTGATCGCCTGGCTGGCCAATGGCCCTCAGTTCCTCCAGCGCCGGCTTTCCCGCTGACTGCCGCTACGCCGATAGCCACGAATACCTGCGCCCCGAAGGCGAGTTGCTGCGGCTGGGCATCAGCGCCTTTGCGGTGGAGCAGCTCGGCGACATCGTCTTTGTGGAGCTGCCCGAGCCCGGCAGTGCCCTGGGCCGGGGCACCAGCTTTGGCACGGTCGAGTCGGTCAAGGCGGTGGAGGAGGTCTACGCCCCGATCGATGGCACGGTGGTGGAGCGCAACGGGGCCGTGCTCGATAACCCGGAGCAGTTGCAGAACGACCCCCACGGCGAGGGCTGGCTGCTGCTGGTGCGTCCCAGTGATCCCAGCCAGATCGACGACTTGATGGATGCCGCCACCTACGGCGCCAAGGTTGCCGGCCATTGAGCAGGGGCTCCCCCTAGGCAGCCCTGCCGGACTCCTTAGGATCGACTCCAGCCAGGGGCCGGGCCTTGATTCAAGCTGCAGCGAATCCTGAGTTGGGCTTGGCGGGCTCCGGGGCCTCCCCGGCCCTCGCTGACCCGGCCCTTAGCCCTTTTGTGGCCCGCCACATCGGCCCCTCCGAGGTTGAGCTCCAGACCATGCTCGCCGACCTGGGCGTGGCCGATCTCGAGCAGTTCGTCGCCCAGGTGGTGCCGGCCGACATCCTGCTGGCCCCAGGCCTGGCGGCAGAGGGTTTGCCCGAGGGCTGCGGCGAAGCCCAAGCCCTGGCCGATCTGGCCGCCCTGGCGGGCGCCAACCAGGTCCGCCGCTCCCTGATTGGCCTGGGTTACTACGGCACGGCCACCCCGGCCGTGATCCAGCGCCAGGTGTTTGAGAACCCTTCCTGGTACACGGCTTACACCCCCTACCAGGCCGAGATCGCCCAGGGGCGCCTAGAAGCCCTGCTCAATTTCCAGACCCTGATTAGCGAGCTCACGGGCCTGCCGATCGCCAATGCCTCCCTGCTCGATGAGGCCACCGCCGCCGCCGAGGCCATGGCCCTCAGCCGCGGCGCCCACCGGGGCGAAGCCAGGCGCTATCTGGTTGATCAAGACGTGTTCCCCCAGACCCTGGCGGTGCTGCGCACCCGGGCCGAACCCCTGGGGATCTCTGTGGAGCTAGTGGATCCGGCGGCCCTGCTGGCCGGCCCTGGGCCCCTAGGGGATGCCTTTGGCCTGCTGCTGCAGTTGCCGGGCGCCAGTGGCCGCCTTTGGGATCCCAGCGCCGTGATCGCCACTGCCCATGGGGCCGGCCTGCTGGTCACCGTGGCGGTGGATCCCCTAGCCCAGGTGCTGCTCGCACCGGTGGGCCAGCTCGGCGCCGACATCGCCGTGGGCAGCAGCCAGCGCTTTGGCGTGCCGATGGGCTTTGGCGGCCCCCATGCCGCCTTTTTCGCTACCAGCGAGGCCCACAAACGTCAGATTCCTGGCCGCCTGGTGGGCCAATCGCTGGATGCCGAGGGCCGGCCGGCCCTGCGCCTGGCCCTGCAGACCCGCGAGCAACACATCCGCCGCGACAAGGCCACCAGCAACATCTGCACCGCCCAGGTGCTCCTGGCGGTGATCGCCAGTTTCTATGCGGTGCACCACGGCCCCGAGGGGCTGGCGGCCATGGCCCGTCGGCTGCTGATTTTGCGCCAAGCCCTGGCCCTGGGCCTGGACGCCTTGGGGCTGGAGCCCCAGGCGGGCCCGGGTTTCGACACCCTCACGGTGGCGACGCCCCGGGCAGCGGCCCTGATCGAGGCCGCGCAAGCCGCCGGGTTCAACCTGCGGCCGGGGTTTGGGGGTGCCGGCGCCAGCCCAACCGATGGCGGCTCCTCAAACGGGCTGGCTGACCCCCAAGCCTTCGGCATCAGCCTCGATGAGCTCAGCGATGGGGCCGAGCTCCAGCGCCTGCTCTCTGCCTTGGCCGGCCCTGGCCAGCCCTGCCCCAAGGCGGGCGAGCTGCTGGCTTGCGTCCAGGCTGAGCTGGCGGCCTCAGGGCTGGCCGCAGCCCCTGAGCAGGCGCTTTGGGGGGCGGCCGTGCCCCGGCGCCAGGGGGCCTGGCTGGGCCAGGCCGTGTTCCATGCCCACCGCAGCGAAACCGAGTTGCTGCGCTACATCCAGCGCCTGGTGAGTCGCGATTTTTCGCTGGTGCAGGCCATGATTCCGCTCGGCAGCTGCACGATGAAGCTCAACGGGGCTGCCGAACTGGCGCCCGTGAGCTGGCCGGCCTTTGCGGCGCTCCATCCCTTTGCCCCCGCAGCCCAGACCAGCGGTTACCGGCGCCTGCTGGCCGATCTGGAGACCTGGTTGGCGGCGATCACGGGCTTTGCCGGGGTGTCGCTGCAACCCAATGCCGGCTCCCAGGGGGAGTTGGCTGGCCTGCTGGTGATTCGCGCCTGGCACCACAGCCGGGGCGACCAGCACCGCCGCATCTGCCTGATCCCCACCAGCGCCCACGGCACCAACCCGGCCAGCGCCGTGATGGCCGGCCTGCAGGTGGTGCCTGTGGCCTGCGATGACGCCGGCAACATCGATCTGGCCGACCTGGAGGCCAAGGCCAGCGCCCATGCCGGCGAGTTGGCCGCCCTGATGGTCACCTATCCCTCCACCCACGGGGTGTTTGAAACGGCGATCCAGGCCATCTGCGCCCTGGTCCATCGCCATGGCGGCCAGGTCTACCTCGATGGCGCCAACCTCAATGCCCAGGTGGGCCTGTGCAAGCCGGGCCGCTTCGGCGCCGACGTTTGCCATCTCAACCTGCACAAGACCTTCTGCATCCCCCATGGCGGCGGCGGTCCGGGGGTGGGGCCGATCGCGGTGGCGGCCCACCTGGTGCCCTTCCTGCCCGGCCATCCCCTGGTGGCCTGCGGTGGCGACCAGGCGATTGGGCCGGTGAGCGGGGCCCCCTGGGGCAGCGCCAGCATCCTGCCGATCAGCTGGATGTACATCCGCATGATGGGAGGTGCCGGCCTGCGCCAGGCCAGTGCCGTGGCCCTGCTGGCGGCCAACTGGATCGCCGAACGGCTCGATCCCCATTTCCCCGTGCTTTATCGCGGTGCCAGCGGCCGGGTGGCCCATGAGTGCATCCTCGATCTGAGGCCGCTCAAACGCAGTTGCGGCCTCGAGGTCGACGACCTGGCCAAACGGCTCATGGACTACGGCTTCCACGCGCCCACCATGAGTTGGCCCGTGGCGGGCACGGTGATGGTGGAGCCCACCGAAAGCGAATCCCTGGCCGAGATCAGCCGCTTCTGTGATGCCATGGTGGCGATCCGGGCCGAGGCTGCGGCGATCGAGGCCGGTGTCAGCGACCCGGCCGATAACCCGCTCAAGCGCGCGCCCCACACCTTGGCGGCCGTTACCGCCGAGGACTGGGAGCGCTCCTACAGCCGCCAGCTGGCGGCCTTCCCGTCGGGGGAGCGCCAACAACGCGACAAACTTTGGCCAGCCGTGGCCCGCATTGATAATGCCTATGGCGATCGCAATTTGATCTGCACCTGCCCGTCCGTTGAGGAGCTCTCGGATCGGGCACCCACCCCGTAGGTAGCGTTTGGTGGGTTTCGAGGGACTGGCTCTGGTGGCAAGACTGGCCGTAAAGCGGTACATTCACACCAGAGTTGGGCACATTCGCCCCAGCGTTGGGACTTGGCTAATCGCCATTCCAGTCCCTTCTCTTTTCGATTAATTGCTTGCATTCACCGCTAGCTAACTTGCCCACGGGGTCATGAACGTCGACGACAACGGCCAATCCCCCAACCGCTTTGCCGGCAAGGAGGTCACCCTGCCCCCAGGCATCGGCTCCCTTAGCCACTCGGCCAGCGAGGGCAAAACCTTGAGGGTGGAAGGCACCAACGTGATCCGGGTGCCCTTTGGCGTACGGCAGCCCCGTCGCCGTCGCCCCGAGCGCCCCGAGCACTGGGCCACGCTGGTGTTGCCCTTCCAGTTCATCGGTGGCCCGACGCCCACACCGCCCCAGGCGGCCTAGTCGGATCCGTCCCTGGGACCGGTCTTGAGTTTTGTTCTCAATAGTTGCCGCCACTGCGGCGTTGGTGCATGGCGGTGGTGCCAAGGGCATCAAGTAAGGCGCCATGGGTGACCTCAGCCACGATCAGCCAGTGGTCACCGCATTCCATTCGCTGGGTCACCCGGGCCTCCAGCCAGGCCAAGGCGTCCGCCAAGATCGGCTGGCCCTTGGGGCTGCGTTCCAGTTCCAGGCCGGCGAACCGGTTGGCTCCAGGGGGGAAGGGCTGCAGAAACTGGCGCATCGGCCCGGTTTCGCGTCCCTCGGCCAACACGTTCAAGGTGAACTGGTCGCCGCCATGGAGCAGGGTCTGAACGGCCCGATCCTTGGCCACGGCCACCATCACCCCTGGCGGGTTGAAGCTGGCCTGGCTCACCCAGCTCGCCACCATGGCGCCACTGAGTTGGCTTTCGCCCTCCCCTTTGACTGTGGTGAGCACGCAGAGGGGGCCCACCACCCGGCCGAGGGCCTGGAGGGCCGGGTTGCTACGGCTTTCCTTCAGACCGCCACTGGCACTGCGACGCTGCGCTTTGCGTTGCCCGGCCTGGAGCTGGCGGCCCAGGGCCGTGCCCGTTTCTTCGCAGGCCTTGAGCGTTTGCGGGTCGGGGCTGAATTTCACCTTGATCGGCGCGAAGGCAAAGCGAAAGCCGCCATCGCGCAACTTGCCTTCGAGCAGGTCGAGGGCTTCGCCACTCCAGCCGAAGCTGCCGAACACCCCCACCGGCTTGGTGCGGTCGCCTTCGGTTAGCAGGGTGCCCAGGGCGGAGACGATCGGCGTGGGCGCATGGCCCCCCAGGGTGGGGGAGCCGATCAGCACCGCATCGCAGCTGCGGATCGCCTCAAGTAGGTGGTCGGCCGGGGAGAATTCACAGTTGATGCTTTCCACCCTCACGCCCGTGCCAGCAATGCCGCGGGCGATTGCATCGGCGATGGCGGCCGTGTTGCCATAGGCGCTGGCAAACAGCAGCGCCACCGACAGGCGGGCCCGCTCCTGGGGTTCGCCCCAGCGGCGGTACTCCAGCAGCAAACTGCGCCAGCTCTCGGCGATGGCGGGGCCATGGCCCGGGGCGATTGTGCGGATCGCCAGGTCATCGAGCCGGTCGAGCACCGATTCCACCTGGCGGGCCATGGGGGCCATCAGGCAGTCGTAGAAGTAGCGGCGGTCCTCTTCGTTGCTGCTGCGGTTGGCTTCGGCCCAGGCCTCGCTGCACAGGTGGGCGGCGAAGAACTTGCCGCTCATCAAGAGGCCCGTGCTCTCTTCAAAGGCCAGCAGGGCCCCGGGCCAGCGGGGCGTGGGCGCTGGGATCAGCTGCAGCCGGTAGCTGCCGGCTAGGGGCCGGCCCACCTCCTGCTTCACCACATCGATCGGCGGCAGGGGCGGGATCGGCTCGGCGGCTTCGGCCGCTGGGGGGCTGCCGGGGGGCGTGGGCTTCACCTGGCTCCAGAGGTCCTCCAGCAGGCGGGCGCCTGCGTTGGAGGCCACCAGCATCAGGGCCGGCCAGCGGGCCGCCAGCTCGCGCAGCAGCTCCACCCGGTTGGGGTTGACGTGGCCCACCACCACCTTCAAGGCGGCGTCTGGCGCTAGACGCTGCTCCAGCTCGGCCAGGAAGGGGGCGGCGAAGGAGGCACCGAGGGGATGGACCAACACCGGCGGTACGGCCTGGCCGCTGGCACTGCTGCCGCCTTCAAACAGAAAGGCGTTGGCGCTGGTGCCCCGCTCGAGGCCGTATTCCACCTCAAAACGCAGCCGTTTCGGGCTCAGTCCCCGCAGGCAGACCAGGCCGGGCTCCAGTGGCAGCACGATCACGCGCCGATCGGCGCTGGCGGCAGGGGAGCTGGTCATTAGTAGTGGTTCCCCACTTTGCGGTGGTGGCGGGCGGTGCTGGCCTCACTGTCGGCCACGTTGCCCTCTTCCACTTCGGCGTAGATGATCCAGTGGTCGGGGCCTTCGAGCCGCTGGGAGACGCGGCAACCCAAAAACGCCAGGGCATCACCGAGCACGGGGCCGCCGGCGGCGACGCCATCGAGGGTGTTAATGCCGGCGAAGCGGTCGGCGCCGGGGGGGAAGCGGCGCAGGAAATGGCGCAGCAGGGGCTGGTGGTTGTCGTCGCGCAGGATATTGAGCACGAACCTGTCGCCCACCTGCATGAGGGCCTCGATGGCCCGGTCCTTGGCCACGGCCACGGTGATCCCGGGGGGATCGAAGCTGGCCTGGCTGACCCAGCTGGCCACCATGGCGCTGCTGCGGGCGGTGTCGCCCTCGCTCTGGCGCGCGGTCACCACGTAGAGCCCGCCCGAGAGGCGGCCGAGGGCCCGATCCAGGTCGCCGTCGAGGCTTTTCATGGCCGCGATCGTTTTGGCCTTGGTGAGCAGCTGGCCCAGGTCGGTGCCGGCCTCCTCGCAGCGCTGGTAGTCGCTGCCCTGGGGCACCTGGCGGATGCGTAGGGACTCAAACGCCTCCTTCAGGCCCAGGTCCCGCAGCTGGTCGGCCACGGTGTCGATCGGCACGTCATTGCCGCCGAAGGCGTCGTAGCAGGCCACCCATTGCTTGGCTTGCAGGCTGGCCAGCAGGGTGCCAATCGCTGTCTGCAGGTCGGCGTCGGGCTGGGCGGGCCAGGTGGGCACCACCACGGCGCTGGCTTCGCTGATCAGGGCCGCCAGTTCCTGGGGATCGGTGGCGCGTAGGTCCACCAGTTGCACCTGGGCTTCGGCCTTGCCGATGCCGCGGGCGATCGCCTGGCTGAGGCGGTCACAGAAGCCGTATTGGCTCAAATAGCAAACGGCGGCATAGGTTTCGCCGCGGCTGCGCTGGCTGCTCCACTCGCGGTAGTCCTCCACCCACAGGCCCAGGTGGTGGCGCAGCAGGGGGCCATGGCCGACGGCGATTGTGGTGATCTCCGGCAGGCTGTCCATGCGCTTGAGCGCCTGCAGCACACTGCGGGCATTGGGGCCCATCAGGCAGTCGTAGTAGAAGCGGAAATCGGGGGCGATGGCGCCGGGGTCGCTATCAAATACGTCTTCGCTGCAGTAGTGCAAACCGAAGGCATCGCAGGTGTAAAGGATGCCGCTGCCATGGTCAAACGAGAAGATCGTGTCGGGCCAGTGCAGGTTGGGGGCGCTGAGGAATTCAAAGCGGTGCTCGACGCCGCTGCTGGCATTGGTACCGAGATCCAGGCTCTCGCCACTTTTCACCGCCCGGCTTTTGAAGGGCCGATGCACCTGATCTTCGAGGAATTGGATCGCCACCTTGGAGCCAACGATCTCAATTTCGGGGTTCCGCTCGATCAGATCACCGATTAAGCCCGAGTGGTCTGGCTCGGTGTGGGACACGATCAGATAATCGATATCCTTTGGATCGATCTGGCCCTCCAACAGGGGAATCCAGCTGTCGCGGAATTTGGCGTGGGAGGTGTCGATCAGGGCCGTGCGTTCCCCCCGCACCAGGAAGGCGTTGTAAGTGGTGCCGTTGCGCAGGCCAAACTCAATGTCAAAGCGGCTGCGGTCCCAGTCGAGCGAGCGGATCGTGCTGGTGTCGGCTCCGATCCCTTCGCTTTGCAGGCTGAGCCTGGGTGCGATGGGGCTGCCGATGTCGCTGGTCTCGCCGCCCTTGGCCATGGCTGTCGTTCCCACCGGTGCCCGCGCAATGGACCTGAACTTTACGGAGACCCTCCAAGGGTCTGCCTGGCGAGGGGCCTGCCCGGCCCAGCGGCCCAGGCTCCGGGAGTCAGCTCCGGATCAAAGCCCCCTGCCATCGGCTCTGCTGGATCGGCCCGCTTAGGGCTGTCGAAGTTCAACGCCAAAACACGTCGAGAGCCTGCCGCGTTCGGAGCTCCGGACCTTCAGATCGAGCACCAGTCCTGGAAGCTGGCCACCTGGGAGAGTTCCGAAGCCGCCCAGGTGGGAGCCCAAGATCAGGGCCGCCAGCGCCGGTGTTTATCGCCGGCCGGGCTGGGATTTGCTGCCGGAAGCGGGTGCCTCAGCTGGTGCGGCAGCGCCGTTTGCCGAATTGTCTTCACCCATGGAGCGTCCCGCCGCCATGGCCGTGGCCATCGCCGCCTGGGCAAGCCCTAGGGCCTGGGCTTTGAGGTGGGTCAGGAACTGCAGGTTTGCCTCGGGGAAGCGGCCGTCCTCGGCCAGGGGCAGGGGGCCCGCCTCCTCCAGACCCGACTCCCCTTCCATCGCTGGCGTAATCACCACCAGGGCGGGGTCGAGGGGGGCGTCGTAGCGCCACCAGCGGCCCGGATCACTGATCGCCACCGGGGTGGGATGGGCCTGGGCGGCGGTGCCCGCGTCCAGGCCCTGGCTGGCCCGCAGGGCCTGGGCCCGTTGCTGCAGGAGCTCGCGCCGCTGCAGGGCCAGGTCGGCCAGCAGTTGGCTGCGGGTGCGGCCGCGCAGCTGGAACAACACAAAGGGGTCTTCGCTGAAGCGATCGCCCATCAGGTAGTAAACGGCGCTGGCGTGTTTGCAGGGGTTGGCCTTATCGGGGCAGCTGCATTCGCTGCGCACCTCCTGCAACTTGAACGGGAACAGGCGCCGGCCACTGGCCGCAAAGGCCCGTTCGATGTCCTGGGGCATGATCCCGGCCAGCAGCTGGGCCGACCAGCGGGCCTTCTGGCCCAGGGCTTCGAGCACGTAACCCCAGTCTTCGTCGCTGAGCACGTCAAGCCAGAGCTTCACCTTGTAGGGCTCCGCCTCGCTGCCCTGCACCCGGGCATGGACCCGGCGGCCCTCAAAGCGGATCGAGAGCACGTTGCCCTCGCGGGCGTAGGTCCAGGCGCGCTCCAGCCGCTTTTTGTAGCGGTAGGAGTTGATCAGCTCCATCCACTGCTCCACCCACCAGGGCTGCTGGCCCAGGCCCTGGTCGCCGAGGGAGGTGGTGATCGTCATCTCAGCCGTTGAAGCGACCTTGAAAGTAGGCCGCTGCCGAACGGATGTAGTGGCGGATGTCGTCCAGCATCCAGGGATTGTCAGCGATCTGGCTCGAGGGTGGATCGGTCACGAAGCTGGGGCAGCCCTTCGACACATCCAGGTTGAAGTCGGCGAAGTGGTGGAAGGTGGAGTGGGCCAGCACGGCGCCTGATCCGGGCTGGTCTTCGATTACGGCCGAAATCTGGCTGGCGCCGGATTGCACAGAATTGCCCTGCAACAACACCTTCTGGTCGGGATGGTTGGGGATCAGCACCCCCTCATGGGGGTGGGCTGGAATCACCAAAGCGCCGGCAATGAGGCTGGGGAAGGCCAAGATTGGATGCTCCATCATCTTGCTCACGAACTGCACACCACCGTTCTGACCGGTAACCACACAGGGCCATTGAATGGCGGGGCAGTGGGGATTGACGTATTCGGGCCGCTCCGGATCCGGGTTGGCATCCAGGCTGTGGAACTGGTTGGTCTGGCCTAGGGATTGCAGGGAGGTGCTGCAGTTGCGCACGCTGGCGCCCAGGTCGGCGTGGTCGCGCGCATACACAATCGAGGTGCCTTGGCTGCGGGCGGCTTCCAGGGCCTGATAGAAACTAGCCCCAGGAGTGTCACCCGCATCGGCGCCAATGAGCCACACCTGGGAATAGTGCCCTGAGCTCAGCTTGTGATGCAGTTCTTCAATAGCGGCCCCATCGGTCGGGAAGGCCTGGCCGATGCAACTGGCGGCAGGATCCTTCTGGCGACAACCGATTTCGATATTGTCGCGCAGAATACTGAAGCGATCACTTCCCCAGTCATCGCCATCCTGCGGAATTGTGATCTGCAGAAGGGCGTTGGCCATGGTGGTGGGTCGGGGAGGATGGATCATTTGAGATTAGTCGCCCAGCTGGGCCCCGGCCGGGGAGTTGCTTTGCTAATGCGCCGGCTGTGAGATCCCCTGCCCCAGGGCCCAGGCCTTTTCAGGTTCAGTCTTCTAGGGCTACCAGCTGGCGTAGCTGGCCCATCTCCAGGCCCCCGAGCCAGTCTTCACCCGAGCCGATGATGTCTTCGGCCAGGCGCGATTTTTCGCGGATCATGCGGTCGATTCGTTCTTCCACCGAGCCGCTGGTAATGAACTTGTGCACCAGCACCCGGTTGGTCTGGCCGATGCGGTAAGCCCGGTCGGTGGCCTGGTTTTCCACGGCCGGATTCCACCAGCGGTCGATGTGGAACACATGGCTGGCCCGGGTGAGGTTGAGACCCACGCCGCCGGCCTTGAGCGAGAGCAGGAACAGCTGGGGGCCGCGGGGGTCGTCTTGGAACCGATCCACCATCGCTTGGCGTTCGTTCTTGCTGGTGCTGCCGTACAGGAAGGGCACCTCCTGGCGCCAGCGCCGCTCCAGGTGGGCCTTAAGCAGGTGGCCCCATTCGGCGAACTGGGTGAACAGCAGGGCCCGATCGCCGGCCTCGATCACCTCCTCGAGGATTTCTTCGAGCCGCTGCACCTTGGCGCTGCGGGCGGCAAATCCGGCGTCCACCCCCTTCTCCTTCAGGGCCAGGGCCGGGTGGTTGCAGATCTGCTTGAGCTTGGTGAGTAGGGCCAGCACTTGGCCGTGTTTCTGGCCCAAGGGCGAGCGGGCGATCGCATCGAGGCTCTCCTCAACGGTTTTGTTGTACAGCTGTTTTTGCTCCGGCGCCAGGCCCACCCATTCGCTCAGTTCCACCTTCTCAGGCAGGTCGGAGATGATCGATTTGTCGGTTTTGAGCCGGCGCAGGATGAAGGGGCCGACCCGGCCCTTGAGGTCCCGCAGGGACGACATGTCGCCGTAGCGCTCGATCGGCAAGCGGTAGCGCTGACGGAAGAAGGCCTCATCACCGAGCACCTTGGGGTTGAGGAAGTCCATCAGGGCCCAGAGCTCGCTCACCCGGTTTTCCACCGGTGTGCCGGTGAGGGCGATGCGGAAGCGGCCCTGCTTGCCGGGCCGGCCCAGGTCGCGGGTGGCCTGGCTCTGTTTGGCGCTGGGGTTCTTGATCGCCTGGGCCTCATCAATCACCACTCCCTGCCAATCGATGCACTCGAGCAGTTCGCTGTCCCGTTGCAGCAGCCCGTAGCTGGTCAGCACTAGGTCGATGCCGCCTAAGGCTTTTTTGAGGGCGGCTTCATTGGCGGGCCGGCGCGGACCGTAGTGCTCGCGCACCTGCAAATCGGGCGTGAAGCCGGCCGCCTCCCGTTTCCAGTTGGTCAACACCGAGGTCGGCGCCACCAGCAGCACCGGTCGCTTCAGTTCGCCTTCGGCCCTGAGGTGTTGCAGGAAGGCCAGCAGCTGGATTGTTTTGCCCAGGCCCATGTCGTCGGCCAGGCAGGCCCCCTGGTCGAAGCGATGCAGGAAGGCCAGCCAGCCCAGGCCCCGTTCCTGATAGGGCCGCAGCTGGCCGGCGAAGCCCTCGGGGGCCGGCAGGGGGTCGGGGGCCTTCTGCTGGTGGTACTGCTCCAGCACCGCCTGCAGGCGTGGGCCCGGGTTGAACTGGTGCACCGGCAGGCGGTAGAGGGTTTCGCCTTCGTTGCCGGTAATGCGTAGGGCCTCATCGAGCTTGAAGCCGGGATCCAGGGCGCAGAACTTTTCGGCATTCTTGAGATCGCCGGGCCGCAGTTCAATCCAGGCGCCCTTGTGTTGCACCAACGGGCTGCGCTTCGCCGAGAGGCGCTCGAGATCGCGCAGGTTGAGGGTGACGCCGCCGATCATCAGCTCCCAGCTCCAGCTGAGGCTTTCGCCCAAGGTGAAGCCCCGCGATTGGCTGGGCAGTTCCGCCTGGATCGCCAGGCCAAGGCGACTGGCCAGGCCGCCGCTGAGACTGGCCGGCAACACCACGCCCACGCCCACATCGCGCAGGCGGGCGGCGGCGGTGCGCACCAGCACGAAGGCCTCCGCCGGGGTGAGCTGCATCGTTTCCGGGGCGGCGGCGTCGAGGCCCCGCTCGATCGGTTCAAACACCTGCAGGGCCCGGCCCAGGCCCTCCAGCAGCAGGGATCCGGGGTTTTCGAGGGTCACTTCGCCAAGGGCGAGCTGGTGGTCGCCCGCTGCCCAGACGCTGGCGGCGGACAGTTTCAAGCTGCGGTCGGCCTCGGCCTGGAGGCTGAAGCGCAGCTCCCACAACTCCTCCCCCTCCGGCGGTGTGAACAATTCCAGGCAGGCATGGGCTGGCTCTACCCGGCCGGCCACCGCCTCCCGCCAGTGGTGGGTGGCGGTTTCCAGCCGTTCGGCGTCCTCGCCATCGAGCTCCAGCCGGCCCTCGCCCGGGCCGAGGGCCTTTTGCCAGGCTCTCAGCAGGGGATCGAGGCCGGGGCAAGTGGGGCTAAAGCCCGCCCGCAGCTGGCCATCGAGCAGGGCCTCCAGCAGCCGGGCTACCAAGAGTCGCTGGGAGCCGGGACGGCGGCAGCTGAGGCCGTTGCTGCGTTCGCCCGCATCCACCACCTGGGGCAGGCGCGTCGCCAGGTCCTCGAGGCGGCGGCGGTCGTCTTCGCGGTTGAGCAGCGGTTGCCAGCGGCCGCGGCCCTGGCGGGCCTCCGGCAGCCAGCGGCCCCGGGCCAGCAGGCTCAAGCTCCAGCGCTCCAGGTGACTCCACCAGCGCAGTTCATCGGCCAGCTCGCTGGGGGCCCCGGCCAGGGGCAGCTGGTTCAGCCACTGGGCGGCGGCGGCGGGCTTGAGCAGCCAGCCCTCCACCCGCCAGGGCCACCACTCCACCTGTTTGGGCAGGGGTTCGCCGGCCTGGAGCGGCAGGCCACTCCAGATCGCGCCGTCGGCGTCGCTGCTTTTGCGGCCGCGGCTGGCCTGGCGGCGGCTGGGCAGGGTGAGGGTGGCCTCGGCGGGCCGGGAGTCCTCCGACCACAGGTCCAGCTCCTCCAGCCAGGCGCCCAGGTCGTCCTGGTTGAGGCTGAGCGGGTGGTCCGGCACCCCGTCGAGCGTGGGGGTCACGGGCGTGGCCACCCGCCAGGTGTCTGCCCACAGCAGCAGGCCCGCCGCCATGCGGCCGTTGGTGGCGGTGGGGCCCGCCTTGGTGGCGGGCAGCCAGGTGGCATGCAGCAGGCTCATGGCCTAGGGGCGCTCATCAGGCGTTGAGCCCCGTGCAACAGCAGGGCAGCGCCGATCAACGGCAGCCAGGCACGGAGTAAGCCCATCATCACTGCTGGCGCTACGGCCGCCAGGGCGCCCGGGAGCGGTTGGCCGGCCGGCCAGGCCGCCACCGGCGGCAAAGCGAGGCTGTGGATGCCGCAGACGGCGCCCACCAAGCCGGCCTGCAGGTGGCTGTCATCGGGGTCGACCCGCTGCAAATGGAAGGCGAGCAGGCCATAAAAGAAGCCACAGCCCCCGGCGCGAAGGGCCGGCTCCAGCCCCAGGGGTAGCCCCAGGGCCAGGGCGCAAAGACCTGCCCCCAGGGCCCAGGCGATCGAGCGCAGCCGCAGCTCGGCGCGGCACTCGGAGCGGCACTGGGCGCCGGAGTCAGGGCCGGTGGCAGGCACGGCTGGGACCGGATCGGGCGACACACGCAAGGGAAGGCAGGGCGCGGAGCCCTTTGGGCCTGTGCTGGGCGATCATGCCCTCTCCAGGGCTGTTTTGCCGCGTCGGACCATGGCTGCTGCTTCCCCTTCCCCCGCCGTCGGTGCTTCCGCCAGCAGCTCCCCTGGGGGCGCGCCGGGCCCGGACCTGCCCCGCAGTGGCGCCGAGATCCGAGCGGCCTTTCTCAATTTCTACGAGCAGCGGGGTCACCGGCCGATAGCCAGCGCCTCCCTGGTGCCGGACGACCCGACGGTGCTGCTCACGATTGCCGGCATGTTGCCGTTCAAACCGGTGTTCCTGGGCCAGCAGGAGCGGCCGGCGCCGCGGGCCACCAGTAGCCAGAAGTGCATCCGCACCAACGACATTGAAAACGTGGGTCGCACGGCGCGCCACCACACATTCTTCGAGATGTTGGGGAATTTCTCCTTTGGCGATTATTTTAAGGAGCAGGCGATTGCCTGGGCCTGGGAGTTGAGCACGGGCGTGTTTGGCCTTGACCCCAAGAATCTGGTGGTGAGTGTCTTCCGCGAAGACGAGGAGGCCGAAGCGATCTGGCGCGATGCTGTTGGGGTGAATCCCAAACGGATCATCCGCATGGATGAGGCCGATAATTTTTGGGCCTCAGGCCCCACGGGACCCTGCGGTCCCTGCTCGGAGATCTACTACGACTTCAAGCCCGAACTCGGCGATGACGCCATCGATCTCGAGGACGACAGTCGCTTCATCGAGTTCTACAACCTGGTGTTCATGCAGTACAACCGCGACGCTGCGGGCACCCTGACGCCCCTGGCCAATCGCAACATTGATACGGGCATGGGGCTGGAGCGCATGGCCCAGATCCTCCAGGCGGTGCCCAACAACTACGAAACCGACCTGATCTATCCCCTGATCGAAACGGCGGCCGGGTTGGCGGGAGTGGAGTATCACGCCCTCGATGGCAAGGGCCAAACCTCCCTGAAGGTGATCGGTGACCACAGCCGTGCCATCACCCAGTTGATTGCCGATGGCGTCACCGCCTCCAACCTGGGCCGCGGCTACATCCTGCGGCGCCTGCTGCGCCGGGTGGTGCGCCATGGCCGTCGCCTTGGCATTGATCAGCCCTTCCTCAAACGGATGGGCGAGGCCTCGATCGCCTTGATGGCCAGTGCCTATCCCCAGCTGGAGGAGCGCCGCGCCGTGATCACCGCCGAGCTGGAGCGCGAAGAGGCCCGCTTCCTCGAAACCCTGGAGCGGGGTGAAAAGCTGCTGGCTGAGGTGCTGGCGGCCAAGCCCGAGCAGATCTCCGGTGAGCAGGCCTTTGAGCTCTATGACACCTTTGGCTTCCCGATTGAACTCACCGAGGAGATCGCCGAGGAGCACGGGCTGCGCGTTGATCTGGCCGGCTTTGAGCAGGCGATGCAGGCCCAACGCCAGCGGGCCAAGGCCGCGGCGGTGAGCCTCGACCTCACCCTCCAGGGCGCGATTGAACAGATGGCCTCCCAGCTGGGGGCTACCGCCTTCCAGGGCTACGCCAGCCTCGAGCATCCCAGCTGCGTGCTGGCCCTGGTGGTGAAT
>Ga0310327_10007_pt1 | contig 24851 bp, 27 predicted proteins | sample LakSupDCLTotalB7_FD_195541 | JGI IMG/M metagenome (GOLD analysis project Ga0310327, IMG submission 195541) | Enriched freshwater cyanobacterial communities from Lake Superior, Ontario, Canada - SU02.DCL.Total.B7 (v2) (version 2) | ecosystem: Environmental > Aquatic > Freshwater > Lake | place...
ACCCTTTACTGGGCTGTATCAGGCAATGGTATCGACTCCGCGGATTTTTCTAGCGCAACTCTGAATGGCTCTGCAACAATAACCAATGGTGCCCTAACATTTAATCTCACGATCACTAACGATCTGAAAACCGAGGGCACGGAAAATTTCCAAATCAAGTTCTACTCAGATAGCGGTCGCACAGCTCAAATTGCCACCACAGCTAGCCTTTCGATACTTGATAGCTCAGTAGCACCCTTACCTCCCAGCGGACAAACCATCTGGGGCACCAATAGAAACGATGTGCTTACTGGCAGTATTGGCAATGACATCATTTCCGGAATTACCAAGGCAGGTACAAACACAGGGAAAGGTCAAATCGATACACTCACGGGCCTGGCCGGCGCTGACATCTTTGTATTAGCAGATGGACGTGGGGTGTTCTATAACGATAAAAACGCAAGGTCGCAGGGCACCAATGATTACGGCATTATCAAAGACTTCAGCATTGGCGATGGAGACAAGCTTCAGCTAAAAGCAGGGCTCCAATACCTATACAGCTACGACAGCTCCGCCAACGCGACTTACTTCTATCTGGGCAATGGCGACTCAAGATTCAATGCGGCAGATGAATTAATCGCCCGTCTCGACAAAGTTAATCTAACGCCAGGCAATGGGGTTTGGCTTGTTGATAATACATCTAGCTTGATCAACATGATCTAAACTCTTATTGAAAATCTTGCCGCAACCGATCAACCCCACAGTCAGATTTGGGGTTGAAGTCGGCATAGGGTTCGGACTTGCGCATTTGAAGGACGAACTTCTAGGAAATTGCCCTAGGCCAAGGCTTATCGGTCGGAGCTTTCCAGAAAAACCAGTCCATCTCAAAGGCTTGGTCCCAACCCACTGTTCTCGAACAAACAATATTATCAATCTAACCATCCCAACCCATAGGACAACAATACTTACTCATCAGATGGCACCTATTGTCGCTAGACTAGCCACAGGCCCACCATCTATTGATTCGGGAATCATCTGTTGACCCAATCCATATTCACAGCATCGGAAACCCTCAGGGAATTAAAGGCAGGCCATGATCGCTTTGTTAAAGCAATCTCGAAGCATCCCCATAGCAGTCAACAACGGCTGAATCGTCTTGCCACTGGCCAACACCCCATGGCAATGGTGCTGAGCTGCTCGGATTCCAGGGTGCCGATTGAGCTGCTTTTTGATGTGGGCTTTGGCGACTTGTTTGTGATTCGTAATGCCGGCAATGCCTGCACCGAAGGGAGCCTGGCTTCGATCGAATATGGCTTGGAAGCCTTAAATATCAGCCTGCTGGTTGTTCTGGGTCACCAGGGATGTGGCGCCGTTGCGGCAGCCTGCGCCGACCATGTGAGCCTCAGCCCAAGCCTCAGCCAGCTGGTGTTGCATATCCGTCAGGGGCTAGTCAAAGGGGCCGTTCCCCTCGATCCAGACCTCGCCGTGCGCCGCCATCCCGTCTTGACAGCCCAACAATTAATAGGCAGCAGCCAGCTGGTGCAGGATCGCGTCAACAGTGGTGCCTTGGTAATCGAACCGGCCTGCTATACCTTCGACCATGGCAAAATTGAGTGGATGGGTTCCACCTCGACGGCTTGAGATTCGCCCCTCGCAATGGCAAGCCTATCGGCTGCCCAAAAAGGCGAAAGCCCTATTTAGCCTCCATCCAGTTGGGACCCACTCCCGTTTCCACCCTTAAGGGTACGGAGAGCTCTACCGCCGTTTCCATGGTGCGGCGCGTGATTTCTAAGACCGCATCAAGCGCTTCTGGGGCCGCCTCCAGCACCAGTTCGTCGTGCACCTGCAATAACAACCGGGCTGGCAAGTGGGCTGCGGCCAGCTCCCGGTGCAGCTGGACCATGGCCAGTTTGATGATGTCGGCGCTGGAGCCCTGAATCGGTGCATTGGCGGCTGCCCTCAGTTGCTGGGCCTCCAGGCCGGCCCGGCGGGCCACTTCCAGATCGATTTCCAGGGGATCCTTGCCCAGCAGGCGACCCAGGCCATTGGGATCAAAGGCAAAGGGCCGGCGCCGGCCCAGGATCGTTTCCACGTAGCCCCGGCTGAGGGCGAGACGCTCCTGTAATTCCAAGAAGGAGAACACCCGGGGATAGCGCTGCTTGTACTTAGTCAGAAACTCTTTGGCCTGGGCCTGGCTAACGCCAGTTTCGCGGGCAAAGCGCTGGGCTCCCATGCCATAGATCACGCCGAAATTGATCGTTTTGCCGAGCCGGCGCTCATCGGCGCTCACCTCATCTTTTTCGAGTAGCAAGCGGGCCGTAAGGGCGTGCACATCGTCACCGGCCTGGTAGGCCTCCACCAACACCGGTTCACCCGAAAGGTGGGTGAGGATGCGCAGCTCAATCTGGCTGTAGTCGGCACTGATCAGCTGCCAGCCATCCTGGGGCAAAAAGGCCTTGCGAATCCGCCTGGAGAATTCCGTGCGGATCGGAATGTTCTGCAGGTTGGGGTTGCTGCTTGATAGGCGTCCGGTGGCGGTAACCGCCTGGTTGAAATCGGTATGAACCCGGCCCGTTTCCGGCTCCATCAGGGCCGGCAAGGCATCCACATAGGTGCTCTTGAGCTTGCTGAGGGTGCGATGTTCCAGCACCAGGGGCACCACCGGATGGGCATCCTCCAGTTTTTCCAGCACGGCCGCATCGGTGCTCCAGCCGGTCTTGGTTTTGCGCGATTTCTTGCGATCCAGGCCGAGCTGGTCAAACAGCAGCTCACCCAGCTGCTTGGGCGATGCCAGGTTGAAGTCCACGCCAGCGGCGGCGCGGGCGTCCAATTCCAGCCGCGCCAAGGTGGTGGCCAGCTCGATTGAGAGCTCCGCCAGGTAGGCCGTGTCAATGCGGATACCGGTGGCCTCCATCAGGGCCAGCACGGGCTCTAGGGGCAGCTCCACCGCGTCGAGCAAGGCGGGTAGGGCCGGGCCCAGATCGACAAGTTGCTGGCGGATCTGCCCCGTCAGCCGCCAGGTGAGGTGCACGTCCATGCCGCAATAGGAGGCGGCCACCCCAATCGGCACCGAGGCAAAGGTCGCCCCCTTCGGCACCAGCTCAGTAAAACCGGTGGGACTAAAGCCGAAGTTGCGCTCAGCCAGGGCGTCGAGGCCATGTTTGGCATTGGCATCGCGCAGGTAGTCCGCCAGCAGGGTGTCCATCACCACGCCGCCCAAGGGCAGGCCGTGGCGCATCAGCACCAGCCGGTCGTATTTGGCGTTTTGGAGGGTTTTGGGGTGCTGGGCACTGGCTAGCCAGGGGGCCAGGGCCGCCAACACTTGCTCTAGGGGCAGCTGGGGCGGGGCCGGCGGTGGCGCGCTGAGCAGGTCGGCGGCGGCGGGCGGATGGTGGCCGATCGGGATGTAGGCCAGGTCGGCCAACCCCTCGCCCCAACAAAGGCCGATCCCCACCAGCTCCGCCTGGAAGGGATTGAGGGCGGTGGTTTCGGTGTCGAGGGCAATGGGGCGAGCTGGATAGATGCACGCCAGCAACCGCTCCACCAAGGCGTGCAGCTCGCCCTCGGAGCCGATCAATTGGGGAGCCAGGGGGGGCAGCTGGCCCGGCTCGTTGATGGGCTGGGCCTGCTGCTGCGGGGCCTTGCTGCTTTCGCCGGCCAGTTCAGCCGGCTTCACCCCAGACCTTGCCGGGCTGGACCCCACGCCCACCTCTGGCGGCGGCTCTGCCGAAAAAATCCGCGCAAAATTGCCCACCTGCTTCACCAGGCTGAACAACTCCAGATCCTCCAGGCTTGCCGCCAGGCTGGTGGCATTCACCGCCCCCAGAACCAACCGCGGCTCGCTCGGCAGGGGGATGTCGATCAAGATCTCGGCCAACATGCGCGAGCGATAGGCGCTCTCACGATCGGCGCTGAGTTTGGCCTTGAGGGCGCCCTTGAGGGCCCCCTTGCTGTCTTTCTCGCCTAAGCCCTCGAGGGCGGCATAGACGCCATCGAGGTCGCCGTTCTCCTTGAGCAGGTTGATCGCCGTTTTCGGCCCCACCCCCTTCACCCCGGGGATGTTGTCCGAGCTATCGCCTGTGAGGGCCTTGAGATCCACCACCTCCTCGGGGGTCACGCCCAACTTGGCAATCACGCCCTCGCGTTTGATTTCCAACGGCCCACTGCTTTTGGCGTAGGGCCCGCCGCCCATATACAAAACCGAGATGTCGCGGCCGTCATCCACCAATTGGAAGAGGTCGCGGTCGCCCGAAAGGATGCGCACCCGCCAGCCCGCAGCCGCTGCCCGATTGGCCAGGGTGCCGAGGACGTCGTCGGCCTCATAGCCCGGGGCCATGCAGAGGGGCAGATCGAGGCAGGTTTCGAGGATCTGCTGCAGGTTGGCTAGATCGGCAAAGAAGTGCTCTGGCGCCTGATCACGGTGGGCCTTATAGGTGCTGTCAGCCTCGTGGCGGAAGGTGGGCTGGGCCGTGTCGAAGGCGATCACCACCCCCTGGGGGGCCAGGCCCTTGCAGTTGTCGAGCAGGGCCTTGAGGAAGCCGTAGGTCACCGAAGTGGGCACGCCCTCCTTGGTGCTCAGACCACCCTCGCCCCCCTTGGCAAAGGCATAGAAGCTGCGAAAGGCCAAGCTATGGCCGTCCACTAACAGCAGCAGGGGAGCGGCGGCACCCGGGTCGGCTACGGCGCTAGGGCCAGGGGTTTGCTCGTTCGGGCGCATGCCTTGTGCTGTCATGGCTTGCTACCGGAACCGCCCCAGATTGGCAGAGGGGCAAACCCCGTCCATATCCTGGAGAAGCGAACCTTGCAGGCGTCAAAACCGATGGCCCGTACGCCCAACCATTACGCCATTCACCTGCTCCTTGCCGGCGGTCACCATCAAGTGATCAATTTTGCCGACCTGGCCTCCTTTCAAAAATGGTACGGCGATGTGCTGAATGCCGGTCCGGCCGAGGCCTTCGTGAACGTGCCGATCCATGATTTGCAGGGTGAATACCTGGTGGTCCGCCCCAGTGGCGTGGTGGGGATCCGGGTTGAACCCCAGTTCACCTCCTTCGACGAATGACTCCCCGCAGCAGCCCCTTTGAATCGCCTTGAGCTGCTCTGGGGTGAGTCCTTTTTTGCCGGCTCCCTGGCCCAGTTAATCGCCCGGCTCACGGGCCTGCCGGCCGTTGTGCTGCTGCTCACGGTCGGCCTAGTGATCGGCAAGGCTGGCTCCAACCTGGTCGAGCCCGAAAGCCTGGGGCGGGGCCTGCAACCCCTGGTGGGCCTGCTGGTCAGCCTGGTGCTTTTCGATGGTGGTCTAAACCTGCGCCTGGCCGGCCGGGATCTGCAACGCACCGTTGTGCAGCTGGTGGTGGTGCGCGCAGTGCTGGGCCTACTGGGCGGAACTGAGCCCCTCGGGCTGGGCGGCGTGGGTCTGCAGGGCTTCACGGCCCCGAGTTTGGCCCGCCGTCTTGGCCTCGTGATTCAGCCAGAACCAGCAGCACCCCCCATGGAATCGCCCGCACCAGGCCCCTAGGGGCCCTAGCCATTCAAAGGCTGCGGCGGATGCGTGCGGCGGCCTCGCCACTGGGTTGGAGCAACAGCCAGCTGCTGAGCAGGTCGGGGCCTTGGAGACTGCCAAGCAAGGCAGCCCGCAAGGTTTTCATCAGCACTCCTTTTTTGACCCCGGCCGCCACCACCGCCTGGGCCAACAGATCCTGAGCCTGCTCCAAGGTCAAGGGCCCTTCAACGAGGAGCTCCAACAGGGCTTGCAGAGCTGCTCGGGCCCCAGGAGCCTGGAGCTGGACCAGGGCAGCTTCGCTGAGCTCGGGCCGGCGGAAGAAGGGCAGGGCCTGGTCAATGCCATCGCGCAGGGTGACCAGGGAAGGACCGATCAGGGCGCAGAGCGACTCCCGCCAAAGTTGGTCCTCGTTGGCCTCGTTGGCCTGATCCAGCCAGCCCTCGCCAGCCCAGAGGGGCCGTAACTGCTCTAGCAACTGCCCTGGCGCCAGCTCATGGAGCACCTGGCCGTTCAACCAGTTGAGCTTGTCCCAGTCGAAACGGGCCCCTGCCTTGTTGACCCGATCGAAATCAAAGACGGCGGCGGCCTCGGCCAGGGAGAAGCGCTCGCCCATAGCCTCCGGCGGCGACCAACCCAGCAACGTCATGTAATTGGCCAGGGCAGCGGCGCCGTAGCCCTGGGCGCGGAAATCAGCCACGGAGGTAACCCCATCGCGTTTGGAGAGCTTCTTGCCTTCTTTGTTGAGGATCAGGGGGGTGTGGGCAAACACAGGCATGGCAAGGCCCAGGGCCTCGTACAGCAGGATTTGCTTGGCCGTGTTGGCGATGTGGTCTTCGCCACGGATCACGTGGCTGATCGCCATGGCGGCGTCATCAACCACCACCACCAGGTTGTAAAGGGGATCGCCGATCGTGGCTGCCGGGGCCCGGCGGGCGATCACCATGTCGCCGCCGAGGTCAGCGCCCACCCAGCGCATCTGGCCGCGGACCAAATCGATCCAGCCAATGCTGGCCCCATCGTCGATGCGGAAGCGCACCGTGGCCTGGCGTCCTTCGTCGATGTAGGCCTGTTCCTGGGCGGCGCTCAGGTCCCGATGACGGTTGTCATAGCGGGGGGGCTTGTTCTCTGCTGCCTGGCGCTCACGCATCTCCTGCAGCTCGACCTCACTGGCGTAGCAGCGGTAGGCATGGCCAGATGCCAGCAGCTGGCCAATGGCGGCGCGGTGGGCACCAATGCGCTCGCTTTGGACCACTGGCTCCCCATCCCAGGCCAACCCAAGCCATTGCAAACCTTCGAGGATGTTGGCGGTGAACTCAGGCTTGCTGCGTTCCCGGTCGGTGTCCTCGATGCGCAAGAGGAACTGGCCGCCGTGGCGCTTAGCAAACAGCCAGTTGAACACTGCCGTGCGGGCGGTGCCGATGTGGAGGGTGCCGGTGGGGCTAGGAGCCAGACGCACACGCACCGAACCAGTGTTCGCCATGGTCGCGTGACTCCAATTGGGGTTAGACGGGACTGACGGGATTCGAACCCGCAACTTCCGCCGTGACAGGGCGGTGCTCTAACCGGTTGAACTACAGTCCCAGATTGGTTTTGCAACCAATTGCGTTTGGTTTTAGTACCAAAAGCACAGATTGGCCGCAGGCCAGATCTGGATCGCCCAGGCAACGGTGACCGCCCTGCGCTTTAAACAGTATCTGCTGCGACGGGCCCCTCCGTCAACCAATCGGCCCCAGTGGAGAAGCGCAGCGACAAAACCTGGGGCCATAAAAAAACCCTGGCCGGGCTCAAGGAGAGCACGATCAGGGGCAACTGATTTCAGGCCGCCATCGGCCCACTTCACGGCTGGTCAGGGGCGGAAACCGGCCGGTTCAATCAGGCGAACCTGGTTTCCCCTGGCGGTGAATTCCCGACCTTGGTCGCTTTGAACAACGACTCGACCACCGGATTTGACACGGATCACCCGCGCCCGAACCCAGCCAAGGGCTGCGGACTCGAGAACTTTGACCACATCACCAGGCTGTAGATCCAACTCCATGTCCGGAACCACGAAACTGCAGGAGAGGGAATCGGACGCGCCGTGGAGGACTTGAACCCCCGGCATCAGGTTTTGGAGACCTGCGTTCTACCAACTGAACTAACGGCGCAAGGCGATCCCCCCACGGTCAAGGCCCATACAAGATGAACATTGACCTGGACAAAAATGAGGCGTAAGCCTCAGCGATCGAAGCGCTGCTTAACACGAGTGGCCTTGCCCACCCGGTCGCGCAGATAAAAGAGCTTCGCTCGCCGCACCTTACCGCGCCGCTCCACCTTGATGGAAGCGACTTGGGGGCTGTGCAGCATGAAGACACGCTCCACGCCGACCCCCTGGAAGATGCGTCGCACAGTAATGGTCTCATGGAGACCGCCGTGGCGTTTGGCGATCACAACCCCCTCGTAGGGCTGGATGCGCTCCTTATTGCCTTCACTGATGCGAACCCCTACTCGGACGGTGTCGCCCACGTAGATCTCGGGCAGATCACTCTTGAGCTGATCGGCTTCGAAAGCCCGGATCAGGTCCTGGGCGCTGAGTTTACCCGTGGTGGCCTTGACAGGCTCCAGGGTCGCTACCGCAGGGGACGGTGCCCCAGGCGCGGCGGTCTCCAAGCTGGTCTCCACCGTGGTGGCCTCCGTCTCACTGGTCATGTCATTGATCTCGTTGGATTCCGCTGCCATGCCAGCTCCGAAAGACGCCTGGCCAAACCACAAGTGTACCGCTCAGGCTGACCCCTCAGGACCGGACGACTTTGCTAGGCGCTGGCCCTGATGCCAGCGTTGCAGCACCAGGCTGGCCCCAGAGATCAGCATCCAGAGCAAGCCCAGGCCATTAAGCAAGACATAAAAGGGTTCCAGCGCCTTGCCGAGCCATTCGCCCTCATGCAGCACCATCAAAAAGTGCAGCTGGTCGCGGCCCAGGCCAGCCCAGTCCTTCAGCAACCGGTAGGCCATGCCAGAGCAGACCGTGATCAGTAGGGGGGCCAGCACAAGCGGTGCCACAGCCCCGTGCAGCCGGCGCACCTGCTTGAACCTTTGTGGCGTCAGCCCAGGCAGCGACATCAGGCGGCGGGAACGGGGCGGGCAACAGGGAACCAGGCCCCCGTTCTACCTTGACAATCGGCCCTGGACCTTTCGATGAATCTTTTTGCTGATCTGCTGGCCACCACCAACCGTCAAGCGGCCACCAGCCCGTCAGCAGCGGCCCAGGCGGCCGCCACCCAAACCGGACCCCGCATCCAGAAAGGACGCCGCGGGGTTGAAATCAAGTCGGCCCGGGAAATTGCGATCATGCGCAAGGCCAGCAGAATCGTTGCCACCGTGCTCCGGGAGATCAGCGAGCTGGCCGCACCGGGCATGACCACCGCCGACCTGGATCGTCACGCTGAGAAGCGGATCCGGGAGCTGGGGGCCACCCCCAGCTTTAAGGGTTACCACGGCTTCCCGGCCAGCATCTGCGCCTCGATCAACCACGAGGTCGTCCATGGCATCCCCAGCAGCAAACGGGTGATCCGCTCTGGCGACCTGGTCAAGATCGATACGGGGGCCTACTTCGAGGGCTACCACGGCGACAGCTGCATCAGCCTCTGTGTGGGCGAGGGGGCTACGGAGGACGCCCAGCGGCTCGCCCGGGTCGCCCAGGAATCGCTCATGCAGGGCCTGGCGCGCATCAAGGCGGGCAACAGCCTGCTCGACATCGCCGGAGCCGTGCAGGACCACGTCGAAGCCCATGGCTATGCGGTGGTGGAGGACTACACCGGCCATGGCGTCGGCCGCAACCTGCATGAGGAACCCTCGGTGTTCAACTTCCGCACCCGGGACCTGCCCAACATGACCCTGCGGGCCGGCATGACCCTGGCGGTGGAGCCGATCCTCAATGCCGGCAGCAAGGCATGCCGCACCCTCAAGGACCGCTGGACCGTGGTGACTGAGGACGGCAGCCTCTCGGCCCAGTGGGAACACACCATCGCCGTGACCAGCGATGGCTGTGAAATCCTCACCGACCGGGACTTCTAGGCCGCTGGGTCTGGAGCTTGGGCGCTTGGCCGGCTGAACAGTCCCAGGTAGGTCCAGCGGACCAGCACTGCCAGGGGAAATATCACATAGGTAAGGGGATTGGGGGTAACGATGATCAGCCCCCAGTTCCAAGCCGCCAGCCGCAGCACGGCCTGGGCCACGAAGCCAGCTCCCAGCAGCCCGATCGGATTGAGGTTGGAGCGGAAGGGCCCCAGCACCAGGCGCCGAATTCGCAGCTCCGGACCGGCCAGATCCAGGCTCCGCAGACTGACCAGCTGGCCGACAAGCCGCTTGCTGATCTCGTAAACGGGGCTCACGGCCGGCAGGATTTCGGCCTCGGAGGTGTTGATCCACACTTCTCGGCAAAGCGCCATCCCCTTGCCGGGCCCGGCAGCAGCAAAAAGCTCAAGTAAGCGCAAACCGCTAAGGGCATTCACCTCCAGAGAGCGTTCCAGGGCGGCGGCGCTGCGATCGCCATGGACATTGATCCCGTGGTTAACCACCAGGATGTCGATCCGGCTGAACAGCTCGCTGAGTTCCGATTCATGGCCGCAGCTCCAGCGGACCTGCTCCAGGGGGATGGGGGCGCCGTCAGAGGTGGCCAGCTCCAGGGGCTCCGCCCTAGTGGTTAGGGCCACCAGGCTGGCGCCGCAGCCATGGAAGCAGCGCAGCAACTCCACCCCCAGGCTGCCGCTGGCGCCGGTGATGGCAACCCGACGGCCCGCGAAGGCCCTGTTGCACCCAGGGTCCATCGGGATCTCCATCGAATCAGGCCCCAGCATGCGCCATCCTGGAGCTAATTACATTGCAGCCCATGGAGACGGTTCTGAAGGATCGCGATGCCATGGTTGCCCTCTATGCGCCCTACTGCGAGGGCTCAGATAGGGCCCAACTTCTCGACCTAGCCCTTGAAAAGCTCTTAACCAGAAGGCTCCACGGCAGTCGCCGGCTCAAACCCGACGGCAGTCATCCATTTGAGCTCACCTGGCAACCCGGGGAATCGCCCCAGGAGCCAAGCCAGTGCCAACTGAGCTTCCCCCAGATCCAGGCGGTGACCTACAACTTTTCCGTGCCTACGGCCGAGCTCGTGCTCTGGCTGATGCAAATTTTGGACTCGGCGCCTTCCGGCCCTGCACCCCCGTTGCCGCCCCTGAACCGGCCGGCCCCACCCATGCCAGCTCCTGGACTAGGCCTGGGCACGCCCTCCCTACCCCTGCCACCGCTGCCCTTCGTAGCCCCAGTCGTCCGGGCCAGGGCGCCAGCCCAGGGTGCGACTGATACCAGCACCCCTCCCGATCTGCCCGCGAGTTTTTGGTGCTGGTTGCTCGTGGGCCAGTTGCCCGAGGATCGGTCCGCCTAGATTCGCGCCACCGCAGCCGCGCCCGGGGCAACCGCCATGCCTTCAACCAGGGTTTCCCCATCCCCAACAGCCTTGAGCGAGCCGGGATCGGTATTACTGGTGGGTTCGTGCGAACCGTTCAGCGGCAAATCAGCCCTTGTGCTTGGCCTGGCCCGGCACCTGATCAACAAGGGAGCCCAGATTCGCTTTGGCAAACCCCTGGGCACCAGTGAGGAGGCCGAGCGCAAGGCGGCCGGCCCGGATTTCGATCCCAGCAGCACCCCCATGGCGGAGCGCACCCCGACCGGGGAGTTGCTCTTGGATGCGGACGTGCGCTTCGTGGGCGAAATCCTCGGCCTCAGCCCCGACCAGCTCCTGCCCTGTTTGCACCTGTCCGATCCGAGCACGGCCAGGGATCGGCTGCTCTCCGGCGACCTAGACGCGGGCCTGGGCCTGGGCCGGTTGCAGGCCCAGCTAGGCACCGGCATCGATCAGATCACCTTGCTGGAGATGGCGGGCAGCCTGTCGGAAGGACTGCTCTACGGCCTGAGCCTGCCCCAGCTCGCCCACCAACTCCAGGCTCCCGTGGTGCTGGTGCACCCATGGAGCGATGCCCGTAGCGCCGATCCGCTGCTGGAGGCCTTCGGCCAACTTGGTTCCCTGTTGGCGGGGGTTGTGCTCAATGGGGTCGCCCCCGAGACCATGGCCGGATTGCTTGAGACCGAGGTGCCCGCCCTAGAGCGGTTGGGGATCCCCGTGTTTGGGGTGATGCCCCGCAGCCCCCTGCTGCGCAGCGTCACGGTGGAGGAACTGGCCAGGCGCCTGGAGGCCCGGGTGCTCTGTTGCCGGGAACGGCTCGATCTGCTCGTGGAAACCCTCAGCATCGGCGCCATGAATGTCAACTCAGCCATGGAGTTTTTCCGGCGGCGGCGCAATATGGCTGTGGTAACGGGGGCCGACCGCACCGACATCCAACTGGCAGCCCTAGAGGCCTCCACCCAGTGCCTGATCCTCACCGGTGCCGGCGAACCCCTGCCCCAGTTGATTTCCCGCGCCGAAGAACTCGACGTCCCCCTGCTCAAGGTGGAGCATGACACCTTGACCACGGTCGAAGTGATCGAAAGAACCTTTGGCCATATGCGCCTGAACGAAGCGGTGAAGGCCACCTATGCCGTCCGCTTGGTGGCGGAACATTGCCAGTTCGATCGCCTCGATGCCCGCCTGCGCTTGCCGGTTCCGGCCTGAAGGAGGCCGCTTACTGGCAGCATCGCGGCTTCAAGACTGCTAGTTTCAGATTGCAAGTAGAGGGCGATTGGTGACCCGGTCCCTAGATCTGCCCGCCCTGGACCGTATCGACACCCTGGCCCAGGAGCTGGCCTTGCTCCAGGATCGGGGCAAGCGCCGCATTGCCATCCTGGGCAGCCGCCATGTGCCAGTGGTGTCCGTGCATCTGGTGGAGCTGGTGGCCCGCTCCCTGGCCCAGGAAGGCCACAGCTTGATCACCTCCGGCGCCCTAGGGGTGAACTCGGCCGTGATTCGCAGTGTGCTGGATGTGGATCCCGCCCGCCTCACCGTGTTACTCCCCCAGAGCCTCGATCGTCAGCCCAGCGAATCCCGCGAGCAACTGGAGCGGGTACTCAACTTGGTGGAGAAACCGGAGCACGATGAGCTGCCCCTACCGATGGCCAGCAGCCTCTGCAACCAGGAAATCATCAGTCGCTGTGACCAGCTGATTTGCTATGCCTTCCACGACAGTGAAACCCTGCTGGCCAGTTGTCGCATCGCCGAAGACATGGGCAAGGTTGTGAGCCTGATGTTCTTCGACTAAGCCCCCTATTGCTTGAGGCCAAGGCCCAGCAGCCGGGCCTGCAGGGTCCAATGGCTGGGGATTTGATCGGGATGGGGTGGCAGAGCTAGCCGCTCAACCCGCCAACAACGCCAACAGACCTGCGCCGTAGAGCAGGGTTGTGCAGACCAAAGCCGTGGCCCAGCAGAGCGAGCGCAGCAGCGGCTTGTTGCTCACATAGGCGCCGACATAGACGAACCTCAAGAGGGGGTGGGCCAGGGCAACCGCTGCGGCCCAGGGAGCCGTGACCCCCACTAGTAGGCAGAGCAGGGCCGCGGGGGCGTGAAGCACAAAGGCCTCAAAGCAATTTTGATGGGCCCAACTTGCGCGCTGGCCCCAGGCGGGCAAGCGCTCAAACATCGCCCGGGGAGCCGCGATATCAGCCATCGTGAAATTGGATTGGGACCGGGCCGCCCCGAGCGGCACGATGCTCGCCACCAGCACCAGCGCGGCCAACACCAGGGACCAGGCGAAGGGTGCCGAGGCCGAGGCGCCCAGCAGGGCCGGCGACGTGAAAGCGAAGGGAATCATGGTTGCGTTGGCGGCTGACTCTTTCTAAAGCGCCGGTGGTGAAACCCTGTTGCTAGGGGGCCGGCGAAGGACGGCACCAGTGGGGCCAAGGGCTGCCTCCGCATCCATTGGCAACGCTTGCCCAGGGGCCGCGAATGATCAGCAACGCTGTGCTCCCCCGTTTTCCCCGGCTATCCCAGGTTTTCCCCAGAAAAGCGAAGCTTTTCCCCCAGAGCCCCCGCCGAGACCCCGCCAGGGCTGAAGGCCGGTGCCAATCCCTGGGGAATGGCACCCTTCCCCTTGACGGCCATGGGCCGATGGCCTCGCCAGGACCCTGGCAAAGGCTCCGGCGCCCCAAGGCCAAGTGGCTGGCAACTTCGCAGCGGTTGTCCCACGGGTCCAGAAGTCCAGGCCCCGCTTGCACGGCAGGGGATGGTTGGGAGGTCGAAGAACGTCTAGGCAGCCAGAGCGCATGAACCAAATTCCCGACCACGCGCCCCGCAGCGTCTCGATTGAGAACCAGTTTCCCGAGGACCTGTTCGACGCCATGCGGGAGTTCGTTCGGGTGCATCCCCAATGGGACCAATACCGCCTGATGCAAGCGGCCCTGGCCGGTTTTCTCTTCCAGCAAGGCTGCCAAGACCGGGCCGTGGCCCGGCATTACCTCGACGGCCTCTTCCAGCGGGAAGGGAGTCCCCAGGGCCGGCCCGGTTGATCAAAGCGCTGCCACCAGGCCGATCCACTGTTTAGAACGGTTCCCCATCCACAATCAACACCATGCTCCTGGCGGTCAGCGGCGCCTCCGGTAAAACGGGCTGGCGGGTAGTCCAAGGGGCCCTGGCCCGGGGCCATCAGGTACGGGCCCTGCTCCGCCCCGGTTCCGAGGTGCCCCCAGGCCTGGATGGGGCCGAACTAGTGCGCCTGGAACTAGGGGATGGCCCAGCCCTGGCCCAAGCCCTAGGGGGCTGCCAAGCCCTGGTGATCGCCACTGGCGCCAGGCCGGGCATCGATCTCACGGCGCCCCTGCGGGTGGATGCCTGGGCCGTGGGCAGCCAGATCCGGGCCTGCGAAGCGATCGGGGTGAACCGGGTGCTGTTGGTGAGCTCCCTCTGCTCTGGCCTGTGGTGGCATGCCCTCAACCTTTTCGGCCTGATCCTGGTGGTGAAGCGACTGGGCGAACGGGCCCTCGAGAGCAGCAGCCTGGATTGGACGATCGTCCGCCCCGGCGGCCTGAGCGAATCGGAAACCGGGCTTGATCAAGAACAGATGAAATACTCCAAGGCAGGCCAACAACAGGACGGCCGCATTCCGCGCCGGCTCGTGGCCCAGGTGTGCCTCGATGCCCTGGAAACGCCCCTGAGCCAGAAGCGGATCATCGAAATCACCAGCAAGCCTGCCGTTGAAGCCAGCGATGGCCCAAAGAACCCCAAAACAGACAGCACTGAAACGGGCAGCACTGAGGCGGGCAATTCCAAAAGCTGTGGGGCCGTGATCACCGCAGATAGCCAGGCAGGACTGGCAAGTTGGCTAACGACGAACCCCTAGAACAGCTTCCATTTTTGGCGATCAAGTTCGACACTTGACCCTTAAAAGCGATGCATCAGATCAAGCTCACCCATTAGGGGCATAACCCTGTCCGAATCTGGGGCTCGGGATGTTCCTGAAATGGGGCAACGGGTTTGACCAACCATGCAGAGTTTCACCCATACCGGCGCCGGCTAGCGGCCAGGATTGCGTCAACCGACCAAACCACCAGCCTGCCGATGCCGATCGTTTGCGCCGAGCGCCTCAGCAAGACCTACCGGGTCGCCCAGAAGCAGCCGGGTCTGGGCGGAACCCTGCGCCATTTTTTCTGGCGCCGCAGCCGCTTGGTCGAGGCCGTGCGCGACCTCAGTTTCTCGATCGAGCCCGGCGAGATGGTGGGCTTCCTCGGAGCCAATGGCGCTGGCAAAACCACCACGTTGAAAATGCTCAGCGGCCTGGTTTATCCCAGTGGCGGCAACCTGCTGGTGGCAGGCCATAGCCCCCAACGCCGCCAGGCCAGCTTCCTGCGCAGCATCACCCTGGTGATGGGCCAAAAGCAGCAGCTGATTTGGGACCTGCCACCGCTGGACTCCTTTCGGGTCAATGCGGCGGTTTACGGACTCGATGACACCGAAGCCAAGCGACGCATCAACGAACTGGCCGAGATGTTGGAGCTGGGCGAGGAACTCACCCGGCCGGTGCGCAAGTTATCCCTAGGCGAGCGCATGAAGGCCGAACTGCTGGCTGCCCTGTTGCACCGGCCTTCCCTGCTGTTTCTCGATGAACCCACCCTGGGCCTCGATGTCAACGCCCAGGCGCGGGTGCGCACCTTCCTGGCCGACTACAACCGCCGCCACGGCGCCACCGTGCTGCTCACCAGCCACTACATGGCCGATATCACCGCCCTCTGTCCCAGGGTGCTGCTGATCCACCAGGGCGGCCTCTTCTATGACGGCAGCCTGGAGGCCCTGACCCAGCGCCTCTCCCCCTGCCGCCTGGTGAGGCTGGAGTTGAAAACCCCCCTACCGGCCTCTGCATTCAGCTCCTATGGCCAGGTGGAGGCCATCGATGGCCGCGAGGTGAAACTGCTGATCGCCCGGGACCAGCTCACCGGCGCCGTGGCACGGCTGCTGGGGGACCTGGAGGTGTTGGATCTGGAGGTGGCAGATCCACCGATTGAGGATGTGATCGGCCAACTGTTCCAAAAGGGAGTTGTGCAATGAGAGGGGCTCAATCCATGCGCATTGCCCGGGTTTTACTCTCCAGCCAATACGCCTACATGCTCGAATACCGGGCAGAAATTGCCCTGTGGACCCTCTCTGGAGTGGTGCCTTTCATCATGTTGGCCCTCTGGAGCCAGGTGGATGCCAGCGGCGGTGGCACTGGCGAACTAGGTCTGAATCGGCTGCAGTTGGGGCGCTATTTCCTATCGGCTTTTATCGTGCGCCAGTTCACGATCGCCTGGGTGGTTTGGGCCTTCGAGGAGGACGCCTTACAGGGCCGCCTCTCCCATGCCCTCCTGCAACCCCTGCATCCGCTTTGGCGCTACCTGGGCGCGCACCTGGCCGAACAGGCGACCCGGCTGCCCTTTGTGGCCCTGCTTGTGGGTCTATTTTTTCTGCTGCAACCGGACACGGTCTGGCTGCCGTCCCTGGGCCAAGCCTTCGCGGCCTTGCTGGCGATCTGGATGGCTTTTACGATTAATTTCCTGCTGCAGAGTGCCATCGCCATTCTCTGCTTCTGGAGCGAACGGGCCAACGCCCTGGAGCGGCTGCTCTACATCCCCTATCTCTTCCTTTCGGGGTTGGTGGCGCCCTTGGAGGTGTTTCCGCCAGCCGTGCGCGCCGCCGCCCTCTGGACTCCCTTCCCCTACATGATTGCCTTTCCAGCCCAGCTGCTCTCGGGTAACCCGCCCAGCATCAGCGGTGGTTTTGCGGCCATGGCGCTCTGGATTGCCCTGTTGCTTCCCCTAGTAGCGCTGCTCTGGAAGGCAGGGGTGCGCCGCTACTCAGCCATGGGGGCCTGAAGCCATGGGCCGCTACCTGCTCACCCTGCGGCGTTTCTGGGCCACGGCCCTGGCAGGCCAACTCGAATATCAGCTCAATGTGCTGATCGACCTACTTGCCATGGCCGGCAACCTGGCTGGCAGCCTGTTTGTGATCAGCCTTTTTTATGGACCCGGCCGCAGCCTCGGGGGCTGGAGCTGGGAGTCGGCCCTGGTGGTGGTGGGGGTTTACACGGTGCTTGATGGGGCCTGCAGTTCGTTGCTAAGGCCCAACTTGAGCACGATTGCCACCCATGTGCAGCAGGGCACCCTGGATTTCATCCTGCTCAAACCGATCGACAGTCAGTTCTGGCTGTCTTTTCGCACCGTTTCACCCGCCGGCCTGCCAGAGATTGGCTCGGGGCTGGGGCTGATCCTCTGGGCCGCTAGCAAGGCCGGCGCCTCCCCCACCCCCACGGGTTGTCTGACTGCGGCCTTAATGCTGGCCTCAAGCCTGGTGATTCTTTACAGCCTCTGGTTTGGTCTGGCCACCACCTCGATCTGGTTCGTCAAAACCTGGAATGCCACCGAAGTGTTGCGCGCGGCCCTGACGGCAGGCCGGTATCCGATCAGCGCCTACCCCCTGGGCCTGCGCAACCTGCTCACGGTGGTGCTGCCGGTGGCCTTCCTCACCACGGTGCCTGCCGAGGCCATCCTGGGCCGGGTCAGTGTCGGAGCCGCTGCGGCGTCCCTGCTGATGGCCACGGTCACTCTGATGCTATGTCGGGGGTTCTGGCGCTATGCCTTGCGCTTTTACAGCTCGGCGTCGAGTTAATCGAGCTGATTGGTCAACAGGGATGGGACTCCCTGTCGGCACGATCACCGGCCCCCTTGCCGGTGATGCGGGAAACTGGATTGACAAGAAGCGCTATCCATGCCCCAGACCCTGCGGGACCGCCGCTCACCGCTAGTGAGTCTGCGCCCAGCCACCAACGATCAACAAGATGCGGCCCCCACGGATCCAAATTCCCAGGCCGGAGCCTCCAGTCGGCGCAATGGCTTTGGTGGGGGCTCCAGCAAGGGCTCGGCGAAAGCGGGCAAGCCGGGTGCCAAAGGCCGCAAGAAAAAGGGCACCGGCCTAAGCGCAGCCGATCGGGGCCCCCTGGGCAAGGATCCAGACCTGGAAGCGATTGTGGCCAGACAACGGTTGCACCTGGCCCTCTCCGGTCGCCTCAGCGAAGCCGAAGTGACGCGGGCCTGGAAGCTGGCCGCCGGTGAACACCATCCCGACCGGGGCGGCCTGCATGACACCATGCAACTCATTAACGGCGCCCGCGATCTGTTACTAGGCAGGGGACTAGTTTAAATGGATCCCTAACTTAATACTGAGTCCAAGGCACTTGCTAAACTAACTTTAAGCATCTATCACTACTTAGTTCAAGCGTAAGTTCGAGCCTAGATCCAAGCCAAATGTCCATCTTCCAAGCTAGAAGCGCTCTTGTAGCAATAGCTTGAACGTGGACCGATTTCAGGAGCTTCCTTAAAATTTCGAATCCTGGGGCCAAGCCCCCCTATCCACCACCACCGGCCCGGCCCGATTTTCCACCCCCCGCAAGGCCGCCCCGGCCTGGTGAAGCCAGCAGGGCCCCCAATCGCAACGCCTCTGCCGCCTCTGCCAGGCGCCATTGCCCGGCGGCCAAGCCAGCCAGGCTGAGGGGATCGCCGCCATCCATCAGATCGATCGAAACCCGGATCAACCGCAGGGTGGGCAGGCCAACGGCCGCCGTCATGCGGCGCACCTGGCGGTTCCGCCCTTCGCGCAACTCGATCTCCAGCCAAGCGGTGGGCACCTGCAGCCGGTGCCGGATCGGCGGCTGGCGCTCAGCGATCGCCGCAACTTCCAGCTCGACGGGTTCGAGTAGGCGGGCCCGGGCCTCCAGGGTTAGTCGACCCTGGATCAGGAGCCCCTGGCGCAGGGCCGCAAGGGCTGGCGGGGCTGGAGTGCCTTCCACCTGCACCCAGTAACGGCGCCAGTGGCCCCAGGCCGGATCGGTGAGCCGATGCTGCAGCCGGCCGTTGTCCGTTAAAACCAGCAAGCCTTCGCTATCGGCATCGAGGCGGCCTGCGGCATAAATCTCGGCAACCTGGATGTGGTCGGCCAGGCAGCCCCAGCGACTCCCAGGCTCGGGGGTGAACTGGCTGAGTACCCCGTAGGGCTTATGGAATAACAGGGTGGTCAGGGGCTCCAGGAGATCTGGGGTTTCAGGAAGCCTGGCGGGCCTTCCAAAGGTTGACAGCGCCGATGCAAATTAATAACAGGCCCAGGTCCATCGAAAGCGGAGGCAGGTTCATCAAGGGCTAGGGCCGGGCTGGCAGGAGGGATGGTGGCGTGACCCTAGGCGCCAGCAGCGAGCCGCGCGGATGGGTTTCTCCCCCCTTGGCGGCAATGGCGCCACCTAGGGTGGAAGGTGAAGTTCGAAATGGTCCAGGCGGCAGCGCATGATCGAGACATCCGGCGTGATCGAGAAGGAGCAGGGCAACGGGTTTTACCTGGTGATGCTCGAGCAGCCGGCCGGTCACCAGTGCCTCTGCCGGGCGGCGGGCAAACTGACGAAATTCCGCATCAAGCTGCTGGCGGGCGACAAGGTGTTGGTGGAAATCAGCCCCTACGACCTGACCCGCGGCCGCATCACCTACCGGGAGCGCAATGCCGGCGCCACCGGTCCCCGTCCTGGTGGCAACAGGCCCGGTGGACCTCGTCGGCGTTGAGCAGGCGCCATCAAAGAAATAGCCCCTGGCCGATCCAGCCATTGGGGCATTTTTTGTGGGCAAGCCTGGGGCCCTTGCACCCACCCAGGCCCAGGCAGGACCATGGCCGTTAGCAGCCCTAGAGCAGGGCCTCAATCGCAGCCTTGAATTCGCTGCGCTGCTTCACCCCCTTGAACTGCTGCTTGAGCTCCTTGCGGAAGAACAGCTGCACCGTGGGGGTGCCGGTCACACCGGCTTGCTCGGCGATCGCCTGGTCGGTCTCAATATCAATCTCCACCCCCTGGGCGGCGCCGGCAAAGTCTTGCAGTACCCGCTTGAGCTGGGGCTTGAGCACATGGCAAGGGCCACAGCTGGGCGACGAATAGACCACCAGCAGGGGCCTATCGCAGTCGTGGTAGAGCTTGCGCAGGGCGTAGCCGCCCTTTTGCCACAGGGCTGAGGGGTCGTAGTTGGCCTCATCGCTGATCGCCGTGCGTACGGGCTCTCCGGCCGGGGCCGGATCGACCGGGTTGTGACTCACGGTGATCGCCAGGTCATGGTGGGTGAGCCAGCGTTCCGCCGCCAGGGCCGCCTGGCAGCCACTGCCGGCGGCCGTAATCCCCTGGCGCCACTCGGTATCGGCCACGTCGCCGGCAGCAAACACCCCCTCGACACTGGTTTCAGGCCGGCCAGATCGCACCTGCAGGTAGCCCTGGCCATCGAGCTCGATTTGACCGGCCACCAGGCCCGTATTGGGGGTGTGACCGATCGCATAGAAGAGCCCCTTCACGGCCAAGGTTTGCTCCTGGCCAGTGGAGGTATGACGCAGCTGAATCGTTTCGAGCCAATCTCCACCAGCCACATCGACCAGATCCTGGTTCCAGTGCACGCTGATGGCGGGATTGGCCAGCACCCGATCGGCCATGGCCTTGCTGGCCCGCAGGGCATCGCGGCGCACGATCAAATGGACCTGGCTGCCGTATTTGGTGAGATACACCGCCTCCTCGCAGGCTGAATCGCCGCCGCCAACTACGGCCAGTTCGGCGTTGCGGAACTGGGGGGTGGCCCCATCGCAAATGGCGCAGGCGCTAATGCCCCGGCTCCAAAAATCCTGTTCATGGGGCAGGCCGAGCCGGTTGGCGCTGGCGCCCGTGGCCAGGATCAGGGCCTGGGTTTCGATCACCTGGCCCTCCACCGTGAGGCGATAGGGGCGCTGGAGCAAGTCGATCGCATCGGCGTCAGCCTCAATCAGGCGCGTGCCCCAGCGCACGGCTTGGGCCTTCATCCTGTCCATCAGGTCGGGGCCCAGGATCCCATCGGGAAAGCCGGGGAAATTCTCCACATCGGTGGTGGTCATCAGCTGGCCGCCGGCGATGCCACCGGCCTGGAAGCCCGTGATCAGCAGGGGGCTGAGGTTGGCCCGGGCGGCATAGATGGCGGCGGTGTAGCCGGCGGGCCCGGAGCCGACAATGACCAGGTTTTCCGGGGCGACCTGGGGAATAGCGGCAGAGGCCATGGGCTTAGGCGGACTCACTTCGCTTTCAATCTAGGTCCCTTCCCCCGGCTGCTGGGGCCTGCTTCAGCCCCCATAGGCCCCCCAAAGAATGACCCGAAGAGCAAAAATTTGCAGGATTCTGGGGGTAAACCAGGAAAACTACCTTGCCTTTGATCCCATCTGTCTCGCCACCGACCGGTCTAATTGCTCAGACCGTCTCCCGCAGGACGATCGCTCAGCATCCCGCCTGGCAAGACCTTGGGAACCATCAACACCGATTCGGCCAGCAGCTCCGGCTGGTCATCCAGGCAGAGGATCCACTCACGAAACTCCTGGGTGAGGGCAAAGCTGTCCTCGTAGCGCTCGCGGGCGTCGAGGTTGGTAATACGTGCTATTGACCAGTTCATCGCCACCGAGAGGCGCCGTTGGATCGAACCGTGCATGATTCAGCTCCTTAAGGAGCCACGCTGGTCGACACGGGGCCGGGCCAGGGCGGCAGGTACGCAGAAGTTCGCATTGTTTCTGGATCCAGTGTGTAATCACGGCTGCAGCAGAAAGTTCGGCAGTTGGGGGCCGCGCAGGCGAATCAGGTCGCCGGCCCCCTCGGCCATGGCCTCCAGGGGCAATCCCGGCGCCCGGCCCCAGCCCTGGGGGTCTGCCATTTCGGCCACCCCAGGCTTGCTGCGCAGTAGGTAGGGCTCACTGATCGACCAACTGCGGGCGTACTGCATCAGCAGCGGATCGGCTGGAGCAAACACATAGGAGGGATGGCGGGGCACGGCTTCCAGCTGGCTGCGCTCCCCATCCATGCGCACTGCCCGGGTGATCGCCTGCACGAAGCGGCTGCGGGTCACCACCGTTGTCAGATAGGCCACGACCCGTAGCCGCGGGGCATCAAAGCCCTCCGAGGCCATATCGATACTCACCAGCCAGTCGGCACGGCCGTTCTGGAACTCGGCCAGCCGGCTAGCCGCCTCGGGGTCCTGGGAATGGACGAGCACCACCTGGTCGCCCTCTTCGATCAGCAGCTGGCCCAGGCCGCGGGCGTGGGCGATGTCGCGGGCAATCACAATGCCGCCGGCGCCAGGATGGTGGCGGCGCACCATCTCCAGGCGTTTGCGGGCATTCAGAAGCACCCGTAGGGCAATGCTGCTGCCATCGCCTAAGCGGATCGCTCGGCGCAGGTTGCGGGCCCGCCAACTTTCCCGCTCTTCGGCCGAAAGGGGGGAGCGTTCCAAGTCTGGATTGGTGCCCTCCTGGCGGCCGTGGTCGATCCAGCCATCTTGAAAGCGGAATTCCAGGGGCCGCACATCGCCGGCGGCAATCAGTTGGCGCGGTTCGACGCTCAGGTCCGGCGCGATCGACTCGACCATGGCGCCGGCCTCCTGAACCTGGACGCGACGGGCGGAGCAGAAACCCAGGTTGTCGGCGCGAAAGGGGGTGCCGGTGAGCCCAAGCCGCAGGCTGGCGCCGGCGGTTAGGGCGCTGAAGGTGTGCCCCCAGGCGCTGGCCTCCGGCTCTTCCGGATCGAGGCCCAGGTGGTGCACCTCATCGGCAATCGCCAGCCAGGCGCCGAGCTGGGCGCCAGCTAGCTGCTCCTGCAGGGCCGCCAGGTTGCGACTCGCCGCCTGGTAGGTGAGCAGCAGGCCATGCCAGGGGTTCGCGCCTTCGCTTGGATTGGCCCCAGCAAAGGCCGGGTCCCAGTCGCGCAGCTCCAAACCGAGGCGGCTGGCGGCCAGGCGCCATTGGCTCGCAATCGAACTGCGATGGGTGAACACCACAAAGCGTTGCAGCCGCCCATCGGCGGCGAGGGCTTGGTACCCCAGGAGGGCGCCGAGGGTTTTGCCGGCCCCGGGACCGGCGTGGATGAGCACGTCCTGGCCGCCAGGTTCTTGGCGCTCCAGGCGGCGGCGCAGCAACTGGATCAGCTGGCTTTGCCACTGGCGCGGCCGGGGCGACTGGACACCTTTGGCAGGGCCGGAAACCAGGGTGAAGGACGGTGCTGCCATGGCGCCATTGTGTCGCCGCTCCAGGGATCGGCATCCGGGCCGCTGATTGGGACCACGATCACTGTTGAAAATGGGTGTTTTGGCCCATTCCCAATTGAGCCAGGCTCTCTAGTTTCAAGCCATCAGCCAGCTTCAGGGTGTTCCCCTACTAGCCCATGGATGCGTGTTTGCCTTTCTCTTTTGCGGTGGACCATTGGCGCGAGCGGTTCGAGCACGTTTGGCAGCAGGAATGCGACATTGATCCGATCATCCTGCGGACCCGTTTTTTGCGCCTCAGGGGCTGCTTGCAGCAAGCCCGCTGCCTAGACCAGGAATTACTTCCCTATTTCTGAAGCAGCAGCCGGGCTCGAAAAAATTGTTCGCTAGCGGTTCTAACCAAAAGTCCAAACTAGACAAGGCAATCATTTGCACTGAACTCGGGGATCTTTCAATTTGAATGATTAGATAGTTCTGCCCCAACAAGAAGCGAACCTGCCCGGGCTGGGTAAAGCTTTTTGATTGGTGCTTAAAGGCCTCTGGAGGCTGAAGTGCTGTGCCTACGCATCTGCGGCCTGGGGGCTGATTTTGCCCCAGGATGGTCATGGTTGCGCTTGGGCGGCCCTAGGCGGCCTAGCGGCTTGGGGCCGGCGGGTTGGCTGCCAAGCTGCTCCACCAGAGGCTTGGTCCAAGCTTGGAGTATCCACTAGCTACAGAGCTGGGTTTGCCCCCCTTTCGGCCGCGCTGGCCCTGGTGGGGCGCCGACCTCCAGACCCTGCGGGACACCCTGCGGAACCCGGCCTTAGGGCCCGACCAGGGACAGCCGATCCTGACGGATCTGGGCCAGGGTGACCGGTTGCTGTCGTCCCTGGATGGGCCCCTTGATCGGGCCACGAATCGGCCCCTGGGGCAGGGGGGTGCTGCTGGCCAGGCCAGGGGCCTGGTGCTCGTGCTCCACGGCCTGGGCGGCTCGAGCCAGGCAGCGGGCGTGCGGCGCCTAGGCCAGCTTCTGCAACGCAACGGCTTTGCCGTGCTGCGGCCCAACCTGCGCGGGGCCGGCCAGGGCCGACCCCTGGCTAGGGGCTCCTACGCCGCCCAGTGCAATCGCGACCTACTGCCCTTGCTCGCCCAGGCGCGACAGCTGGCCGGGGGCCGTCCCCTGCTTGCGGTGGGCCTCTCCCTGGGCGGAACCGTGTTGCTAAACGGCTGCCTGGCCCAGGAGCCGCTGGGCTCGCCAACCTCCAGCCCCCTTGGCTTGCCCCGCCTCGATGGCTTGGCCTGCGTCAGTAGCCCCCTGGATCTGGTCGCCTGTTCGGCCCAGATTGACCAGCCCCGCAACCGGCTTTACCAACGCTGGTTGTTGCAGCGGCTGCATCGGCAGGTGCGGACCGAACCCCTGGCCGATCGATCAGAGGCCGTGCCAAAGGACCCAGGGGGCCCGCCGCCATCGATCCGCAGCTTTGATACCCAGATCACAGCCCCCCGCTGGGGCTACCCCTCGGTGGAGGCCTACTACACCGGGGCTAGTCCCCTGGCACGGCTGCTCCAGGGCGCCCAGGGCAGGGGGCTCGGCCTGCCGCCGGCCCTCTGGCTTCATGCCAGCGACGATCCCTGGGTGCCCGTCAATGGGACCGAGGCCCTAGCGGCAGCCCTGGCCAAGTTCAGCAGGGAAAGGGGGCCTGGCCGGAGCGATGCGGCGGTGTTGATCACCCCTGGCGGCGGCCACAACGGCTTCCACGCTCAAGGGGATCCGAGCACGGCCAGCTGGAGCGATCGGCTGGTGCTGGCCTGGTTACTTCGGCTAGTGGAATCCCCCAGCTGATCCAAAAGGTCTAGGGCGATCCCGGCGGGGCCTCCAGGGGCAAGGAGCGCTGCTGAAACGGCCATC
>Ga0310327_10013_pt1 | contig 22068 bp, 15 predicted proteins | sample LakSupDCLTotalB7_FD_195541 | JGI IMG/M metagenome (GOLD analysis project Ga0310327, IMG submission 195541) | Enriched freshwater cyanobacterial communities from Lake Superior, Ontario, Canada - SU02.DCL.Total.B7 (v2) (version 2) | ecosystem: Environmental > Aquatic > Freshwater > Lake | place...
ATTTGCCTGCCCCGTTGTGGCCTATCAAAGCCAAGCGATCGCCGTGATTAATTGTGAGATTAAGGCCATCGAGCGCTCTCACTCGTAGGCTGCGGCCCCTGCGGGCTAACTGGCCGCCAGTTAAACCTGATAGCAAACTGCGTTTTAAAGTTCGCAAAGAGCTTGAATGGATTGGTATTTCCAAAACCGCGTTTTGGAATACGGCAACGGGCTCTTCCAAATAGACTGCCTCTAAGAATTCAATATTAACTGCGCGGGTAAGGGGATATCAAGGATGCAAGTAAACGGCAACGATCTATGAGCAATGCAAGCCAGGAAAGTTTTGATCCGGAAACGCATCCCTCATGGCGACGCCAATCCACTCCAGGACCATTGAGCGCTTCTACAACGCAATGGGGCGAAATAAGAGCCCGAAGCATTAATTGATGATCGTAATAGGGGTTAACAGGCTGGGGAGCTGGCCAACCAAGCCTTGCAAGCAAGGGCCTGTTGTAGAAGCAACAGCAACCAGGCACGGGATTAAAGGCAAAGGCCCTCAGCCATCTCAAGCCCAAAGGGGTATTAAGCAATGGCTGCAATGAAAAACGTTTTAGGGGATCAGCTAACCACTCCAAATCAGAGTTACATAGTTGTGGATTGCTCGCCAAAAGCAGCGGTTGAAGCTGGCTTTGGGGATCCTGCAATTGCCCTTTGATATTCAGCCAGCGGGCTGGTTGCCAGCGATCATCCTGATCAACCGGAGCAAGCCAAGTCCCCCGGGCAATTTTCTGTAAAATGTAAAAGTGTTCGTTTACTCCATAGGGCCGGGAATTCTCCACTATTTGCCATCTAGCCCCCTGACGCCAACTAGATAACCAGGCACGAAGGTTCACACTTGGTATAGAAGGCAAAGGGTTTATTCCAACAACAATTTCCAGCTCTGGTTGATTAAGGGGAAGGGAATTAAGTAATTCTTCTAAATAATCAAGCCGAGGTTGATGTAGGGGCAGAATTAGGGATAACAGCGGTGGAAACTCCATCAGCTCCACAATCTGAAACCCCAGCGGCGAAAGTAGATCACCGCACTCCAGAGATTCACCAGGGTGAGCCAAACACTGCGGTGGCTGCCACGGCCCCAGCCATGGGTTATAGACGCCACCGGCAGGTGCAGGCATCGGCCAAGGGGCCTTAGCCGCCGGGATAAGTCGGCATCTTCCAGGTAAAGGAAATAGGCCGGATCAAAGCCGCCCAAGGCGGCATAGCAATCGGAGCGCACCAGTAGGCAGCAGCCGCTCAGGTAGGGCACCTCAAAGATGGTTTGCAAGTTTTGATCATCCATCGTGAAACGGGCATCGAGGCGACGCAGCCAAGCGGGCTTGAGCCACTGGGGAATAAAACGACGGCTACAGAGCGAAATAAATGATGGGTCGAGTTTGGTAAGCCGCTCCACTTGCCCCGAGGGGCTGAGGATCTGGGGGACTGCTGCCACAACATCGTGCTGGGATGCAAGCCACCCCAACAGGGTTTCAAAGCTGCCAGGCTGCCAATACAGATCTGTGTTGAGTACCGCCACCCAAGGGGCGGGTTGATTAATAGCTAAAAACAAATTATTAGCAGCTCTACCATAGCCAATATTATCAAAATTTTGTTGCACAATTAGTGCATTCTTAAATAAAGGCGTCAATAGCTTTTGTGTTTCTAAAATAGGTGAGTTCAACGCAACGCTGTAACGAATAGACGGAGATAAACTCTGAATACATGCAACTAAAGCTTCAATCTCGAGCGAGCTAGGCCTATAAGCAATAATTAAAAGATCAAGTTTGGGGGAAAAATTCAAAACTGTTTCATCGATTTCCATAATTAGGCAATGATTCAGGAGCTATGCCAAAACCGCGATAAAACAGACCCTTACGAAAGGCAAAGCGAGGCCTAGACATATAACTCACTAGCCCTCCCTGACTTTGGTAGGAACAAATAATCTCCTTTAGAAGTGCCTGAGAGAAGGAACTTTTTTCAACCTTAGATTCAAAGAAATACTCTAAAAATTGGTTAATTTGTGATAAAGCAAAAGTGTTATGCTTACAAATATCCTTTTTCAAAAATGGGGAACCTAAAAGGGCGCAAAACATTAAAGCGCACGAATGGCTAGTGTTTGTACTCTCAAGGATCCCGCTCAAGGTAATAAGCTGGTCCCAATACACACCACTTATAGAGAATCGACCACCTGCCCGTGACAATTGAACTCGGTCTTCGCGAGCCTTATCGCGGGCTTTAATATCATCAAGCGGGGAACTAGATAAGCCATCCACAATAGAACCGCAGCATTTAGGGATAAGCAATCTAGAAATACCAAGATTAGCATCGTGTTCATATGATTGACCAGCAAAAAAAGCTATATCCGAAGGCGAATACAATACTTTTCGAGGAAAGTTATTAAGAACTTTCAGCGACAATCTAACTTCGCCATTGCTAATTGCATGAAAACGATGGCTTAAAGGAAGATAAGATTTCCAAAAATTCACAAAATCTTTTGACTTAAAGACTTCAGGCTTCACAGCAACAAAAAAGCTCTGCAAATGTTGGCCGGGTTGTTGATTTTCATTCAGCCCTATAACTGGTTCCACAACTTCAAGCAATTCTTTATTTAGCCTTTCAGCAAAAAAAGATCCCGCTAAATCACCAAGAAAATGAACGCTATCATTACAAAACAAGAGCCACTCAACATCATTAAACCACCCAAATCTACGTGCGTTCAAAAAAGCATCCTTAAAGGAACCCCAATCCTGACCGAGATTTATACGTTCAAGAACAACCTCGCACAATTGGCTAAGTTTATGCAAGGCATCTTGAGATAGGCTTCCATTGTGTACGTAAATCACGTTAAATCCAGCCTTATTTAGACAACGTAGATATGCAAGATTTGAAAGAGATACCTCAGGTCCGTGAAAAGCAGCAAACAGCGCTAATCTCTTAAACGATTGAGATGGTGTTGGCCAATTCCCCGATCTACAAACTAGTCTTCGCTTCCATCTTTTACCCTTGAACCAATAAATTATCAACTCAAACCAAGCTGAGACAAAATACTCAAGACGCAAGTAGGGGTGTAGATACTGAAGGAAAAATTGGTACATGCAATAAACCCTAAGAATCTTCCATAATACCTAACCGTAAGCCCAGAACAGCTTGAACGGTTTCAAGCAAAGCTTAATAAGCGAGGCCAACCAGCAGTGAAGATGAGTAAAAGCAGTGCCAGGAGTGTGTCTCGAGAATAGAATAAGCTTAAAGAATTATTTATATTATGCAATAGACGAGAATCAACTATTAGTTGCACAAGGAATGAAATTTCATTAACCTCAGGCTTGTATTATAGAAGTTTGAAAACCCTTGCAAAGCATCCTAAGCTTAAAAATAAAGAGATGCAAATTGGGCAAATGGTTGAATTCCTTGTTTGTGGCACCCAAAAAAGTGGTACCACCGCCTTACATAACTACTTAAGCAGGCATCCAGAACTGTATCTGCCGGCAAAAAAAGAAATACATTACTTCGATGACGAATCAATTAATTGGGCATCAGCCAACCATGAATCTTATCACAAGTATTTCGAAATGAATAAATCAAAACAAAAGAAGTGGGGTGAAGTAACACCTATATATATGTACTGGAATCCAAGCGCAGCAAGAATCTGGGAATATAATCCGAAAATGAAATTAATTATAATACTTAGGAATCCCATTACTCGAGCTTACTCACATTGGAACATGGAGAAATCAAGAAACGCTGAGAATCTTAATTTTCTAGATGCAATAAAAACGGAATTAGAACGCAGCCGCTGTAGTTTACCATTGCAAAATAGGGTCTTCTCCTATATAGATAGGGGATTTTACAGCCAACAATTGAGGTGGCTCTATCGCTTCTTCCCGAGCAACCAAGTGTTTATAGTAAAACAAGAGGAATTAGACAAACATGCCCCGAAGGTATTAAGTGAAATCTACGATTATCTTAAAGTAAGAGATTACAAATTTGAGGGTTCAGTAAAAATGCATTCAATCCCATATAAAGAACCGATGCCAATAGAAGCGAAGAGGTATCTGCTGGATATCTTTACTAATGAAATCAAGCAATTAGAAGTTATGCTAAATTGGAACTGTAACTCCTGGAGAGAATCAATTCAAGAATGAAAGTATTAATCACTATTCCACATGTTTTTGCACCAGTGAGAGGATCATTGTACTCATCCCAAACAGAAGAAAAGAGACAAATTAAACAAACTGCCCTTTTTCAAGCAACAATCGGGAATCTCTGCCGATTAGGACAAGAGCATAGAGTTCACGCATCACTTGGCCTGAAAAAACCAGTTGTTACACGAAAACTGAATACAAATGAAGGCGCGCAAATTTCGATTCAAATATACACGCCTGCAGACGCAAGCCTTGTTCACACGCTGCCGTTAAACTCCAACATAACATATATTAATCCAGAGGTATCAGATTTTACAAAGATAGCCAGCATTGCATCTCGAAGAGCTCTTGAACAAGCAGAGAACTACGATCTAATTTGCTACATGGAAGATGATCTACTTATAGAAGATTCTGAGTTATTCCGAAAGATATTATATTTAGTGAACCTAACAAAAAATAACTATGCCTTCCTTCCCCATCGCTGCGAATTAATACCTGAGAAAGGAGATGTGATTCTCTCGGGTGACCCTGATGGTGGCCGACCAGATCTGTTCTGGGATACCAAAGAACAAATCGAAATTGCCTGGCCACTAGGAAATAAAAAATTCTATCGTGCAACAAATCCCCATTCAGGGTGCTATTTCTTAAGTAAGAATCAAGCAATTAAAACATTAGAGTTTTGGCGAAAAAATAATTGGTGTGCTGAATTTCAACTCTCAGGACCATTAGAGCAGGCTGGCAGCGGGATGTTATTGCCAATACTAAAAATCATGAAACCTATTCCCGCACATTACAGATTCCTAATGATAAGGCATCAAGATGAACTATGGAAAAGACATCCTGATGAGAACTAGGTGATTAAATTTTTGCTATAGGCTTGTCCGCAAACCACTCAGCTAATATCCATTGCTGGCCAGCTCCTCTACCCTCTATACATTGATCAAGGAAAGAAAAATGTCTGCATGAATCCGAAAATCTTCTAAGTGGATCCTGGCGTGCAATGGATTGAATTAAAACACCCTGTTTAACAAGATACTGAATAATAAGCGAGGTATTTTGCTTGTATTCCTGATCTAGATCAGTTTCAATAATAAAAATAATACTACTTGGTTTGCACTCAACAAAAGAATTTAACAAGCTAAATAACTCCTCTAATAAGGCCATCTCACAGCCATCAACATCGATCAAAATTAAGCCCTTCCCAGTCCTCAAGGCAAATAAATCAGAACATGAATTACTAAAACTCACTAAGTGACTTATACCATTTTTTGATGCTGTGTCTAAAACAAGATTCTCAGCGCTTGAGTTTATATCAACGCTATGAGATGGTATTTTAAAATAATAAGCAATACCATTAACATAATAACCTTCTGCACATCCAATATCTATAAAAATCAGAGCTAAGGCCATATTCAAGGATTAGATCCTGAACTTCGCGCTCATAAGTGCCATGAATCTTAGCCAACAAAACTGATGAAAGCGTGTGAGTGCCACATAGCATGCCAGAGAATAAACCACCCAAAACCATAACATGTGAATTCTCGCGAATAATGTCAGATTCCAATTCAGAGCGATGCAGCGTCAAACATGCCTTAAGCATTTGCTTAATATTGTAGCCACGGTTAGCATATTCACATATAATTCTATGCTCATCAGGTGCAGAGATGGGAACAGAAAAGATAGATTTAGCAAAATCTGGCTGCATTGTAAAATCTCTAATCAGTTACTAACATTAGCATCTAACCAGCGGAGAACAAATTCAGGTGATATAGCATTCATGCACGGGTGATCTGACAAGAAACAGGCATCGTTTTTAAATCTGTTCTCTGAACATAACAAACAACTATATGTAGAATAAGTTCTAGCCACGTTATCGCAACGAGGCATCCACAGCCGAATCGGGCTAGCACCATCATCATTAATATCATTACCAACAATGGCCAAAGTGGCACATCCCACTCCAGCGGCTATATGTAATGGGCCAGCATCAAGAGTTAACATTGCTTTAGCTTTTGCGCAGGCGCCAGCGAGTTCAGTAAGGGAAGTTTGACCACGCAGATCGATTAAATGCGAGTTATGCAATAAGAATTGCTCGCAGTCTCCAGATTTATACGCCTCCTTTTGTAACTTTGGGGAGCTGCCAACTAAACCAGCAGACAATTTCCTATGCTCACAATATTGCAGAACCTGTAACCAATATTGTGGAGGCCAAATTTTAGCGCTACGTGTTGTAGTACAGTGGATTAGTAGATCAGGCACATCAAAGGTAGGTTGAGCTAAAGGAATATTTATTTCATTTGGTTCACAATAGTCGCCAACAAAAGCCATCTGGCAGAACAATTCAGCAATGTAGTTAGTTTTAAACAAAGTTTTATGGCGCATCAAGAAATTACTACTATCCCAATCATGGTCTGCCAAGAAACTATGTTGCGGCAAAGGCCCGTAATCCATTAAGGAACGAAAATTACTGGATAAGCTGCCACCGGCAACATAAGTTGGGGATAGCCATGGAACCAAACTGCAAGTAACTGGGTTAAAACCATCAAAATTAATAGCCAACGCAACAGGACCGTGGGATTTAATTTTATTAGACAAATCCTGCTGCAACCTAAGGCCTGATCCAGGTAAAGTGCTATCCCACGATAAACGCCAATTAATTGCAGGGTGAGCACACTCAAGATCAGCAGTAACTTCGCTACCAATAAATCCAATAGTGGCAAAAGGAAATCGGCGACGCAATCCTAAAATGGCTGGGGTTGTAACAACAAAATTACCAACTTTACAAGAACCCAGTAGAATAATATGTGGAGAATCTCCAAGATCACTACCGCAATAACGTAACATAAAGGTTTAAGAACTACAGTGAGCTTACACGAACGCTCAATGCCAATCAATTCTATGGCCCCATGCCATAATGAGTAACCGATGTATTCGTCATGCGTATAGCACTTGTTAATCATGGATCTGCATCAAGTTGGGTTGGGGGAGACGGAGTTCAAATAAAAGAAACAGCAAAACGGTTGATACAACGCGGGCATCAGGTAAATATTCAAAATAGTGATAAGCCAGAGATAGATGAAGTTGATATCGTTCACATATTTAATTGCCGAGTATTTCCATCGTTTATAAAGCAGGTATCAACCTGCCATAGCGCAGGAAAACCAATCGTAGTTTCACCCATATGGATCTCTATTGGGAGAGCCCTATGGGGAAGTAGAGGCAGCGTTGCTTTACTGGAAAAAGCAGTAATGTCTAATGAATCTGAGATGGAAGAAGCATTTAAGGCTCTAAAAGAACGACAACTTAAAGTACATCTTCCAAATGGTATTATAGATGCACAGGGAAAAGGGACAGTAGATTTAAGTTGGCAAGATAATGTTGGTGCATTGCTAAAAACTTGTCAAGGTATACTTCCTAACAGTTGGCTGGAGCTAAAAGCTTTACAAACGGATCTTCACTGGTGGGGATCAATTTACGACGTTGCTCATTATGGCGTAAATCCACAAATTTTCCTTGATGCAGATCCAGAGCCATTTCGCAACTGGTCTGGAATTGAAGGTCCATTTATTTTGCAAGCTGGCAGGATAGAACCTGCTAAGAATCAAGCCATGCTCTGCTGGGCTCTACGGGAGACAAATATTAAAATCGTATTAGTGGGTTCGAAACAACACTGGCCAAGTTATGCTGAATTATGCAAATCAATAAGCGGGAACCGTGTAACTATAATTGAGCATTTACCGCAAGAAATGCTTGCATCAGCCTATGCCGCTTCAAGTGCACATTGCCTAGTGAGTTGGATGGATACCTGTGGTTTGGTAAGTTTAGAAGCTTCATTAAGTGGTACTCCTTTAGTGGGTAGTACTTTTGGGCATGAACTAGAATATTTAGAGAAAGATGCTTGGTTAGCGGATCCTGCCGATCCGAAAAGTATTCTTGCAGCAGTTGATTCAGCCTGCAACTGCAACAGAAATACAGGGAAAGCCTTGGAAATGAAAAAAAGGAGCCTAAACAAGTTCAACTGGGAAGCAAGCACAAGCAAAACCGAGGATATGTATAAGCTAATACTGTCATAAATTCAATATCTAATAATTAACGAAACTTTTTAACACCCTCAAACTGCTTCGTGAACAAATCAGTTACTATCGAAATCGCTGGTCTGGAGCGAAGCCTAATATTAGCGGTTATAGACATGCCACTTTGTAAGTTTAATTGTTTGTCTCCAGAAATAACTTGTTGCTGCTTAAGTGAAACCGTAGCAGGAAAACGGTATTGATTTACAAGCTGATCCGGCTTTAATGCGTCGGAACCAACCTTAGTTAAAATACCTTTAATGTAACCAAATTCACCTGAAGGGAAAGAGTCTACAGAAACAGAAACATCCTGACCAACTTTTACAAAACCAACATCTACATTAGGAATATCAACCACTGCTTGCAATTTATTTTCAGGAACAATCTTTAGAATAATCTGATCTGCACTCACAACTGAATAAGTACCCACCTTACTATCAAAAATTCGGCCAGATATAGGCGCATGAATCGTTCTATAACTTATTGCTTCCTTTAAACCAACAAGTTCAGAATCGAGATTTATAGTTTGTCGATTTATTTCATTTAATTGAGTGGATGCACTACCTACAACACGAAATTTTTCCTCCTTAAGGCTTGAGACCTCAGCACGCAATTCCTGAACTTCATTCAATTGGGTTAGGTATGCATTACGAGCCATTGCACCACTTTGAAAAAGTGGTTTAATATCATCCGCAATTTTTTGCTTTAGCGATAAAGATTCCTGACGACTCTTTAATCTTGTATCAATTTGATTCAATTGAGCAGTGATTTGCTGCGTTTGATTACGGGCATTGGCTAGAATTTGGGCAATAGATGGATCCGCCACTAACGGAAGACCTGGTAACGATGCTATTTTTTTAATGTCACCATTACTTGCGATAACAGTAGAGATTGAGTTGGCCTGAAGTTTAAGTATTTGTAAAGACTGTTCAATCGCCAGCCTACGGCTTGCGAGCCCCCTAGCTTCAACATCTAAAAGAGGTTGACCAGCTTTAACTAATTGACCTTCCCGAACAAAAACTTTACTTACAACTCCACTACTTGGAGAATCAACTTCTAAAACACTACCCGTTGGTTGGAGCCTACCTCGTACACTAATAGTTTGATCAACTTTTGCTAGAAATGCCCAAATTAAAACTACCCCAAACAATGAACTTGTAATCCATATCAAAGCTGAAGACCAATGCCTACCCTGCTGTACCACTGCAGAACTACCTTCCCAATGCTTTGCATTTGCAGGGAGAGACTTTTTGGGAGCTGTTTCAGCATCTTTTTGAACAGATCGATCAGTCAAGGTTGGATTCCTGCTGTGAATAAAGTGCGTAATAGCGACCCTGCAGATCAAGGAGCTGCTCGTGGGTGCCCTGCTCAACAAGGGATCCCTGCTCCATCATCAAAATTTGATCAGCAGCGCGAATTGTAGAAAGACGATGGGTTATAAAAAATACGGTTGATCCTTCAAAGGCGCGTTTCAAATTTAAGCAAACCTGACGTTCAGTTAAATAATCAAGCGCACTAGTAGCCTCATCAAGTATAAGCATTTGAGGCCGCTGTAGAACTGCACGTGCGATGGCAATTCTCTGGCGCTGGCCTCCGGAAAGACCAGCTCCACGCTCGCCTATCCGGCTCGCATAGCCCTCAGACATTTCCATTATAAATTCGTGTGAACACGCAACTTTTGCTGCCGCCATTATTTCTTCGCTTGTGGAATCAGGAGAAGTGAGTGCAATATTATCTCGAATTGTGCCTTCAAACAATAGAGAATCCTGGGGAACGATACCAATCTGGCGGCGTACCGAACTTAATTGAAGCTTATTTATATCGTATCCATCAATTAAAATTCTACCGGCTTCTGGAGCATACAAACGTGGCAGTAGCTTCATAATAGTGCTTTTACCACTACCACTACGACCAACAATCCCCACAAAAGCGCCTGCGGGAACCTGAAAATTTGCGCAATTAACTACCAGCGGCGCTGCTTCGTTAAAGCGAAACTCAACATCTTGAAAAACAACCTCACCAGCAATTGGAGGCATTGGCAATTGGTCCATTTCATTTTGTGAACCTTCAGCCTGGGCATCAACTACATCACTTAAGCGCTCCATAGATAAAGCAACACCCTGAAAACTCTGCCAACTTGTTGCCAGATTAAGCAATGGGCCAACTACATAACCAGATATTATTCTAAATGCAATTAATTCACCAATAGTTAACTCTCCTTTAATTACTAAAAATGCACCGACCCAAAGAGTTAGTAATCCAGTCAATTGATTGAGGAAAGCACCAACCGTGCCAGCTGATACACCGATCATCAAAGTACGGAAACTTTCACTCATAAAAGATGAATAACGCTTCTGCCATTGCCAGCGCACACTATTTTCAGCACTTTGAGCTTTAATTGTTTGAACACCGTTAAGCGCTTCAATTAAAAGCGATTGAGTTGCAGCATTCCACTCCGCCGCTTTACGTAATTGAGCTTTAATGAGTGGTGATGCAACTATTGTGAGACCAAGAAAGAGAGGCACTACCGAAAGAGTTACCGCCGTTAAAACACCAGAATATATCAACATAACTGCTATGTATATTACTGAAAAAAGTGCATCCAGCGCAAGGGTAAGCAAGCTTCCCGTAAGAAAGCCCCGAATATTACCTAATTCAGCAATACGAGTTTGCAATTCTCCAACTGGTCTAGTATCAAAATAACGCAACGGCAAGCGCAACAAATGCTGAATTACTTGAGCGCCTAAAGCAATGTCGATTCGATTTGTTGTATCAGCAAAAAGATAGGTGCGCACGGCACCTAAGAGCCCCTGAAAAAGGCTAACACCAAGCAATATTATTCCCAAAGTGTATAAAGTATCTAAATTTTGCTGAACTATGACCTTATCAAAAATCTGCTGCAGCACCAAAGGCTGCGCAAGATTGAGAAGCTGAAGAACCAGAGAAGAAATTAATACTTCTATCAAGCTGCGGCGATATTTACGGATTTGCGGTAAGAACCAAGCAAAATTAAGCTTGCGACGCTGACTATCTCGCCCAGGAGCAAGAGTAAGAATCCGTACTCCTGCATTTTCCTGGGTTAGTTCAGCAAGAGGCACATTTATGCAGCCATATTCAGGTACAACGGCTTTCACGTCTGTACGACTTATATTATAAATCATCGCTGGTTGATTTAACAGCAACGCAAAGCAAGGAAAAGGAAGCCGGTGTAATTGAGCTTCCGAAACATCTGCAAGAGAACCTACAAAACCCATCCAAGTTGCCAAATTGCCAAGCTGCTCAAGGCTGCAGGCATGCCCGCGTAAAATATCCTTTGCAGCCCGTTCAACAACATCTGTGCGAAAGGGAACATTGTGGTAACGGGCTAACATTTCGAGGCAAGCCATGGCCTGTTCAAGAGAACCAACTCCTGTTACAACAGGAATTGGGCGACCTTTCCAGTTGAGTTGGGTTTGCCCGTTTAATAAAGAACTAAGAGCAGCTTCATCGGTACGTAATCCCTGAGGCTCAGGAGCAGCTAAATCTGCGTATCGATCATCTGCATTCCAAGGATCAGCCATCGCTTCGATTTGATCAAGTGCGGCAGCCTCAAGTGCGGGGCTTAACTCTCTCTCCCAAAGATCTGCTTCAATTCGCAACAAACGAAGGGGGAAGCCCGGAGGGATGAGTGCAAGAAGCTCAGAATCCACCATGCTGCCTACGGGCACAGGCATTTCAGCGGGTTGTGCATTCCATAGCCAAATTGCACCGTCTTGAAGAGGTAATTGGCGTTGCTCACGGCAAGGGATTAAACGAATACCAGAAATCAGCCTTCGCAATACCTCACGTTCTGGTGGATTGGCCTGGGGACGAAGCCTCAGCGCAGGTGCTAAAGCTGCCATCAATTCAGCTGGTGAATTGTTGGAATCCAGCCATGCTGCAAAAGCGGCTGAACGCTTCTCGAGAGTATAAAAATCATCGGCTGAAAAACCGATTAATTTCATCGGTGTAATTGCTGTTATCCATTCACACGGACTGCTGCGGGCAAGACCAGACCAGCCGATGAGATCACCAGGCTGCGCGTAAGCCAAGGTAACTGGCCTTTGTAAACCAGGATCATTATGTAAAACACGACCTCTACCTTCAGTGATGCAGTAGCAGATTTCGGGCATACGGTCTGCGCTAAGAAGCTCTTGACCGATACTGCAGTGATAGGGCTTTGCTCGTTCTGCAAGCCATGCAAGATCATGTGCTTCCAGCGTGCTGAGAGCACTAAAACGGGCGAGCAACCCCTGAAATGTATTGATTTGACTACTGCTCATGGGTTCGAATGGTAAGCGAGGGGTTCTAGTGTTTGGTTGGTTAAACGCTGATTAACTCGTTCGTTTAAGAAGCTATCTAGGCAATTCTGCAACATAGAAGCCTTCATGTTTGCATCAAAACGGGCGGGAGATAGCTGCTCCAGGCGTAACAACACATGCCATTCACCCAATTGCCGCGGAGCACTAATACGCCCGGGCTGCAAGCTGCGCAGTAGATCGGCAAATTGAGGGGGAGCTAGCTGACCGATAGGCATTGGTCCGATCAAGCCTTTACGAGCTGCCTCAGGACCTTCTCCAAAGGTTTGTGCTGCTTCAGCAAAAGTGGTTTCCAATTCTTCGATCCGAATCCAAAGCTCGCGCGCTAGAGCAGGATTTTGGGTGCGCAGCAAGGAGTAGATGATCTGGTCGTGGGCGCCGCGAGAAGCAAGAAACTGTTCTTCAAGGCCTGGGCCAAAACGCTGCTCTCCAAACAAACGCAACGCCTCAGGGCGGCATACATGGAGGCGCAGATCGAGTTCGCTCCAGTTCCGTGTAGCAAGGAAATCCTCTGAGGTGGAGCCTGCACAAAGCTCTTCTATGCGGTTGCTAATCCAATCTTCTTGCAACGGCACTAACGCAACAATCGCCTCCTCCTCCAGCCGCCTCAACAGAGTTGGCTGAAGCTCCAAGCGACGCACTAAAGCGCCAAGAGTGCCATTATCTAAGGCCTGTTCGAAGGAATACTCTGACATACCGAAGCTCTACTTCACCACTCTTGCAGCAAGCAGAGCATCGAAATCAAGCAAGAACAGATCGTTAAAGGCGATATGCAACTGATCAACAACCGAAGCCCAATTCCCATGGTTCGATTGCCGAAATAAATGCATAGATTGTGGATACCAAGGTGAATCGCGGCGGTGCTGCGACCAGCGAAAATCACAATTGCAAGGCAGCATCAGCCAGGTGGGCTTATTCAAAGCACCAGCTAGATGCGCCACGGCAGTATCTACCGTTAATACCAAATCGAGCTGACGGATCACATGGGCCGTATCAGAAAAATTTTGAATAATAGAACTCCAATCCGTAATTCGTTCATGGCTCTTCCAAGGTTCAAGCTGGGCCTGATCATCACCGAATTGAAGACTATGCAGATCAATCAGATCGAGCTCTAGTAGATCGAGCAAACGCGGCATCAATAATTTAAGTGGAATGCTCTTATGGCGATACATCGCTTTATTTTTTGAATTGGCGGCCCACACTAAGCCAACAGAAATACCCCCCGGCGGTGCAGGCACGTACAAATGAGCGGGCGCAGCACAAGGAGGGGATAAATAAGGAGTTACACAGGGGAGATTAGATAGCTCACTTTTAAACAAAAACGGCAGGCTAAGCAAGGAGCAATGAGGCCGAAGATCAATGGGGTCTGTGTAGTGAGTTTCTGGTAAAACTCGATTGCCAAGGCAAAACCAGTTACGAAAAAGATCAAGCAAGGGTTTTCGACAACGGAATTCATAAGGAATTCCTGCCGCTTCAAGCACTGGCAAATACCGACCAAATTGAATGGCATCACCGAGCCCCTGCTCACTCCACACCACAAGAGGAGGCTCATTGCCACGGGGGGCCTCAGCCAGGTTGCGCAAACGAAGGCCAGCGGTAGGCACCTCAGAAGGCGCAAAATTCTTTGTGCTAAATCGAATCTCATAGAAACGCCAACCAATTAAAAACTGATCATCAACTAGATAAATAAGCGCAAGATCCCAAAGAGCGTCTATTGTGTCTTTTGAGAGCTTTTCATTCTGCTCCCAGCGGGATAGCATTTGCTCCTCACTATTATTTCGGCAAATTGGATCAAGTTTTATTGCCAGAGCAAGTGAATGCTTAGCCTCAGTTATATGGCGATCGGCAAAAAGAGTTAAGGCAAAATTACAAAACGCTGCCGACACCTTTGGATCTAATTTCAAACTATTATGAAGGGCATTAGTTGCCTCCTGAAGACGAAGTTCATGCAACAACAGGATGCCGTAGTTATGCCATGCCATGGGCTGCAACGGCTGTAAATTCAGGCTCATTAAGTAACAAGCCTCAGCCTCAACAGGGAAATCTTCACGATAAAGATTGCCAAGGTTGTAGTGGGAATCCGGCCTTTTGGGATCCAATTCAATCGCCCTTTTATATGACTGTTCTGCAAGCAGATATTGGTTTGGCAATTTACGAGCTGCCATACCGCGCATAAGATGAAAGGTTGAATCGTTATCTAACAGCAACGCAACATTCTGATATTGATCTAGGGCAAGGGCGGGTTGACCAAGCCTCATGTGTAGAAGACCAAGAGCAACAGACCAGTAGGGGGATTGGTTAGAAGCAATGCATGCTCGAAGGGGAGCAAGCAAATCCGAAAAAGAGTACTTGTCTGGAAGATCTAAAAGCCACTGCAATACATCGGCTGGCTGGTTAGGCATAGCTCCATAGGATGGGGCGTAGCAAGAATCTGTTAGTAAAGGGGCCTGCACGATGGGGGAGGAGAATAGGGAATTGATCTGGAAAGCCCACCGAGAGGGGGATCTACAGGTAGCGGAAGCTGGATATCTAGGCTTGTTAGCAAAAAGCCCCGCAGTGGATGATGCAGTTAATCTTGGGGCCTTGCTAAGAAAACAGGGGCGATTACGGGAAGCAGCTGAGTTTTACGGACAATGGCTACCAAAATTTAGGGATGAGTTGCAGCTGCACCTCAACGCAGCCAACTGCCTGCATGAGCTGAATCAACAGGAAAACTGTTTGATTTTACTGAGAGATTACCTGCAACGCCACCCAGAAGCATCAAAGATTAGCTGGGCTCTAGCACGAAGCCTCACGGAGTTGCGAAAATATACGGAAGCTGAAATTATATTGAGGAAGCTCACCAAAGAAGATCCAAACAGTGTAGAAAACTGGATGGAATTAGGGGTTAATTTACACAAACAAGAGAAAAAAGAAGAAGCATTGGCCTGTTTTGAAGAGGTAAATAGATTAAATCCGCAACACGCAATATCAATATCAAACCGTATAACAATGCTTAAAGATGCAGGAAGGTTCCAAGATTGTACAAAATTGATAGAAGAATTAGGGGTAGAAATACGAGATAATTCAATGGTGCGCGGAGCAATTGCAACTATGTACATGGCGCAAAATAATGTGAACGCGGCAGCAAAGGAGCTGAAATTACTTTGCGCAGTAGAACCGAACCAAGCAGGCCATTGGTTAAATTTAGCCGCAAATTTACGCTCGATGAAATATTGCAATGCTACCTTGATAGTGCTTAAAAAAGGAATATGTCGCCAACCGGAAAATGCAGACCTAAACCAAGCACTGGGACAATGTTTAGCAGAATTAGGTTATACAAAACAAGCACTCCCTGTATTACTTAGTTCCGCAGGTGAAATGGGCAAAATAAAAGATGACCATTTATTTAATATCCAATTTCTAGGAGCTGGTTACCACTTAATTCTACCGGCAGCATTACAAGAATGGGCCAAATCATGGGAGCAGAGAAAGCTAAAAGAAGCAAATATTGGCATGCTTTGGGCAGATGTGATTAGAACGCCGATTAAAAATAGAAAAATCCGAGTGGGTTATTTATCAGCAGATTGGTCTAACCATCCAGTATGCCGTTTTATGATCCCAATTCTAAAAAATCACGATCGAGAGCAGGTGGAAGTATGGGGTATATGCAGCAGCCCTCACCGTGATATGGGGAATGAGATAGCAAAACAAAATTGCGAACATTGGTTAGATATACTTCATGCTAGCGACCTTGAAGCAGCAAGAATAATTAGTGATCTAAAATTAGATGTGTTGGTGGAACTAGGTGGGTATACGGGCTACAGCCGCATATCAGCGCTAATATATAAGGCAGCGCCAGTGCAACTAAGCTACCTAGGTTATTTTGCGCCAACTTATCTTGATGCGATTGATGGATGGATTGGTGACAAAACACTGTTTGCAGGGCTTAGCGAGGTTGATAAAACAGCTCACAAGCTATGGAATGTAAAGGGAGGCTATATGGCCTATGAACCACAGATCAAGCTGCCAACAATAAGGGATATAGACAGAAACAAATTTCGCTTTGGAAGCTTCAATCATTCAAGAAAATTAAATCCAGAATCAATTGCATTATACGCAAGAGTAATGCAAAAGGTACCTAATAGTGAGCTGGTACTCAAAAGTGTGAGTTTTATAGAAGCAGCAGAATGCAAACGAATAAAGGAAGCATTAGGAAAAGCTGGCATTCAAAAAGAGCGTCTAATACTTCTAGATACCACTGAAACTAATGAGAAACACCTGGAACTATATGAAGAAATGGATGTGGCTCTTGATCCATTCCCCTATGGAGGTGCAACTACTAGCTGCGAAGCATTAGTAATGGGGGTACCTGTGGTAACGCTAAGTGGCGAAGGAATGGTAAGACAACTAAGTAGCAGCATATTAGCTAGTGCAGGATTAAATAAATTGATCGCAACAAACGAAATGGATTACATAGAAATTGCAAATACATTGGCAGACAAAGGAGTTCGAAATAAAGAAAACCGTAATGAGCTACGGGAAAAAGTATTAAGCTCACCTCTATGTGATGGGAAAAGATTGAGCAACGAATTAGAAAGAATTTACCGAGATGCCTATTGCGCTAAAGCTCTGATGTGAAGCATAACAAAAGCATGTTCTAGATGCTTTATTAAATCAGCTGCATCCCCAAGCGGATTTTTCGTAACATAGTTACGCCAACGATCACGATTGCTACGCAATTCACTTAAGCCCATAGCTTGCTCACGAGCAAGATCAAGATATTGCTGAGGAGTTTTTGCACACAGATGGGGTAATCCGGCACCACGAAGCACAGCAGTGCTCATCCTGCTCACGTAGTGAGTACCGGTGAGGGTGATAACAGGCACACCCATCCAGAGAGCTTCGCAAGTGGTTGTGCAACCACCATTAGGGAAAGAATCAAGTGCTACATCCACCTGGGCGTATTGCTGCAGGTGTTCGCGATGGCTGGGGGCCAAAGGCAACCAGATCACCCGTTCGGGATCGAGGCCAGCGCGCCGCATACGGCGCACCAAAAGCAATTGTGTATGGGGATCAGAAGCGGCATTGGCTTTTAGCACCAGGTTTGAATCTGGAACTGAACGCAGCAATTCACCCCAAAGGCGCAGCACTGCATCAGAAAGTTTGCGGTTGTGATTAAAGCAACCAAAACGGATACCACCGGTGGGGCTGTGGGTGACTGGTTCATGGGCTTCATCAAGGTGCTGGCTCGGCTGCCAGGCAATAAAACAGCGGGGCAAGCGATGAATCGTTTCGCTATGCCATTCCTGCATTGGAGTGGGAAACAAACCATCATCTCCGATCCAAGCATCCATTGTTGGCAAACCGGTGCTTGCGAAATAACCGAGATAGTTCACCTGCAAAGGCGCTAAACGGGCCATAAAACCGCGCATGAAATGGCCACCGGTCCAGCCGGAAAGATCGATCGCCACATCAAGATGGGCATCACGTATTACACGAACTTGCTGTGAAGCATCTGGAAAAGATGCATTTAAATGCATAAGATTCGGATAGGAGCAAAAACGATCTAAATAACTCTCTGAGGCATGATCCTTAAGGTTAACTAATATATGCTGATGACTAGATTGGAGAGAACCTGCTTCAAAAAAACCCAACAGAAAACGTGCCACTGGATGCTGGCATATATCACCACTAATCCACCCGATCCGCAAAGGTGAAGATACAGGGGGTTTATTAATGGGTTGCTGCCAAGAAGTTGCGATGGGATTACGTTGATAAATATCAACTACTTTCTGCAATTGCTTTGCACTTAGCACTGATTCAACGCTAGCAAATTGAAGGCACAAATTCTCCTGAATAGACAATTGAGAACTAGCAACATCCAATGCAGAAGCAGATAAATAAGCCAGCCAATCAGAATGGCCCGTTTGTTCATAAGTTACCAATACATTAGATAAACGCCCATTATCTTGAATTGCCACATCAGGCCAAAGCCGTTGAACAAAAGCAGCCCGCCGTGCCAAGGAAGGTTGGCGTTGCAACAACTTCACCGTGCATACAGAGGCTAATAAGCGCGGATGCTCACCATGAAGAGTTAGCGCTTGGCGCAATGCAGGGATAGTTTGTGTTTGAGAACGAGCCTCTAAAAGCGTATTAATATACTGAGCATGAAGCTCAATATGCTGCGGGAATCGCTGCACAGCAATAGAAAGAGAATCAACTGCAGCTTGGAAGGATCGTTTTTTTAGATATAAGGCTGCCTGCAAACGAATAGCTTCTAAGCTATGCGGTTCACAAATAGAATTTAGTAAAGATTCGCAGTTAGTAAGATCTCCTCGTATCAAAGAAATAGCGGCATGAGATACAACAAGCGGTTGCCAATTTGGGAGAATACCCCAAAAATTAGAATCAGATGCCGGAAGATCAGAGAAGGTTAATTGCTTTAATGAAAGCTGCACCTTCAGGAAATAAACTAAATATCGATATTTAGATGCGGTAGAAAGCAACTCCTCAATAAGTTTACTAGCAGAATTCAAATTAGAATTAAAATAAATAAAACATAAGAGAATTCGAAAGGCTTCACTATCATCCGGATTATTATTAGTATCAGATGCTAATAATAAGTTTTGAGCATCAAGAAAACGTTGTGAACGCAGAAGAATGGCAACTCTATCAAATAGACATAAATCCAATAAGACAAGGGATTCAAATTGATCAGGCCAGTAAAACAAAAAATCGTGCCACATAATAAGCAAAAAAAAAGGAGGGCAGAAGCCCTCCTTTTAAAATAAGAATGTTAATTAGAATGTAGGAGTAGCAATAGGGTTATTATCAGAAGCAACTATACCGGATAATGACGCACCGTAGACAGAAGCCACGTTCTGGAGAATACCACCAGCAACAGATACTTGTACTTGGGTTCTGTTCACAGCAGAATTATTAGTAAATGTGAAGGTGGCACCGACTATGTCTGTGGCAAAGGTAATGGAACCATTAGTAGTTCCACCAACACCAGCAAAGAAGATAGTATCATCATTACCTAGACCATCAGCGCCGAAGAAGTAAGTAAGTTGCGCGGCAGTTTGTAACGATCCAAATACGAGGGAATCATTACCAGCTCCGCCAGAGATTACACCAGCCATAGTGGCCAGAGAACCAAATCCAAAGGTATCATTTCCATCACCGCCTGTTATAGAACTTGAACTTACAAGAGAACCAAAGTAGAGAGAATCTGTACCAGCGCCAGCATTAATTTTGCTTGAAGCTGAGACAGTTGAGCCAAAGAAAATAGTATCGTTACCATCTCCTCCAATGACACTGGCGGCATTAACGGCGGCACTAAACAAGAAGGAATCAGCGCCAGATCCACCAGTAAGGGTGGTAGAGGTCACGTTGCCGCCGATGCTCACATAACTGGAACCGGTAAAGGTGACTTGAGTGCTAGTAACTCCACCTGTAACAGACAAGCTGTCGGCGCCACCACCAAAGGTGATGGTGTCGGCATTGAGACCAGCAGCAGTGATGGAATCATTTCCGCTACCGCCAGTAATAGAGGTCTTCCAGATCACATGACCAGTTGCTCTAACAACATTGGCGCCGGTGTCACCCAGAACCAGGTTGCTGCTGCTCACTGCTCCGCCAAAGAGGAAGGTATCAGTGCCAGCGCCACCAGTAAGGGTGGTGCTAGTTGTAGCAATACCGATGCTCACATAACTGGTGCCAGTAAAGCTGATATTGGTGCTAAGAACTGCACCTGTAACAGACAAGCTGTCGGCGCCACCACCAAAGGTGATGGTGTCGGATTCGAGTCCGCTTGCAGTGATGGAATCATTTCCGCTACCGCCAGTAATAGAGGTGTTGAAGATATCTTGACCAGTTGCACTAACAACATTGGCGCCGGTGTCACCCAGAACCAGGTTACTGCTGCTCACTGGTCCGCCAAACAAGAAGGTATCAGCGCCAGATCCACCAGTAAGGGTGGTAGCGGTGACGGTGCCGCCGATGTTGACGTAGGCAGTTCCGTCCCCGAGGACAAGGTTGCTGCCGATGATGCCACCGCTCACAAGCAAGGTGTCGGTGCCGGTTCCTCCTGTAATCGTGCTGTTGGACAGCTCTGCGATATTTACATTCAGGGTGTCTGCACCACCGCCAGTGTTGATGGAAGAGCGGTTGATCTCGTCGTGAGCTCCAGAACCAATCTGTGCGTAGTCAGCACCAGTACCGGTTGTGATCGTGCTATTGGAAACGGTGCTGGCGATTACCAGGTAATTATCGCCGGTAGTACCTAGATCAATGGTGGATGCGGTGACACTGCCACCGATGCGCAGGGTGTCGTTGCCAGCACCTGCCGTGATCGAGCTGCCGGTTATGGCGCCACCAATGCTGACTTGGTTATTATCCGCACCCATATCAATGGTGGTGCCTTTGACACCAAGGGTAATAGTGAGGCTGTCATTACCTGCTCCGGCACGAATGATGCTGGGGTTGACGCTGACGGAACCATCGATTGCAGCTGTAGTACCCCAGGTGCCGAAGTGCAGTGAGTCGTCGCCTGAACCCGAGTCAACGGAGGAGTTAAACGAACCCTGCCAGAAGACAATTGAATCGTTACCAGAGCCGCTGGTCACCGTCGAGGAGAACAGACCTGCGCCCTCTGTGTTGCCATTGCCGTAATTAGAGCCGACGATCAAGTTGGCACCATCGCCCACCGCGATCGACGACACCGAGACATTACCGAGGAACAGCATCGTGTCGGCAGCTGATCCAGAGGTCAGCGTGCTGCTGAGAACCTGGCCGCCGATGCTGACGTAGGCAGTTCCGTCCCCGAGGACAAGGTTGCTGCCGGTGATGCCACCGCTAACAAGCAAGGTGTCGGTGCCGGTTCCTCCTGTAATCGTGCTGTTGAACAGCTCTCCGATATTTACATTCAGGGTGTCTGCACCACCGCCGGTGTTGATCGTGCTTCCAGCAATAACGCTATTTACACCACCGAAGGACATGAAATCTGCTTCAGTGCTGCCGCTAGTGATGCTGCTGCTGCTCACTGTTCCGCCAAACAGGAAAGTATCAGTGCCAGATCCACCAGTAAGGGTGGTAGCGGTCACGTTGCCGCCGATGCTCACATAACTGGAACCGGTAAAGGTGACTTGAGTGCTAGTAACTCCACCTGTAACAGACAAGCTGTCGGCGCCACCACCAAAGGTGATGGTGTCGGCTGTGAGTCCGCCAGCAGTGATGGAATCATTTCCGCTACCGCCAGTAATAGATGTCTTCTCGAAGTTGCCAGTTGCCCGAACAACGTTGGAGCCGGTTTCACCCAGAACCAGGCTGCTGCTGCTCACTGTTCCGCCAAACAGGAAGGTATCAGTGCCAGATCCACCAGTAAGGGTGGTAGAGGTCACGTTGCCGCCGATGCTCACATAACTGGAACCGGTAAAGGTGACTTGAGTGCTAGTAACTCCACCTGTAACAGACAAGCTGTCGGCGCCACCACCAAAGGTGATGGTGTCGGCTGTGAGTCCG
>Ga0310327_10019_pt1 | contig 19628 bp, 20 predicted proteins | sample LakSupDCLTotalB7_FD_195541 | JGI IMG/M metagenome (GOLD analysis project Ga0310327, IMG submission 195541) | Enriched freshwater cyanobacterial communities from Lake Superior, Ontario, Canada - SU02.DCL.Total.B7 (v2) (version 2) | ecosystem: Environmental > Aquatic > Freshwater > Lake | place...
CGTGGCCACGTAGGGCTGGAAGCCCCAGAAACCCCAGAAAAAGGGCAGCCAGTTGCCCAGGCCCACCCAGGCCAGCCAGCCGCTGGTGGCCCCGAGGCAGCCCACCAGCATCAACACCGAGATCGCCAGCAACCAGCGGTTGCAGCCATCGCCCCACCAGGGCGCCCGCCGGCGACTGCCCTGCACCAGGGAGGTGAACAAGAGCACGGCCCCCAGGAAGGCACTGGCCGGCAGCAGGAACACCCCCAGCTGGAAACAGCGCCAGCCCAAGGGGTCAGCCCCTTCTGGGCGTTCCGTTTGCAATTGGCGCTCGAGCTGCTGGCCGAAGCCCGCCAGGCGGCCAGGGGGGGACAGGACAGCCATCAGTTCAATCAAACACCGCCGTGCGGCCCCGGTACACCATCACCTGGCGTTTGAGGTGCAGGCGCACGGCCCGGGCCAGGGCCAGGCGTTCGGTGTCGCGGCCCTTGCGGATCAGGTCGCCCACCTCATCGCGGTGGCCCACCGGCACGGTGGATTGGGCAATGATCGGCCCGCCGTCGAGCTCCTCGGTCACGTAGTGGGCCGTGGCACCGATTAATTTCACGCCCCGCTCCCAGGCCCGGTGGTAGGGCTGGGCCCCCTGGAAGGCCGGCAGGAAGGAGTGGTGGATGTTGATCACCCGGTGGAAGGCATCGGGGGGATCGAAGGCCGCCAGAAAGGTGGGTGTCAGCACCTGCATGTACTTGGCGAGCACCACCAGTTCGATGCCGTGCTCGGCGAGCAGCTCCAGGTGGCGGGCTTCGGCGGCCTCCCGGTTGCTGGCATCAATGGGAACGTACTCAAAATGGGCGCCAAATTCCTCGGCCAGCGGGCCCAGGTTGGGGTGGTTGCTGATCACTAGCGGCACCCGCATCGGCAGCTCGCCCGTGCGGGTGCGCCAAAGCAGGTCCAGCAGACCGTGGTCCTGCTTGCTCACGAAGATCGCCACCGGCGGCCGGTCATCGGAGAAGGTCACCTGGAACTGGCCATTAAGCCGTTCGGCCAGGGCCTGGGCCGTGGGGCCAATCGCCTCCCGCGGCAGGCCGAAGCCCGCCAGTTGCCATTCGATCCGGCTGAGGAACAGGCCGGCGCCCTGGTCGCTGTGGTGGTCGGCGTGGACGATGTTGCCGCCATTGGCCGCCACCCAGCCGGACAGCTCCCGCACCAGACCAGGCCGGTCCGGGCAGATCATCTGCAGGATGGCGGTTACACCCGGGTTGCCAGCGCTCGACACCAGTCCGGCCTTTGTAGGGATTGGTGGCATTGTGCCCACCGGCGTTGCCCCTGGCCTTTACCTGGTGGCGCCGTTCCTGCGATCGGTTGCAGTCCATCACCAGGCGGCTGATGTAGGCGACAACCCTGGGTAAAGTCCAGCGACTTGAGTTGTTTTCCATGGTTGCCCAGACGCTGTCTGCGCTGTTCTCCAGGGTCACCGCGGGCCTGAAGCAACTGGCCCTGCTGGCCCTGGTGGCCGTGCTCAGCATCGGCCTGGTGGCCTGCGACGGCGGCGGTTCGGCCAAGGCGGCCGTGCTCAGCCCCGAAGCCCTGGCGGGGATCCAGCGCCAGGCCGATGGCTTCTTCCTGGCCAAAGACCGGCTGCCCGAACTCGCCACCTTGGTGAACGCGCGCAACTGGGTGTTCACCCGCAACCTGATTCACGGCCCGATGCAGGAAGTGGGCCGCGAAATGCTCTACATCAACAAATTGCTGCTCCCCGCCGACCAGGCCCAAGCCAACCAGCGCGCCACCCAGCTCAAAACCGCCCTGGCCGACCTCGATGAGGCCGCCCGTCTCCAGGATGGTGATGGCCTGCGCAAGGCCTACATCAAGGTGGCCAGCGGCTTTGGCTCCTACGCCGAGGTGATTCCGGCGGCGGCCAAGGGTTGATCCCTGGCCGTCACCCCTAATCCGATCGCCACCACCAGCCCCAAGCACTCCCACCCCCCAGCGGTGACCGTGCTTGGGGCTGGTTTGGTTGGTGTGGCTACGGCCTGGCTGCTGCTCAACCGGGGCTATCCCGTAGGCCTGATTGATCCGGCTGGCGCCGGCGAGCAAGCGGCGGAGGCCGGTACCAGGGCAGCCCTGGGGCTGTTGATGGCCCAGGTGTATCGCCGCAGCAGTGGCCGCGGTTGGCGGCTGCGGCAACGCTCGTTGCAGCTCTGGCAGCAGTGGAGCGACCAGCTGGCCCAGCAGGGTTCAGCCCTCCCCTTTCGGCCTGGTTTGCTGCAACTGGCAGCCGAGCCCCAGGAGCTGGAGCAGCAGCAGAGGCTGGTGCAGGAGCGCACGGCCAAGGGGTTTCCTTTGCGCTCACTCAGCCAGGAGCAGCTGGCCCAGCTGCGGCCCCAGCTTCCCGATGGGGCCTTGGGCGGGCTGTTCTCGCCCCTTGACGGCCAACTGGATCCGATCGTCACCCGCCAGCTCCTGCTCCAGGACGCCCTGAACCGGGGCCTGGTGCTGGTCAGCGATCGCGCCGAGGCGATTGGGGCCAGCTCCGGCGCCGATCGCTGGCAGGTGCAGTTAGCCAGCGGCCCACGGCTGCAAACGCCCTGGCTGCTGGTCTGCGCCGGCCTGGCCAGTGCCGCCTTGCTGGAGCCCCTGGGCCACCAGCGGCCGCTGGCCCCGGTGTTGGGCCAGGCCCTGGAACTCCAGTTGCCCGCCGGCTGTGATGCGGAGCTGTGGCCCGGGTCGGTGCTGTGGCGGGGCACCAACCTGGTGCCCCGGCCCGGCGGCCGCCTCTGGCTTGGGGCCACCCTGGAGCCCGATCGGGCCGCCGGTGCCCCCGGCGATCCCGCCGCCCTCGAGGTCCTGCGCCAGCTCCATGGCCATGCCCCCGACTGGCTCCGGGCCGCCACACCCCTGCGCCAGTGGCAGGGCCTGCGGGCCCGGCCCGTGGACCGGCCGGCGCCCCTGCTCGAACAGCTGGAACCGGGCCTGCTGCTGCTCTCCGGCCACTACCGCAATGGGGTGCTGCTGGCCCCGGCTAGCGCCGAATGGGCGGCAGAGCAGATCGCCGCTGGCCCATAAAAAAGCCCCCCAGAGGGGGGCTAAAGCCGGATCGATCAAGGGCAGCAGCTGCTGCCCAGGTCTCACTTGGTCTCGGTAAATTCGGCGTCGATCACGTCGTCGCCGCCACCGCTGCTGCTGGCACCGGAGTCGGCTTCGCTGCTGGCACCATCGGCACCGGCCTGCTGATACACCGAAGCTCCCAGGGCATAGAGCTCCTTTTGGAGTTCATCGAAGAGGGGCTGGAGGGTGTCGAAATCCTCCTTCTGCAGGGCCTCGTTGAGCTTGGCGCGCTTCTCTTCCACCTTGGCCTTGGCCTCGGCGGACACCTTGTCGCCCAGCTCGCCAAGTTGCTTCTCGGCCTGATACACCAGGGTTTCGGCCTGGTTCTTCAGGTCGATGCGCTCGCGCCTCTCCTTATCCACCGAAGCATTGGCCTCGGCATCTTTGACCATCTTGTCAACCTCGTTATCACTGAGGGTGGAGGCGCCGGTAATTGAGATGCTCTGCTCCTTGCCGCTGCCCTTGTCCTTGGCGGTCACGCTCAAGATGCCGTTGGCATCGATGTCGAAGGTCACTTCGATCTGGGGCACGCCCCGGGGTGCCGGGGGGATGCCATCGAGGCGGAAGGTGCCCAGCGACTTGTTATCGGTGGCCATCTCGCGCTCGCCCTGGAGCACGTGGATTTCCACGTTGGTTTGGCCATCCACCGCGGTGGAATACACCTCCGATTTCTTGGTGGGGATCGTGGTGTTGCGGGTGATCATCTTGGTCATCACGCCGCCGAGGGTTTCCACGCCCAAGGAGAGGGGTGTCACATCCAGCAGCAGGATGTCCTTGACCTCACCGGCCAGCACACCGCCCTGGATGGCGGCACCAACGGCCACCACTTCGTCGGGGTTGACGGTTTGGTTGGGGTCCTTGCCGGTGACACGCTTAACCAGCTCCAGCACGGCGGGGATGCGGGTCGAGCCGCCCACCATCACCACCTCGTCCAGTTCGCTGGAGGCGAGCTTGGCGTCCTTGAGGGCCTGCTCCACCGGCACGCGGCAGCGGTCGATCAGCTTGGAGGCGAGCTCCTCGAACTTGGCCCGGGTAAGGGTGAGGTCGAGGTGCTTGGGACCCTCGGGCGTGGCCGTGATGAACGGCAGGTTGATTTCGCTCTGGCTGGCGCTGGAGAGCTCGATCTTGGCCTTCTCAGCCGCCTCGGTGAGGCGCTGCAGGGCCTGCTTGTCCTGGCGCAGGTCGATGCCTTCGTTGCTTTTGAAGCTCGCGGCCAGGTAATCAACGATCACCTTGTCGAAGTCATCGCCACCCAGGTGGGTGTCCCCGGAGGTGGAGAGCACTTCGAACACGCCATCGCCCACTTCCAGCACGGACACGTCGAAGGTGCCGCCGCCCAGGTCGAAGACCAGGATGCGCTCGTTGCTCTTGCGGTCGAGGCCGTAGGCCAGGGCGGCTGCGGTGGGCTCGTTGATGATGCGCAGCACTTCGAGGCCGGCGATCTTGCCGGCGTCCTTGGTGGCCTGGCGCTGGGAGTCGTTGAAGTAGGCGGGCACCGTGATCACCGCCTGGGTGACGGTTTCACCGAGGTACTTGCCGGCGTCTTCGGCCAGCTTGCGCAGCACCTGGGCGCTCACCTCTTCCGGGGCGAACTGCTTGTTCAGCACCGGGCACTTCACCTTCACATTGGCGCCGACCTTCTCAACGCCGTAGCTCACTTCCTTCGACTCTTCGGTGACCTCATCGACGCGGCGGCCGATGAAGCGTTTCACCGAATAGAAGGTGTTCTCCGGGTTCATCACCGCCTGACGTTTGGCGATCTGACCCACCAGTTGGTCCTGGTTTTTGGTGTAGGCCACGACGGAGGGCGTGGTGCGGAAGCCCTCGGCATTGGCGATCACGGTGGGCTTGCCGCCCTCCATCACCGCAACGCAGCTGTTCGTGGTGCCAAGGTCAATTCCGACAACCTTGCCCATGGATAGCAACCTCCTGAATGAGGGTTTTGAACTTGAGGCATCCTCATCAGTGGCCCCCACGGGGGGCTAGGTGTGGTTGCCGAACCCGGCCGTACGGTGCCGCAAGAGCTTGCGCCGCCGGCGCGATCACCGATGCCAGCCGCCATCAATGGAGCCACTGCCCTGGTGGGCGTTCTCGGCAATCCGGTGCGCCATAGCCTCTCGCCCGCCATGCACAACGCCGCCCTGGCGAAATTGGGCCTGAACTGGGTGTACCTGGCCCTGCCGGCGCCGCCGGAGCACCTGGAGCAGGTGCTCGACGGCCTCGAGGCGACCGGTTGCCGCGGTCTCAACGTCACCATTCCCCACAAGCAGGCGGTGGTGTCCCTGGTGGCGGAGCTCAGCCCCCTGGCCCGTCGGCTCGGGGCGGTGAACACCCTGGTGCCCCGGGTAGGTGGGGGCTGGTTGGGCACCAACACCGATGTTGAAGGCTTCCTGGCCCCCCTGCGCAGTGGCCCCTTCGGACCCTGGACGGGCAAGCGGGCCCTGGTGCTGGGTTGCGGCGGGAGTGCCCTGGCCGTGGTGGCCGGCCTGGTGGAGCTGGGCCTGGAATCGATCCAGGTGGCGGGGCGCCAACCCGCGGGCCTGGAGGCCTTTCTTGACACCTGCGCCGGCTGGTCCGAGGCCTGCCGGCTGGAGGGTTTGGCCTGGGGCGGCTCCCCGGCCCCCGGACCAAACGGGCCCGGATCGCCGTTGGTGTCCAGCCCTGGCCCCGCTGCCAGCTCCCTGGCCCAGGCCCTAGCTGGCGTCGATCTGGTGGTGAACACCACACCGGTGGGGATGGCGTCGGCCACCGATCCCGCCGCCGCCCAGCGCTGCCCCCTTGGGGCCCTGGAGCTGGCGGCTCTCAAGCCCCAGACCCTGGTCTACGACCTGATCTACACGCCCCGGCCCAGCCAGCTGCTGCGCCAGGCGGCCGCCCGCGGCTGCCCAAGCCTCGATGGGCTGGAAATGTTGGTGCAACAGGGGGCCGCCGCCCTGCGCCACTGGAGCGGCCTCTCGGAGATCCCCGTGGCTGCCATGCGCCAGGCCGCCCTGGCGGAATTGGGCCACGGCTGAAGCAGGGCGACGGCTCTGCTGGGGTTCCAGGCGCTGGGCCCACTCCCAGTCCCGAGCCAAGTCCCCGGCCCAGCGGTTCTAGCCTGGTCTGAGCTTCCCTTCCCCATGGCATCGATTCCGATCTGGCAACGGCTGCTGGCCCTGCTGGCCTACCTGCTGCCCTGGAGTGATGGGGTGGCCTTCGGCCGCTACCTGTTCCCCCTGTTTCCGGCTCTCCAGTGGCTGACCCTGCCGGCCCTGCCCGTGCTGATGCTCCAGCAGATGGTGCCGTTTGGCGGTTTCCTGCTGTTCCTAGTGCTGTATTTGGCCGTGGTGCGCAACCAGAAGGTGCCCTACTACCTGCGTTTCCACGTGCTGCAGGCGATTCTGATCGACATCGTGTTGGTGGTGGTGTCGCTGGCCTTCAGCGTGCTGCTGCAGCCCATGGGCGGCGGGTTTGCCGTGCGCACACTCAGCAACACCGTGTTTCTGGCGGTGTTGCTGGTGGTGGTGTTCGCGGTCGTTGAGTGCCTGCGGGGCCGCCAGGCGGAGATCCCCAGCCTCTCCGAGGCCGTGCGGATGCAGCTCTACTAACTAGATCCTCAGCCCTTGGGGAGCAGGCCCCCTGCCGCGATACATTGGACAATCCGCCGTTGGCAGCCCGCACCCAGGCCGCCAGCCCTCGTCCAAGTCGGATCGTCCCGGTCATGTCCCAGAAGCCCTACTACGAAACCATGTACATCCTTCGTCCGGACATCCCGGAGGAAGAGGTGGAAACCCATGTCAGCAAGTACCGCGACCTGGTGACCGAGGCCGGCGCCGAGGTGCTCGACACCCAGATGCGCGGCAAGCGCCGCCTCGCCTACACGATTTCTGGCCACAAGGAAGGCGTCTACGTGCAGCTCACCCACAACGGTGATGGCCAGCAGGTGGCCACCCTCGAGCGCGCCATGCGCCTCAGCGAAGACGTGATCCGCTATCTCACTGTCAAACAGGAGGGTCCCCTGCCCGCTCCCCGCACGGGTCCCGTGCCTGCGGCCACCACTGAAGCGGCTGCCCTGGAAACCGTCGAAGCCTGAGGCTTTCGCCGGTTCTTATCAGCGTTATCTGCCCCTGGGCCGCTTGCTGCGGTTCAGGGGTTTTTGCCTGGCTTGCCCTGGGGCCCGTTGCAGACATTGGGTTGCCATAACCTCGCGGAGCCCCCAGCTCAGGCACCAAACGGTCCCGGTCCTGGCGAAGATTGGCATCGTTCCTGTCCTGCGGTCCCCTGGAGCAGCCATCCCCCACGGACCAGCCAGCCCCTGAGGCGGCCGCGGCCTTGGCGGCGGCCCGCCAGGAGCTGGAGCAGGGCTTGGCCCAGCTGGCGGAGCTGGACCAGCTGATCGTCGATCTGCCTGGGATTTTTGAGCGCAAGTTCGCCCAGCGGCTCCAGCCCCTGCTTGAACGCCAGCGGCTGCTTAGCGACGACAACCACGCCCTGCGGGAGCGCCTGCAGCTGGCGCTCCCGCAGGGCCGGGAGGGTCAAGCCCTTCTCAACCAACGGCCAGGGGTTCCAGCGGGATCCGATCAGGCTCCAGCTAGCCAAAACCCAGCCAACGGCCAGCCGGTCTGGCGGCGGCGCCTACACCAGGCAACCCGGCGCCTGCTACGCCTAAGGCCCTGACCAGGCCCTGGTGTGTCCCTAGACAGGGGCCCAGGCTCCGATCAGCGGCGGCGGGCGGCGGCCCAGAGGCGGGTTGGCAGGCCCCACACGTAGATAAAGCCTTCGGCGGCGCGGTGGTCGAACTGGTCTTCGGCGCCGTAGGTGGCCATGTCGGGCACATAGAGGCTGTCGCTGCTGCTGCTGCGGCCGATCACGGTGGCGTTGCCCTTGTGCAGCTTCAGGCGCACGCTGCCATTAACGGTGCGCTGGGTGCGCTCGATGAAGCCATCGAGGGCATCCTTGAGCGGGCCATACCAAAGCCCCTGGTACACCAGGTCGGCCCAGGCCATTTCGAGCTGGCGCTTGGTGCGCAGCACGTCGGCGGCCAGGGTGAGGCTTTCCAGTTCCTGGTGGGCTTTGATCAGCAGCAGCAGGCCCGGGGTTTCGTAGATCTCGCGGCTCTTGATGCCCACCACCCGGTTTTCGATCATGTCGAGCCGGCCGAAGCCATGGCCACCGGCCAGGGCGTTGGCGCGGCGAATCAAGCTGACCGGATCGAGGCGCACGCCATCAATCGCCACCGGATTGCCCTGCTCAAAAACGATCTCCACCACCTGGGCGGTGTCGGGGGCCGCCTCGATCGAGCAGGTCATCGCATAGACCTCCTCGGGCGGTTCCACCATCGGATCCTCGAGCGGACCCGCTTCAATGCTGCGGCCCAGCAGGTTGAGGTCGATCGAGTAGGGCGATTTTTTACTCACCGGTGAGGGGATGCCGCAACGTTCGCCGTAGGCAATCGTTTCCTCCCGGCTCATGCCCCATTCGCGGGCCGGGGTGAGCACCTTCAGCTCCGGCGCCAGGGCGCCGATGGCCACATCGAAGCGCACCTGGTCGTTGCCCTTACCGGTGCAGCCGTGGGCCACGGCATCGGCGCCCACTTCCCGGGCGATCTCCACCAGGCGCCGGGCGATCAGGGGCCGGGCCAGGGCGGTGGAGAGGGGATAGCGGCCCTCGTAGAGGGCGTTGGCCCGAATCGCCGGGAAGGCGAACTCGGTGATGAACGGCTCGATCAGGTCGCCCACGATCGACTGGCTGGCGCCGGAATCGAGGGCCTTCTGGCGGATCGGCTCCAGCTCGTCGCCCTGGCCCAGGTCGGCGGCGAAGGTGATTACCTCCTCCACACCCCACTCCTGAATTAGGTAGGGAATGCAGACGCTGGTATCGACTCCGCCGGAATAGGCCAGGACCACCTTCTTGGCCCGGGGTTGGTTTGCCTGGCTGCTGGCCGTCATCCCTGTTGCTCCTTGCCGGAATGGAGCGATTCTCCCCCGTCGCCGGTTGGCCCTGGTTCGCCGGTCCCAGAAGTCCAGCCGAGCAGCAGCCAAAGGCCCAGCAGGGCCGGAGGCCCCAGCACCAGCACCACGACCCAGCCCAGGTCAATGGAGAGCGGTTCCGGCCAGCGCTGCCCAGCCCAGGCCAGGCCGCCACTCAAGAGCAGGGCCGCCAGCCAGACCGTCAGAAGTTTGGTTCGGGAGCTGCTCAACAGGTCGTGCAATGGGGCCTCAGTTAGGATTGTGAATCGGGTTCAGTTCAGCCCATTGCCGGGTGCCCTGGAGCAGATAATGAGCAACCTCAGCCTCAGCCACCTTGACAGCATCAACCCCTCGCTGACCCGCTACGGCCGCAGCGAGATGGCTCCCGTACTGCCCCTGCGCGAAGAGCCCGACCTGCTCAGCTGGTTGGAGTCCACTGGCCGCCTGGTGGCCGACGAGGAAACCGCCTCAGCCGACGTGAGCACCGTGGAAGAGGAGGAGCTCTCCGCCCTGATGGGTGAGAAGGAGGATTACAACCCCGCCGACGACCAGTCCGAAGAAGACTGGGAAGACTGAGCTTCGGCAACGCCAGGCCAGTTTTGGGGCCCTCCTACAAGCCTGGCAGCCATCAATTCATTGCACGGCCTGGTCCCCTTTTTGGCGGCCCAGGGTTGAGGAAGACTGGGTTGAGTCATCCCTGTGCCCTTGGCGTTCACCCAACTCCTGGTCCGTCTGCCGGGGAATAGCCGCAGGATCGCGGCCCTGCTGGCCCTGGTCCTCCTGGTGTTTTGTGGTCTCAGCGACTGGTCGGGCCAGGCCCTCCAGCTCAGCCTGCCCCTGCTGATTGGTGCCCTGGTCAGTGGGGTTTTGGTGAGCTGGGGGGTGCCGCGCCTGGGGGCGCTCAAATTGGGCCAGGTGATCCGCGAAGAGGGTCCCCAATCCCACCAGGGCAAGGCCGGCACGCCCACCATGGGGGGCCTGCTGGTGGTTCCGGCAGGTCTGATCGTGGGCAGCCTGGTGGCCCCCGGCGATGGCCGGCTACTGGCGGTGGCGGCGATCAGCCTCAGCTATCTGGCGATCGGCGGCATCGACGACTGGCGTAGCCTCACACGCCGCACCAACAAGGGCCTCTCGCCCCGGGGCAAATTGCTGTTGCAGGCCCTCACGGCGGCAGCCTTCCTGGCCTGGGCCGCCTGGCAGCAACAACTGGGCAGTGATTTGGCCCTGCCCTTGGGCTGGGTGCTGCCCCTGGGCCTGCTGATCTGGCCCCTGGGCCTGTTTGTGTTTCTGGCCGAAAGCAATGCCACCAACCTCACCGATGGCCTCGATGGCCTGGCGGCCGGCTGTGGCGCCGTCGTGTTTACGGGTTTAGGGCTGCAGTTGATGCTGCGCGGCCATGACGGCGATCCGGCCCTGGCCGGCTTCTGTGCTGCCATGGCGGGGGCCTGGCTGGGCTTCCTGGTGCAGAACCGCCACCCCGCCAAGGTGTTCATGGGTGATACCGGCTCCCTGGCCATGGGGGCCTGCCTGGCGGCGGTAGCCCTGCTCAGCAACAGCCTCTGGCCCCTGCTGGTGATGGGCGGCGTGTTTCTGGCCGAATCCCTCTCGGTGATCCTGCAGGTGTGGGTGTTTAAGGCCACCAAGGGGGCCGATGGCCAGGGCCGGCGCCTGTTCCGCATGGCGCCCCTGCACCACCACTTCGAGCTGGGTGGGGCCAGTGAGCAGCAGGTGGTGGTGGGCCTATGGGCCTGCAGTTTGCTACTGCTACTGGTGGGGATGGTGCTGGTGCCCTGAAGCCAACCCAGGTCCAGCCCAGCCAGCTCACAGCCTTCGCCAACCACCGATCCCTGCCATGGCCTATTTCACTTGGAAGGAAACCGGCCTCACCGCCGACTGCGCCAGCCTCGAGGCGATGGCCGCCCGGTTGGAGGAGGCTGCGGGTCTGATGCGGCGCATGGCCGCCGAAGGCTTCGTGGTTGAACGCCAAGCCGATGGCCAGCACATCACCCATGCCGATGCGGCGGTGTTTGAGGCCTACGGCTTCATCAGCGAAGAGCCGTCAGTGCGCCAGCTCACCCTCATGCCGGAACTGGCCGAGTGAGCCAGGGCGGGGCCGGCGCCTTGCGGCTTTTGCCGATCCGTTCAGATCTTCGGCCGCCGTACATAGCCCCACACCCAAACCACCACAAAAGCCAGGGACGACAGGGCCAGGTAAACGATCGCGCCCTTTTGCAGGTCAGCGATGTCCCAACCAAACAGCAGCCCTGAGGCGGCATCGCCCGCCGTGGAGAAGCCGAGTAGGGGGAACAGCAACACGGGGCTTGGCGGGGCAGGATCAGGTCAGTATCCCCTCTGCTGTAGACGATGGCCGCCCTTCCCTTCCCCCGCCGGGTAATGCTGCTGGGCAGCGGTGAATTGGGCAAGGAGGTGGCGATCGCCGCCCTGCGCCTCGGTTGCCAGGTGATCGCCGTCGACCGCTACGCCGGAGCGCCGGCCATGGCCGTGGCCCAGGTGGCCGAAGTGGTCGCCATGACCGATCCCGAGGCCCTCAAGGAGGTGGTGCGGCGCCACCGGCCCGATGTGGTGATCCCCGAGATTGAGGCCCTGGCGGTGGATGCCCTGGCCGAGCTGGAAGCGGAAGGCCACCGCATCATTCCCACCGCCCGGGCCACGGCCGTGACGATGAATCGGGACCGGATCCGCGACCTGGCCGCCGGCGAGCTGGGCCTGCGCACGGCCCGCTACGCCTATGCCGCCAGCGCTGCCGAACTCGCCGCTGTGGCCGAGCCCCTGGGCTGGCCCGTGGTGGTGAAGCCGGTGATGAGTTCCTCGGGCAAGGGCCAGAGCGTGGTCGAGGGGCCCGAGGGCCTGGAGGCGGCCTGGGAGGCGGCCCTGGCCGGAGCCCGGGGCAGCGGTGCCCGCGTGATCGTCGAGGAGTTTCTGCGCTTTGAGCAGGAGATCACCCTGCTCACGGTGCGCCAGGCCCAGGGACCCACGCTGTTTTGTCCGCCGATTGGCCACCTGCAGGAGCGGGGCGACTACCAATGCAGCTGGCAGCCAGCCCACCTCGATGGGCCCCAGCTGGCGGCCGCCCAGGCCATGGCCCGCACGATCACCGACAACCTCGGTGGAACGGGCCTGTTTGGCGTTGAATTCTTCCTCTGCCAGGGCGCGGACGGCCTGGAGGTGGTGTTCTCCGAGCTGTCACCCCGGCCCCACGACACGGGGTTGGTCACCCTGGTGGGCCAAAACCTGAGTGAATTCGAACTGCATTTGCGGGCCGTGCTGGAGCTGCCGATCCCGGAGATCCGCCTGGCCAGCGCCGCCGCCAGCCGCGTGATTCTTGCCGAGTTGGCCTGCGAGCCCGTGGCCTACCTGGGCCTGGAGGAGGCCCTCGCCGAGCACGACACCCAGGTGCTGCTGTTCGGCAAGGCGGAGGCCAGGCCCCAGCGCCGCATGGGCGTGGTGCTCGCTACCGGCACTAGCCCGGAGCAGGCTCGGGAGCGGGCCGATCGGGCCGCCGCCCGGATTGCGGTTGTCAAAGGGGCCTGAACCCCCTGGTTGCAAGGGGACTTGGGCTTTATGGTGCGGCGATCGACAGTCCCCATGGCCCAGGCCCAACCCAGTCGCGGCGGAGACCGCAAGCAACGCCAGGCCGGCGGTGGTGGGCGCCGCCAGGGCAGGGACCCGATGGGCGAGCAACGCAGCGGTCGCCAGAGCGGCCAGCGCCGGCCCCAAGCCACACCAAGCGCCTTCACTGAAGGGCTGCTGTTGCCCCTGGAACGACCTGGTCGTTCAGCACCGCTTCGTCCCAGCCCCGAGACGATTCCGGGCCAACCCAAGCCCCGCCAGCGGCGCCCCCCGGGGCCAACGGGCCCACGCCGCCAGGCCAAGGGGCCGAAGCGCGCCTTGGTGCTCAGCTTCCTGCTGGGCATCGGCGTGGGCTACGGGTTGCTAGGTCCCTTTGGCTCCCTGGTGGGGGCGAGTCTGGCCAAGCTCTGGCATCCAGGTTCCCTGTTCGCCTCCATGGCGCCGCCAGTGGCCACGGGCAACCATCGCGTCCTGGTCATCGGCACGGACCAGATGTCCGGCAATACCGATTCCCTCTTTACCCTGCACCTTGATGGGGGCAAAACCGAGCTCACCCAGGTGCCCCGCGACACCTATATCGAATCCGATCAGTACGGGCCGATGAAGGCGAATGCCCTCTATGCCACCGGTGGCATCCCCCTGGTCAAGCAGGAACTAACCAAGCTGCTATCAGCGCCCGTTGATCACCATATTTTTGTCAATCTCAACGCTGTTCAACATCTCGGTGATGCGCTCGGTGGCGTGGACGTGGATGTGCCTAAGCGCATGCTTTACACCGACCAAACCCAGGGCTTGACCATTGATCTCTATCCCGGCAGGCAACTGCTCAAGGGCAAGGATCTCGAGGGCTTCCTACGCTTCCGCAACGATGGCCTCGGCGATCTTGGCCGCATGCAACGCCAACAGCTAGTGCTTAACGAAGTCTTCCGCAAACTAGCTAATCCGGCCTTCGTGACCCAGTTACCAGCGCTGCTCAAGATCGCCGGTACCGATATCAAGACCGACCTCTCCCCGCTTCAGATTGGCGGCCTGCTTAGCGCCATGGGCACCACCAAGCTGAACATCCAGCAGTTGTCGGGCAAGTCCTATTGGCATGCCGATATTGATTACTGGATGCCCGATATCAACCCCCACCACGCCGAGTACCAGAGCCAGTATCCCGAGGGCTGATTCCCATCGGGTTTAGTCCTGGCTCAGCCGCTTCCAAGCCGATGGGCTTGGGCTCAGTTGCTGGCCGGGGTCACCTGGCTGGTGACGTTCACCAGCGGCATGCTGGCGTTTCCCCAGCCGGTGGCGGGCAGCAGGGGCGTGAGCCCCTTGGCCGGTTTGAGCGCGGCGCCAGGGCTGAAGGCGGCCTGCACCCAGGCCAGCAGCAGGCCCCGCAGGGGCGAGCCATCGCCGGTGGCGGCTGCGCGCAGGTTGAAGTGGTCGCCGCCGCTAACTAGCACCAGGGCATGGCCGAAATTGCCATTCGGGCCAAAGGGGGCGATGGCCTCGGGATCGGGGGGCACGACCCAGTCGCGGCTGCCGCTGATCATCAGGCCCCGAGCGGTCATGCCGGCGGCCGAACCGGTGGAAAACAGCAGGCGGGTGGGCGGACTCACCGCGGCGATCGCCACGACCCGTCCATCGGGCTCGGCGGCCCGATCCGCCGAGCTCAGGAAACTGCATTGCAACACCCAGCTGAGGTTGCGCTCGGGATCGTCGAGGTTCTGGCAGCGGCTGCGCAACCCTGCCGCGCTCGGGACCGCGCCGGCCAGTTGCAGGGCCGTGGTTGCGCCCCAGGAGTGGCCAATCACCACCACCTGGGCGGCGCTGATGGCTTCGAGGCCCTTGAGGCTGCGGGCCGTGATGGCATCCAGGCTGGCGGACACATCCAAGGGCCTCAGCAGCAGTTCTGCCGGTCCGGGCGGGGGCACCTGGCCGAGCAGCATGGCCTGTTGTTGGCTGCTGTCACTGCCGGGGTGCCTGGGCAAGACCACGGTGTAGCCATGGCTGGCCAGGTGCTTGGCCCAACCCTCGAAACTCTCGGGGCCATCCCAGAGGCCGTGGGAGATCACCACCAGTTTGCCGTTGGCGCCCTGGATCGGTTGCAGAACCACCAGCTGCAAGGGTTGGGGCCTGTGGCTCACAGCCAGGACGAGCTCTTGGCGCCGCAGGGCCAGGGGGCCCGGTTTGTCCAGGCTGGGATTGACGCTGGCGGCGGGCTGGCTGGCCACCAGTTGTTGGGCCCGCCGCTGCTGGTCGGCCAACCGTTTGGCCACCTTCAGGGCCTGGTCAGCATCAAGGGTCACGCTCTTGCCTGGCAGCGCCTGGAGCAGGGCCAGCAGGCTGGGTTGGCCCTTGGCGAACAGCTGGTGCAGGGTGCTTGCCAGCACCTTGCTCGATTGGCTGGGCTTGAGCTGCTCAGGATCGACGCCGTCGATGGTGCCGAAGGAGGACACCATCAACAGGACCTGCTGAACCAGGGGCTGGGCCACGGATTGGTCCAGCACTGCGGTGCTCTGCAGGGGCAAGGGTGCTTGGAACAGACCCACTAGGGAGCGGCCCAGGGCCCCGCCACTGGCGCGATCCAGCTCCGCCAGATCACTGCGACCTGCCATCAGCGCCGCCGGACTGGCCAGTTCGCTCAGGCGCAGGGTGAAGCTCGTCTGCAGTATGGGCAGCTTCAACTTCACGGTCTCTAGGGCCGCGGCGGGTTGGACCAGGCCAGTGGACAGGAGGCCCACCCCCAGGGCTAGGGCACGCCACTGTCCCCAGAAACGCGGGGCTTGCGGCAGGCAGGGGGGCAACACCATGGGATTGAAAAGGAAGGCGGAGAGCGGTAGCCCCATCAACGCTTGCAGGCTACGCGGTTGTTCTGGACGACCAAACCTTGCTGCCGATCCGTTGCCTCTTGAGCTCTTTCATGCAGTGAAAGAGCTGAGATCGAAGCTTTAGAAAGAATCTAATAATGGGACCGGTCAGTCGCAGGGGGCTCTAGTAGCTGTGGCGGGGTTTCTAGGCAGGCTTAGGGGCTGGGTCGGTGCAGGTCAAACCGGTCCAGCTCCATCACCTTCACCCAGGCCTTCACGAAGTCGTGAATAAAGCGCTCAGCGCCGTCCGTTTGGGCATAGACCTCCACGATCGCCCGCAGCTGGCTGTTGGATCCAAAGACAAGGTCAGCGCGGGTTGCCGTCCAGCGCAGGCTGCCATCAGAGCGATTGCGGCCCTCGTAGAGAGTCTCGCTAGGGCCCGGTCCCCAGGCCGTGTCCATATCGAGCAGGTTCACGAAGAAATCCGTGCTCAATACGCCAACTCGTTCGGTGAAGACGCCATGACGGCTGCCGCCACTGTTGGCGCCTAGCACCCGCAAACCTCCCACGAGAACCGTGAATTCAGGTGCGCTCAATCCCAATTGCTGGGCCCTATCGAGGAGGAGTTCCTCGGCTCGAAGCTGCAGATCGGCCCTCTGCCAATTGCGGAAGCCATCGCTTAGGGGTTTGAGCCAATTGAACCCTGCGGTGTCAGTTTGCTCAGCGCTGGCATCGGTGCGACCAGGCCGGAAGGGAACGGTCATGCTGAAGCCAGCGGCTGCGGCCGCCTGTTCCACGGCCGCACAACCGGCCAGCACGATCAGATCGGCCAAGGAGATGACCTTGCCATCAGAGCGGTTGCTGTTGAATGCCGCCTGAGTAGCCTCCAACTGGCCCAGCACCCGTGAGAGTTGCTCAGGGTCATTCACCTCCCAGCAGCGTTGGGGCTGAAGCCTCACTCGGGCGCCATTGGCTCCGCCGCGCTTGTCTGAGCCGCGGAACGTGGAGGCTGACGCCCAGGCGGTTGCAATCAACTCAGGCACCGTTAAGCCCGTGGCCAGGATTTGTTGCTTCAACACCGAACAATCGCTGGCATCCACTAAGGGATTGACAACGGCGGGTAGCGGGTCCTGCCAGAGCAACTCTTCGGCAGGGATATCCGGACCGAGGTAGAGCGAGCGGGGGCCCAGGTCGCGGTGGGTCAGTTTGAACCAGGCCCGGGCGAAGGTGTCTGCGAAAGCCTGTTGATCCCGATGGAAACGCCTAGCAATCGGCGCCATGATTGGGTCATGGCGTAGCGAGAGATCGGCGGTGGTCATGATCGGTGCCGAACGCAATCCCGGCACGTGGGCATCGGCAATCAGATGCTCAGGACGCACGTCCTTGGCGACCCACTGCCAAGCACCGGCAGGGCTCTTGGTGAGCTCCCACTCATAGGTGAACATCATCTCGAAATAGCCTTGGTCCCATTGGGTTGGATTGGGTTTCCAGGCCCCTTCGATGCCGCTGGTGATCGTGTGTTCGGCCTTGCCACTTCCGTAGGTGTTCGCCCAGCCCAATCCCTGGGCTTCCAGCCTTGCCCCCTCAGGTTCGACGCCCAGGTTGCTGGCGGGCGCAGCGCCGTGACATTTGCCGAAGGTGTGGCCGCCTGCGACTAGGGCCACCGTTTCTTCAATGGTCATGCCCATGCGGGCGAAGGTGTCCCGCACATCTCGGCCCGAGGCCACCGGGTCGGGGTTGCCATGGGGCCCCTCGGGATTGACGTAAATCAGGCCCATCTCAACCGCCGCTAGAGGTTGATCGAGCCCGCCGTCAGCACCGTGGCGTTCATCGCCAAGCCAGCTGGTTTCGCGACCCCAGAAGACATCCTCTTCCGGTTGCCAGATGTCGGTCCGACCAGCGGCAAAGCCCAGCGTGGCGAAACCCATCGACTCCAGGGCCTCCGTGCCGGCTAGAACAATCAGGTCGGCCCAGGAGATCTGATTGCCATAACGGCGCTTAATGGGCCAGAGCAGGCGACGGGCCTTGTCCAGGTTGGTGTTGTCTGGCCAGCTATTGAGGGGCGCAAAGCGTTGATTGCCATGGCCGGAGCCTCCCCGGCCATCCGAGCTCCGGTAGGTGCCGGCGCTGTGCCAGGCCAGGCGGATGAACAGCGCCCCGTAATGTCCCCAATCCGCCGGCCACCACTCCTGGGAATCGGTCATGAGGGCCCGCAGATCGGATTTCAGGGCCGCGTAGTCCAGCCCGGCAAAAGCTTCTGAGTAGTCGAAGCCTGCCCCGAGGGGATTAGAGGCTGGGTGGTGCTGATGGAGAAGACTAATATTAATTTGATCTGGCCACCACTGTTGGTTTGAGGTGCCGCCAGCAGGGGTTACCGCTCCAACGTGACCACTGAACGGACATTTCAACTCTGACATTGTTTTGGAAACCGCTTTAACGGCAACTAATACTTTTCATCCATGATCGCTTTTTTAGCGCACGAGCAAGCTTATTAATCCTGGAATCCTAACCGAGCTACACATTTCAGGTGGGATAGGCCTGCGCTTGATCCGCAGTGGTCGCAGCAGGATCCCCCATGCCGAGGGCCTAAGGATTGCTGCTGGAGGCCTTGCATCGGGCCCTGGGCTAGCGGTAGCTTGAGCCTGATCAGCTCCTGATCTCTATCGATTAGGGCAGCCATTAGGCAGCCATGGCCTTTAAGCAATTGCGGCAGATCCAGACGATCAGCCGCATGATGCTGGCTGATCAGTCATGGGCTTGCTAGTCAGGATTGGCGTGCTGGTTTCGACGCATTTTTAGGCAGTACTTGCAGCCCCCCGTGGTTTCCAGATGTTTTTCGGGTGTGATTGCAATCAGCTTGACCGGATGGATGCTGCACCGGATTTTTATCGGACTTTTGTAACTTCTGTAGAGAATGTCTGAGTAGTCATATTTGTCGCCGAATCTCGACTTGGCCCTGGCAATGAAAACCTCCCGACTGATCGGACTCCCCATCGATAAGGGTCGCTGATTTCCCTCAGACTAGGTTGCACCGGTCGGCGATCGCCGGGCCCTAGGTAGGGGCTGAGCTCCATGGTCGCCTAGAACGTCAGCCAGGGCGCTGATGTGCTTGTTGTCCAATGGGTAGGTTCCTGGCTGTGGCGGCTTGCTCCCATCGTCTGGCAGCACCGTTGTCTGGTGTCAGCCCGCGTCTGGGCGCCTTGGGGCTGCAGCCTCCTGGGCCGCCAGTTCTTCCCGGATCTCTGCCTTGGCCTGCCGCCAGAGAGCTTCCAGTTCCGTAATGTCTTTGCCCTGGAGATCCCCCCCAAGGGCCGCTTCCACCCGTGAAAAGCGATTCAGAAAGCGGCGGTTGGTGCCGGCAAGGCCGGCTTCTGGATCCAGGCCGCACCAGCGGGCCACATTCACCAGGGTGAACATCACATCGCCCAGTTCCTCCTGGGCGTGGGCCTGGTTGCCGCTGGCCACGGCCTCCTTGAGCTCGCCGAGCTCTTCAACCACTTTCTCCCAGACCCCTTCGATTCCGTCCCATTCGAAGCCCGCCGCCGCCGCCTTGCGCGAGATCGTCATCGCCCCGGTCAGGGCGGGCTGGCCCCGCACTTTGCTCACCAGCCGGTCGCTGAGGGGACTGGCGGAAGTCGCGACCGCCTGGTCTGAATCCGGTTCTCCAGAGCGCTCAGCAGCCTTAATCGCTTCCCAGCTTCGCTTCACTGCAGCAGTGTTTCCGGCCCGGCCCCGGTTGGCTCCTACAGGCATGGCTCCTGGCCTGCCTACCGGCCCATCCCCATCCCCAGGCCCAGCGGCAAACACATGGGGATGGCGTCGCACCAACTTGGCGTTCAGGCCGTGGCAGATCGTGGCCAGATCGAAGCGCCCTTCTTCGCTGGCGATCTGGGCGTGCAGCACCACCTGCAACAGCAGGTCGCCCAGTTCTTCGGCTAGGTGACGATCGTCGCCGTGGCGGATGGCATCGGCCACCTCATGGGCCTCCTCCAGCACGTAGGGCACCAGGGATGCATGGGTCTGCTCCAGGTCCCATGGGCAGCCCGCCTCGGGATCCCGCAGCCGCGCCACCACCGCAACCAAATTGGCCAGGGCTGCTTCGGGGGTACCCACCTCCTTAGGGTCCCCAGCCCTCAGTGGCATGACGCTTAGGGCCTCGGTCGGGGCGTCCATGGCAGGGGGGCTGCAGTGGCTTCTACCCTGTCAT
>Ga0310327_10022_pt1 | contig 19131 bp, 15 predicted proteins | sample LakSupDCLTotalB7_FD_195541 | JGI IMG/M metagenome (GOLD analysis project Ga0310327, IMG submission 195541) | Enriched freshwater cyanobacterial communities from Lake Superior, Ontario, Canada - SU02.DCL.Total.B7 (v2) (version 2) | ecosystem: Environmental > Aquatic > Freshwater > Lake | place...
AGCTCATCCAAGTATTGCAACCATCACTACGCAAACGATCTAGGGCTGAACCTGCCGAAAGAGAAGTATTACGCAACCTCTTAGCATCCATCGATGTTGTAGCTGCTGATCAGCTGCGTATCCTGCCTGATAGTGAGGATACTTTGTGGTTATGGAATTCCCAGCCTTCCTCTCATGTTGTAAATATTGGCGAACCAGTAGATCAATCCTTGCTTAGTTTGATCCCTCAAGGTGAACGTTTGCGTCTTTTACGCGTTCATCAAGCTGCTTGGCAATCAGCAATGAGCCTTCAGCCTATGCAGCAAGCAGTGCAGCCAAATAATCTGGCAATTTCTTCATTTGATTCTGATCGTTATGATGATCTTGTTGCTGAGCAACCCTCTGGTGAGTCTTTTTCAGCTTCAACCGATGCAATTGCTAATTCATTAAAATTTAAGGGTAAAAATATACCAATTGTTACTGGGATTGGCCCGGTGCAGCAAACCTTAGCATGCTTAGAAATGCTTGCTAAATATTACAATGTGCCATTTCGATCTGATATCCTAGAGCGCGCATGTAAGGATTCTGTCCGTGGTAATTCAGCTAATTTAGAATCCATTGGTAATCTTTCCACAATCATCGGCTTTACCGGTAATTTAACAAATATTCCTGAGTCACAGCTTTCTAGAGTTCCCTTCCCCTGCTTTGCGATGATTCGCAATCAGCCAGCAATTATTTACAGTATTATAAAAAACCAGGCCCGCACTGTTCTTCCAGAGTTTGGCGCTTGTATAATTCCAGTTAATGAGTTAATTGATTCAAATTCAAGTTTAAGAGTTCTTATCTTGTCTCCCGGCAGAGATGCCCAGTTTAGAAAGCTTAGCCTCAGTTGGTTTTTGCCTCAAATTAATAAATACAAGCGCAGCTTGATTGAGGTATTGGTAGCATCTCTTGTTTTGCAACTTCTTAATCTAGCTCAGCCACTTGTTCTCCAGCAAATCTTTGATAAGGTTATTGGCCAACAAAACCTAGATACTCTTTATACTCTTGGTTTAATACTTTTAGGAGTTAGTTTATTCCAAGGCTTGTTGGGAGCTATTCGCACTTACCTATTTGCCGATACAACAAACAGAATTGATATCGCCCTTGGCGGCGAGGTTATTCAGCATCTCCTGAAATTACCCCTATCCTATTTTGATAAACGCCCAGTTGGTGAGCTCCAAACAAGAATAGCTGAACTCGGTAATATTAGAAACTTTTTAACAGGCAGTTTGCTTACCCTTGTTTTAGATTCATTATTTTCAGTAATTTATATTGCTGTAATGATCTTTTATAACGGCATATTAACAGCTGTTACTCTTGGTGTAATTCCACTATATTTAGGTTTAACTTTAGTAGCAACTCCGGCAATTCGCGGTCAGTTGCGCAAAGCTTCAGAAAAAAATGCTGCCACCCAAAGTGTTTTGGTGGAAGCTCTAAATGGCGTTCAAACAATTAAGGCCCAAAATGCTGAAAACACCGTTCGATGGCGCTGGATGCGTAACTATTCAAGTTTTATGGCAGAGAGTTTTAGAACTCTTCTGATTGGTGTTACCACTGGAACCACATCACAGTTTCTTACCCAACTAACTGGATTGCTCACCCTATGGGTTGGTGCTTTTCTTGTTATTAAAGGTGAGCTCACAATCGGCCAATTAATTGCCTTTAGAATTATCTCCGGTTACGTTGTGGGTCCATTGCTCAACCTAGCCACTAGCTGGCAAAGTTTTCAAGGTGTTGCCCTTAGCATTGAGCGCTTAAGCGATGTGATTGATGCAACTCCAGAGGGTGCATCAGAAGATATTGATCAATTACCATTGCCCCGCATCGCCGGCGAAGTTGTTTTTCAAAATGTTGATTTCCGCTTCAATGAAGGATCTCAATTAGTTGTTAAGCAGGTTTCTTTCAGCATCACTCCAGGTGCCTTTGTTGGCATTGTTGGTAGAAGTGGCAGCGGAAAAAGCACAATCATGAAGTTGCTGCCCAGGTTCTACGAACTTGAGAAAGGTCGCATACTAATTGATGGTTATGATATATCAAAACTACAATTAAGTTCAGTTCGTAGGCAAATTGGAATTGTCCCTCAAGATGGTTTACTTTTTGAGGGAACAATTCGCGATAATATTTCTCTCACATTTCCTGATGCCACAAGCGATGAGATTGTTGTTGCAGCCAAGGTTGCCTGTGCCCATGATTTTATTATGGAACTACCACAGGGTTATGCCACTAGAGTTGGAGAGCGGGGTGCAGGCTTATCCGGTGGTCAACGTCAACGTATCTCCATAGCAAGGGCAGTGCTGCAAAAACCCCAGCTTCTTATTCTTGATGAGGCCACCAGTGCCCTTGATTACTTAACAGAACGCCAGGTGTGTAATAATTTAAAAACCTATTTTGAGGGTTCTACTGTTTTCTTTATTACCCATCGCCTCAGTACTATTAGATCTTCCGACCAAATCCTTATGTTAGAAGCTGGATCTTTAGTTGAAATGGGTACCCATAAGGAACTCATTGAACTTCAGGGTAGATACTACGCCCTTTATTCTCAGCAGGAGGCTGATATAGTTTAAAATTATGAAAGATATTATTGAAAATAAACCCAAAGATCTAATCACTCCTACGCCTGATTTAGAGCCCCAGGTATGGGAGGGTAGTTCAGCCTATGTTGATCAGGGCAGGCATTGGTCTTCTGCATTAATTTGGATTATCTGTGCCCTTATTGGATCAACAATTATATGGGCTTTTCTTGCACGTATTGATCAAACAATTTCCGTTCGCGGTAGATTGCAACCTACCGGCAGTGTTAAACGTGTTGAATCACCTAGCGCTGGTGTTATTAGTCGTGTTTTTGTAAAGGATGGACAGGTGGTTTCCTCCGGTGAACCATTATTTGATGTTGAGGCAAAAGGTCTTGTTAGTAGAAGGCAGGCAATCATATCAACTCTGCAAATTTTGCAATTACAGGCCAATTCCATTAATGGTTTGCTCACAACCGGTGGTGATCCCTCTCGTTTCCCGCCATTACCTATAATTCCAAAAGTGAATGATCCAGTTCTTCTTAACCAATTGCTTTCTGCCCGTCAGCAAGCCCAACAGTTGCGCTCTCAACTAGAACAACTTTCCACTAGATTGGCTAGCCGCAGGGAAACCCTCAAACTGCAGGAACGGATATCTAAGGATATTGGCTTTTTATATAAGTCGGGTGGTGTTGCACGGAATCAATATCTTCAGCAGCTCAATCAAATCCAGGAAACTCGTTCTGAAGTAGCTAATATTGAACAGGAGCGTGATCGCATAATTGGCCAGGCTGCAGGCCAGCTAACTGAACTTAATAGGCAGATTATTGGCCTTAAATCAGAGCTCGTTGCCCTTAGGGAAACCCTTAGCTATCGCACCGTAAGAGCACCATTTAATGGCAAGGTTTTTGATTTGAGTATTGGACAAAAAGCAGTTGTTAACTCACAACAACTAGTTCTTAAATTAGTGCCGGCAAATAATCTAATGGCTAAGGTTGATATATCTAATGTTGATATTGGCTTTATTCAACCCGGCTTACCAGTTACGATAGCTGTTGATTCTTTTCCTGTTGGTGAATTTGGTTATATAAAAGGTTCGCTGTTGTCTATTGGCTCTGATGCTCTCCCACCAGATCAATCACATCCCAATTGGTATTTTCCAGCAACTGTTAGCCTTGATCAGCAACGGGTTGAATTTGGCAGCCGCAACCTTAATTTGCAAAGCGGTATGGCAGTTAGTGCAAATATAAAACTTCGATCTAGGCCTGTAATTACGCTTGTAACTGATATGTTCACAAAACAGATGGATGGGCTTAAACGCTTCAGGTAGATCCTATTTCTTTTTTGCTAATACTCTTTTATATAATTTCTCTGTTGCATCTACAGTTTGCTCCCAGTTGAATTTTTCTAATATCTTTCTTTTCATTTTTATTGTTTTTTCTGAGTTTCTTCCTGCATTTATTGCCGCATTAATACTTTTATTTATCGATTCTGGATCAGCTGGATCGGCATACCATGCATCCCCTTCAAGATATTCCAATTCATGTCCAAAGGTACTGGCTACTAATGGTGTTCCACTAAGGGCTGCTTCAAGGCTTACTAAACCACATGTTTCCATCCAGCTAGCTAATATATGTACACTAGATGCTGCATAAGCAGATGCAAGTAGTTCTTGGTTGATATGCTCAATAACAACAAGCTGATCACCAGCTATTGTTTTACATAAATCTGTGTAACCAGGCCAATGTTTTCCGCTTCCTATAAATACGATTGGGATATTTGTATTTTTTAAGGCCCAGCACACCATTGCTTGATTTTTTGCCGGTTCAATTCTTCCTGCTTGTAATATAAATGGAACATTTATTCCACTGTAAGCCCTAAATTGATCTGGGCTTGCATCTAAGAATATTTTTGGATCAACACCATAATGTGCAATTTCAAATGTATCATCATACCAATTTAGGTCTGATCTTATCGCTTGCAGTTCAAGTAAGCTGTTGGGCAGTAATCCATCCGCTTCTTTTAGTAGTTTGCTGATTAATTCGGTTGAATTACTGGCTTCTGTTGTGTAGCCGCTTGAGTGAAAGCTTATCCCGTCGTTCATTACTACTAATCTTCTCTGTTTTAAATTTTCAAGCAAATTAATTGCATTATTATCAAAATTATTTGTTGCTTGCGTTAGTACTGAGGAGCTTCCCCTGCTCCCCCAGTAGGCTCTTTTTAATGATATCCATATTGGTGATACAACAACTGGAATATTTGCTTGCTTACAGCATCTTATTTGAGATTCAAATGAGTTCTGAACCCTGCAATTAAATATATGTACAAGATCGTAGCCTTCTGCCCGTGGCTGGTCGCTATTTACTTCATCAACTACATGGCCCCTTTGCCTTAATCGTTTACCCGTTTCCCTAATTTGCACACCATCCCCTCCGCCCCATTCAGCAGCTGTTCCATGGTTCACAAGTAAAACTCTCATTATTTTTTGATCCAAAATTCTTTGCCAATTTTAATCTTTTTACTAATCCTTTGTCAATTATGTACCGTTTTTTCCAGATTTCTCCTAACAACCACAACCTCCAGTACAGTTGATTCCTGAGTGTCCAGCCATTATTCAATTGGTTCCAAGCTTTTGTTACTAGGTTAATTCGTAGCATATGATCAATAGATAGTTCTTCAGCCTTAGTTACAATGTCTGCTAAGGACTTAACCCATATTCCCGTATCACTACTAAGCTGCTTTTTGTATAGAGCTGGTCCTCCTATAACTGCAACAGATTCAGCAGCGCACTCTTGCCATTTAAGAACTGTTTTGCAATTGTTTGGTTTATTATTTTCTAATGGTGCTAGAGCGATATGACATGTACTTAGTAGACTTCTGTATGCTTGGTAATCTAAAATTTCATATGCTTGAACATTTTCTCCTGTTATACCGCCTTCTAGATCTTTTTGCCCCACCATAACCAGCTCAATTCTTTGATCTCTTTCTATCCAACTTCTAAGTTTTCTTTCTATCGAGGTATTTTCTTGTGCTCTGTTTAAATTGCCAATGAACACCTTCAACTTATTGTTTATCCTAAATTCTTGAGCATGTTTTTCTTTGTTCAAATCCCTTATTATTTCTACACCATTTTCCAATGTAATGCATAGTGGATTGAATTTGCTTAGATATTCTGCTAGTTCTGTGTTTGATGTTAAAATGCAATGGTTATATTTAAGTGCCGCCATCTTCTGATTCTTCATTTCTTGCACCACTGCATTAGGCAGTAGTTCTGGGTGATCGTCCCAATCAATCAAAAGAATGCATCCCCTTTCTCTTAGCCACTCCAAGTGCTCTTTCATTCGTTCTTCACTACTCGGCAATGGGCGTTGCCAAATAACTAAACTATTTGGCCGGATACATTTCTGGAATCTAAACGGTCTTTCGTGTATTCTACAATCTATCCCTAATCTCTGTATGGCTTCAAATGGTTGCCTAATTCTTACGCTGTCATGGGGGCCTGGGCTATTTACTAATACCTCTATTTTTAATTGCATTTACCACTCCCCTTTAATCTCAATTTCCCTTAGTTTATCATGAGAAAAACTTTAGTATCGTTATGTGTTGGTAATACTTATGTTGGCCAGTTGAATAAAGTTCTTCCTGGTTGGAAAAATTGGTGTGCTGCTCACAATTATGATCTAATTTTATTTGATGAACCCCTCGATTCATCACCGTTAGCAAATTCCCGCTCCTTTGCTTGGCAAAAGCTTTTAGCGATGTCTTCTCCAAAACTCAAGGGTTATGATCAAGCCCTATGGCTTGATACTGATATTTTAATCAATCCACGCGCGCCAGACCCCTTGTTTGATAGTGATAGCACTAGGGTTTTAATCTCTAGGGATATGGCATCTCCATTAAGTGCCGAACCGGTTTGGTTGAAAAGTTTATGGAGTGATATTCTTCATTTTTCCCTTTTACGGTCTCAACCTAATAATCCATTTTTATTAAATCCCACCTCGAAGAATCTTTTTAGTTATTATGATCTTTGGGGTTTTAGTGCTAGAAATCGTATTCTTTATAATACTGGTGTTGTCGGCTTTTCTCCCCTTCATCATGCCTCCATCTTTGAACAGGTTTATTATCGCTGGTATGATGGGGGTTCTGGCGCTCTCCATGAGATGATCCCCCTGAATCTTGAACTTTTTCAAAGGGGTTTAATTACTGAAATTGATTCTAAATTTAATTATCTTGCTGGTGTTATACATGCCGCTTGGAATTCGGAGCCCCTACTACTACAGGAATGGTTAAACTTGGGCCCACAGAGCTTAACAGCTAACATGTTTATTAATCATTTATTTAATACCAGTTATTTTCTCCATTTTGCTGGTGCCCATAAACTAATGAATGATTTTAATCCCTATGAAATCTGATTTTCTTATTCGCTATGCAGGTGAATCTTTAGGTGTTTCCCCCCATATTGTAGTTTTAGGCTCTTACAAGGTTGGTAATTTTGTTGTTAGTACTCCTGTTTTGCATGGTTTAAAGGCAAGATTTCATGATTGTGTTATTGGTTTTATCGGTAGTGATATTACTGCGGCACTTGAAGATGCTCACCCTTGCGTTGATTGGCGTGTTAGTTGGGATTCCTCAGATCTCAGTTCTGCTTCTAATTTGCATTCAACAGTAATCAATCAGATAGCATCATTTGGTAAGGTTTCGCTTGCAATAAATCTTGATGGCTTCAATCCTATTACTTGTGCTTTATCAGCCTGGATCAGACCCTTCTATGTTGCAGGAGGCTGCTTAACCTCAAATCTTCGCCGTTCTCTTCCTTGGGGTGATCTTCCACAGCAGACCTTTCTTGCAGATTCTGATTGGGATAGTATTGCTTTTTTAGAGCGTTACTCTGATATATTTTCTTCAAATTATATTGCTGAGCTTTTTTGCGAACTTGCCTTTGTCCGTGATTACGTTGATCCCTATGCTATTAGCCTTCCAAAACAATTACCAAATTTTGTAGTTCCACAAATACTAATTCATTGCACCACAGCACGTTCAGCTAAATTATGGCCATTTGATTTTTGGCAAGAGGTTATTTTATTTGTTTCTAACTTGGGTTTTACTATTGGTTTAATAGGTAGTGCCCCAAGCTTGCAGCAGGATCTTTATAATTCTGGCTCCGGTGAGGATCTTTTAGTTGAATCCACCCCTTTAATTGATCTACGAGGCAAAACAAATCTTCTGGAATTGGCTGGCGTATGCTCTGAGGCCCTAGCTCTATTAACTGTTGATGCAGGGCCAATGCATATCGCTGCAGCTGTTGGTACACCTACGCTTGTTCTTCTAGGTAACGACTCTGATCAGGTTGGCCCCAGCCCAATGCGTTTGTGGTTGCCGCGTTGTTCAAATGTTTCTTACACTATATCTCCCTTTTCCTGTGATAAATGTTCTCTTAATTCTTTTCGTAATGATGAATGTTTACTTGAAGAACATTCTTGTATGAACCATGTGTTGCCTAGCCAGGTAAAGGATTGGCTTTCAACTGTGCTCAAGCTATAATTTTTAGTAATGTATTGATTACTTGGATGCCTCTTCTAACTATTGTAGTTAATTTCTTTAATATGCGCAGGGAGGCTGAGCGCACTCTCTTTACCTTGTCTGCTGGTTACCAAGGTGTAGACGAAGCTTCCTATGAGGTGATTGTTATTGATAATGGCTCTACAGATCCTATTTCAGAAGAGTTTGTTTGTTCTTTTGGCTTTAATTTTCGGTATATTTATTTTCCATCGCTTTATCCTTCGCCAGCGATGGCAATCAATTCGGCTGTGCAATTATCTCATGCTCAATATGTTGGTATTCTAATTGATGGTGCCCGAATGCTTTCGCCTGGTATTGTTAAATATGCTCTTTTTGCTTTCAAGGCCTTTGATTCTCCAGTTATTTCTACCTTAGGTTGTCATATCGGACATATCCCTCAACAGGTTTCATCCTCTGAGGGATATAATCAAGTTCTTGAGGATTCCTTGCTCGATTCAGTTAATTGGCAGACAGATGGTTATAAACTTTTTGACATTTCTTGTTTAGCAGGATCCTCCCGATATGGAACCTTTGCCCCTTTAGTTGAAAGTAACGCATTATTTCTTACCCGATCTACATTTGATCAGCTGTGTGGTTTTGATGAGGCTTTTATTAGCGCTGGCGGTGGCCTTGTTAATCTAGATTTCTATCAGCGGGCCCAGTTATTACCGAATGTTCAGCCAATCTCTCTTTTAGGAGAGGCTTCATTTCATCAATATCATGGTGGAGTTACTACAAAATCAGGTGATACTTGGTCACCTTTAGCTGCTGAATATCTCTCTATTCGTAAAACTAGCTTTGAGCCATATCCATTTAGGTTTTCAAATACTATTTATTTTGGTTCTTTACCTTCCTCTTTTGATCCATGGCTTAAAAATTGTGTTGATTTACGCAGCGTTTTTAATCGTCGTGAGGAATCTAAACCTACCAGCGCTTCTCCATCTGAAGGTTCAGGTTTTCTTGCCCCTTCACGTGTTATTGCTATTCTTGGCATGCATAGAAGTGGAACAAGTTTATTAGCAGGCACTCTTCAGGAGGCAGGTCTTGATTTAGGTGAGGTTGTAACTGAGGCCCCTCATAATAAAAAAGGTAACAGGGAATCTATTTTAATTCGAACTTTGCATGATAGTGTGTTGAGTATATCTGGGGGATCTTGGGATTATCCTCCTGCTTCTGTTAAGTGGAATACAACTCAACTTTCTATTCTTAAATACATCCTCAAAACTTCCTGTGCATCAAATGTGTGGGGTTTTAAGGACCCTCGTTCTATTTTATGTTTGCATGGCTGGCTTGATATATATCCAAACTTAGAGCTTGTCGCTATTTTCCGGCACCCCCTGGAGGTTGCTTCTTCTTTAGCTGCAAGAAATGGGTTTAGTTTGAATTTTGGTATGGAGCTCTGGTTTATGTATAATACAATCCTATTTAATCTTGTAGTTGCTAAAGCGTTACCTTTACTTCTTTTTGACTCTGATCTAAACCGTTTCAAATGTGATGCCACTATTATAATTAAGCATCTAGATTTGCCACTTACGCCTTCTGTTCCACAACTAGCTTTTTATGACCCTAATCTGCGTAACCATAATTCCCATAGTTCATCCTTGCCACCTCATATTAATAAACTTTATTTAAAATTACTCAATTATTATAAGAACCAGTCGATTTTCCAATCAACCAAATCACAAATTAATATTTTCTCCTCCCCCTTACTTTTAATCAACAAGCTTATCCGAAAACCATAGTATCGTTAGTGTAGTTTGCTTGTTTATCCTCATTTTTGTTTTCGAATGGATGTCTTTTCCATAGTTCATCTGTATGTTTAACCATTAATATTCTATAATCTTCTGGAATAGGCTTCATTATTTTAAAGCTTTTAATCAGCATTCCACTCGCTGCTTGTTCTAGGGGCCCGCATAGAATTATATCTGGCATCCAATTTTTCTCATCCCAATAACGCTTTGCAATTAGTGCTTGATCTCTGGTAATAAAGTAACAGCCTGAATGGGGGTTTGTGGCTCTGTAGAACTTATATTCCTGTTCGCTCCATTTTGTTGTTATGCATTCCTTGGTATCCCAAAATAAATCTTCTCTCCCTCCATCTGGGTCCCCTGATAGTATTACTTCGCCACTATTATTTATTTCTTCGCATCTGTGGGGTAGGAATACGAATTCACTTCCATAATTTTCAACGAAATATTTTATCTTATAGAAAAAATCTCTATCTTCTATGGCTATGTCATCTTCGATATATCCAACCATGTCATAATTTGCTGCTTGCTCTAGTAATGATCTTGAAGCTATTGATGGAATTTCTTCTAGATTATCTACGTCTGTATATATTATTTCAATTCTTTCGTCGATTGGAATTTTTTGGATTAGATTTTTGGTTCGATGTGTATATATTTGGATTTTTATTGTATTTTTTGCTTTATTATATATTTTTCTTGTTATTACTGGCTTTCCCTTTCCCAGGGAAGCGTGAATCCAATGATATTCTCCATGACGATTTAAATTCCCGATTGTTGCCTCTACTATTCCTTTTTCTTTTATCTCCTTTTTGCTTTCATTCTCAGATGAATACAGGGAATTCTTTTTTGGTGCAAATACATGCGGGATTGCAATTAGTATTTTCATTCAATGCTTAGCCAACTCGAGCAATCCCAGTTTAGCAGCCTTTCTAGCCTTCCTATCTCATCTCTATACCTATCGATTAGATATATTTTAGCCTCCCTATTTATAGGTTCTCTGTAGGCAGATTGATGCTCTGTGATTTCGCGATTGTGAGTAATTTGCTCCACGCTAAGATGATCATAAATTTTGCAGAGCGCTTTATTTCTTCCTCTTAGTAATTCCTCTTGCTTGAGTATTAGCACATTTTCCTTGTTTATATACTTATACATGTATTCGATTTGTTTAGTGTAAAAACCTCTATCAACGTAGCTCCATTTCCTGTGATTTATATTCTGTTCTCCTTCAAATCCTAGTCTTTCTTTCTCGCATTTAATCGCTTCAATAAATGAAAGATTTTCGCGACCCCTTTTTTCCTCCATATTCCAGTGGGAGTACGCTCTTGTTATTGGATTTCGTAGCAGGATGATAATTTTTATGGCCTTTTTATATTCCATTATTCTTTCCCAGCTTCTTTTCCAGTACATATACACTGGTGTTGCTTCCCCTCTTGTTCGTTCCTCGCTCCAGTTAAAAGATTGATGATATAGTTCGTATTCCGTTTCTTGCTGCTCATTCCAATTAATCCCCTCTCTGTCAAAATAGTGCATTTCTTTACTTTTTGGCATTTGTATACTGGGGTGCTCTCTCATATACTTATCGAGTGCTGATGTACCGGCTTTTTGTGCCCCACATATCAGGAAGTCTAGCCTTTTCATAAATGATTTTTTTCTATTCTTAATTTTACCAAATCTTTTCTGCAATGTGTTCGGCTCCTTCTCAACCTATAGATTTAGCTCCTTTAGACCAATTGGTTAGGGAGTGTCCTCCAGGATTTGGCGGCATTGAAAGAGTGGCCCATACAATTGCTTCTCAGCAAAACGGAGTTGTTTATTTTTTCCGCCAACCAAAAACCTGCTCTAATTTTTTATCCATTAACTATGCTCGAAGCCTATTGCCTTGCTTTTTTCTCGGTAAATTTTTGTTTCCCCTTCCTTCCCTATCTATTTTTAGATTAATCTTTGAGAGCAGTTCATTAGTTGTTCATTTACCTTGCCCATCATTATTTATATTTGCATGTTTAGCTAAATTCCTTAATCCGCGCAGGTCTATTTTCTTTTATTGGCATGCTTTTCTCATTCCTGATTCTTCTTTTTACGGTTTATTGGTTGGTTTTTATCAATTTCTGTCCCTTCGCATGCTTCAATTTTTTCCTGTTGTAACTACGTCTCCAGTCCTTCGTGAATCACTTATTTCTGCTGGTTTGTGTGCATCTAAGGTTTCAATCCTTCCTTGCGCCCTTCCTCCCGAGCTTGAATTGCTATCTTTAGCTAATCCACGTAGTAAATCTTATTTAACTTCTGGTGCAATAATTTTTATTGGTAGGCTTGATAGCTATAAGCGAATTGACCTTTTGATTGCTCTTTTTATGCAATCTAAATATGCATCAGTTCTACATATTGTTGGGACTGGACCGGATGAGCGCGCGCTTCGTGATTTCTGTTCCAATCTAATCCATCCTACAAAATCTATTGTTCTATATGGTTGTTTAGATGAATTGCAGAAATATACCCTAATCTCATCATCTGATTTATTAGTTCTACCCTCCGATAAGTGTAATGAAGCATTTGGTATTGTGCAACTTGAAGCTATGGCATCAGGTGTTCCTTCGCTTTCAAGGAGTATTGAGAATTCAGGTATGTTCTGGGTTAGTAACCTTCCTTGTTATAGTTGGGATGGTAATTTTGATTCTTCCTTGATGCTTATAGATAATTTGCTTTCCTCTCCTTACCTTTATTCCCTTGCTTCCTCGCAGGCATTAGCTCGATATAACAGCACATTTTCGCGTAAAGTTTGGGAACATAACTTCTTTAAATGTTTTTATTGAATGGCTTATTTCCCTCCTGTTTCTCATAGCCTCGGAAATTATACTATTGTCTCGTCTGTTTTATCCATATGGCGCCATGAGGGTTTTGATTCTGCAAAATCTCTCTTCAATAAATTTACTCGAGATACCTCTTTCAATCACAATACGCCTTTGCTTAATGAATTGCATCTTAGATTTTCAGGAAAATCTGCACCAAGAATTCTAATTGATGGTCTTTGGTTCTCACGGCCAATTGGCGGTATTTCTAGGGTTTGGGAGCACATTTTATCTGCCTGGCGTCTTCCGGGGCTTATTTATGATTCTGCCCCAGTTTGTTTGATTGAACGCGATAGCCATCTCGCGGTTTCGTCATATTTTCCTGCTATCCAGGGCTCCTTAATTGACCCTCTAGACCCTGTGGCTGTTCTTTCACTTGCGAATGAAAATTTTGAATTTGCTAGAAGTTGGGAAGCTAATGTTTTTATTTCGAGTTGGTTAAGTTTTTGTGGATCGCCTTCTTTGTTTTGCCCTGAAGTAGCTTTAGTGCACGACTGCCTTCCTGAACGATATTCAGTTCTCGAGCCATTGTCTTCACTCCGTCGCACTTGGCTGAAACGTGCTTCCTCATACTTAGCTGTATCCGCTGATACGGCTTCTGATATCGAAACCTTGCTGCGTCTCGCTAATGGTTCTGTGCCTTGGTGTCACTTAGCTCCTTACATTAGTTATCCGCCGCTTTACAATGCTCCTCTCTCCCTGCAATCAATGGGCTCATTAACTTCAGAGCTTGATTTACCTTTTCCATATATATTCTTACCTTCTATTAGTGCTGTTGGTTCCTATAAGAATCCAGAACTAGTAGCATCTGCTCTTACTCATCCTGGATTAGAAAGTATAAATCTGCTTCTCTCTGGGATTTCTTCTGAGCAACGCCGCCTTGAATTAGTAGAACTTTATCCCCAATTGGCTGGTAGATGTTTTTCTGCCGGCTTCACTGATTTCGAGCTTCCTTTCGTATATCAGCATTCTTTTGCTGTTGTTGTACCGAGTCATATTGAAGGATATGGCTTGCCTGTAGTTGAGGCGCTTGCTTGTGGCGCAGTTGTGCTTATTTCTGATTCCCGTGGTTTAAGGGAGGCTGGTGCTAATGCATGTCTTAGATTTAGTTCGCGCAATGTATCTCAGCTTGTAGATCTTCTTTGTTTTCTACTTTGCCCTGATTCTGATTGGATTAAGTCAATACTTGCAATTCGTGCCAAGCAGCGAATCAGTGTTTTAAACCCTGATATGTTTGGCTTAGCTCTATTATCAATTGCTCGCTTGGTTTCCTTATGAATACCCTTATTAATATTCTGCCTTGGCAGCCTGGTTATTCTGGTTTTAGTAGCTATGTAAGAAGGATTTTACCTGGTATTACGGGCGCTCGCCTTCAACTTGATCGTTCTTCGAGGGCAACTTGTTTGCTTAATAGTTCACTCCAGCTCCTTCCTGATCAGCTACCCTCCCATTTTTTTATAAGTTTATTACATCGCTATTCATTAACTCAGTATGGCGTGAATGTTAAGGATGCTCTCAGAGATGCATCCTTTCAGCCCGACCGTATCTATAGCCCCTATTGCAATTGGCTGAATGGATTTGCTGGTTTACCGCAGTTGATCACCTGCCATGATCTTACCCCTTTATATCTTCCCAATAGTCGACGTGCATGGTTGCATTATCGACTGCTCATACCCCATCATTTAAAACAAGCAAGCTCTGTTATTGCCATCAGTAAATTTGTAGCTGATCAATTGATACATCTAGGTATTCCTGCCACCAAAATTGAAGTGATACCCAATGGTATTGCCATTGAAAGGCCCGCTATTACCAGGGCAGCTTCTGCTGATCTTTTGATGTTGGCCCGCCACGACGGTAACAAGAATGTGGCCTATGTTCTTGAGGCTTTTGCAAGCCTTCTTAAGCGTTTTCCTGATTGGCCTGGTGTGTTGCGTGTTGTAGGAAAGCCCGGCAGGCAAACAGCCCTTTTAGCTGAGCTGCGTTTGGCAATGGTTGATCCTCAATGTGTTCTGTTCATTCCAAAGGCATCTGCTGATCAGCTGATCCATTGGCTGCGCAGCAGCCTTGCTTTGATCTCAGCGAGTTTTATGGAGGGTTTCGATTACCCTGTGTTGGAAGCTAAAGCCGAGGGTTTACCCACTTTGATTAGTGCGATTCCCGTGCATCACGAATTGCATGATTCCAGTTCATTATTTTTCTCGCTCAGTGATGCTGGCCTGGAACTACAGAACCAGTTGTTTTCTTTGTATTCAGATCCTCAGCTATGGAGCCAGCTTTCCCAGCAGGGATATGCCCGAGCACAGCAGTTAGGCCTTGTTCATCAACAACTGCAAGTTCAGGCTGCTATACAGGCCCTGCGATGACCATAAATCCTGTGTTAGAGCTTCGGGATGTTTGGCTTAAAATACCTATTTTTACCAATGAGGCTCGCTCCCTTAAAGGCGCCCTATTGCGTTCTGTAACCGGCGGATCTCTAAGTAAATCCAAGCTCGGGGCACAAATTGAGGCATTAAGAGGCATCAATTGCACTATATATAATGGCGAAAGGGTTGCTTTAATTGGTCATAACGGTGCTGGTAAATCTACTTTTCTTAAACTAATTTCAGGTATCTATCAACCCACCAGTGGCTCTATGCATGCCACGGTACCTGTGTATCCGATGATTTCTAAAAGTTTCATCACTAGCCCAGAACTTAGCGGTTTGCAGGCGGCCAAAGCACACTATCTGATGGTTAAAGGCAATTTACGCGGCTTTGATTCTTTCTTGGCTGAGGTTATTGAATTCTCTGGCTTAGGTGGTTTTATTCACCTGCCTGTGAAGAGCTATAGCAATGGCATGGCAGCTCGTTTGTTATTTGCTGTTTTAACTGGTTTTAAACACGATTGCCTAGCCCTTGATGAAGGGTTTGGTGCTGGTGATAGTTCTTTTTTTGACAAGGCCCAGGCCCGTTTGCAGGAGTTTGTGGAATCTGCTGGTACTCTTGTGCTCGCATCCCATGCTGATCCCTTATTGAAACGTTTTTGTCAACGCGGTTTGGTATTTCAGCAAGGCAGCATTGTTTTTGATGGTGCAATTAATCAGGCTTTGAGTTTTTATCATGGCACATAGCATCCTTAATTCCTGTAGTTATGCCTGGGCATCTAGGAGGGTGTGGTGGTTCACCGCTACCGCAAGAACTAAGGCTAGATTTTCGCGTACATTTTTGGGTAGTTTCTGGCTTGGTTTGTCTAATTTACTTTCCATAGCAATCCTAGCCGTTGTGTATGGCACTGTCTTTAAGGTTACTAATTTTAATGAGTATGTTTTGTATTTAGGCACCGGTTTGGTGCTTTGGAATTCATTGTCGATGGCGATTGGGTCATCGCCCACATTGTTTGAGGGTAATGCCCAACATATTCATAATACAAATCTGCATCCAATTTTCTATTCCCTAGAGGAATGGGCATTTCAAGTGCAAACATTTTTTCAATCATTATTTCTTGTTTTGCTGGCATTAAGTTTTTACGAGCATCGTTTATTTTTGAATCTAGTTACCGCTAGTTGGTTGCCGCTTTTTAATTTTATTGTATTCCTATATTGGTTACCTTTGCTTGTTTGCCTATTGGGAGCTCGTTTCCGCGATTTTTATCAATTGGTGCCTATTTTGATGCAATTAATGTTTCTTCTTTCACCAATACTTTTTAAAAAGCAGGCTCTTGGTGCTCTTCAATGGACCGCTGATTTCAATCCAATTTATAGGGTTTTAAGCATTCTGCGCAATTCTCTTTCCTCAGGTAATGTGTTGTGGCATCAAAGCTTAGTGATGTTAGTTATTAATGGGATTGGGCTTTGGATAGCTCTTGCCTGGTTAAACCGGGAAAGAGCGAAGTTACCTTTTTTGATCTAGTGCTGTTTGGATTGCATTCTAATTCTTCTGCAATTATTTCAACTATATTATCTTGAAATTCTTGATTAATCAGTTTTTGGTGGGTTTCATAACGTTCAATTCGCTTCATTCGCCTTATCTGATTTTTATTTAGATTAGATAATCTTGATAGCTTAGCATTAGCTGTTTCAACTTTAGATTTTATTAGTTTGGGACCCGCTTCCCTCTTGGCGGCTAGATACATTCCCTTAGCTAGCTCGCTACTATTGTGATTGTCGCAGAACCATACGTATTTATCAAAATCATAAAGATTTTGAATTTCCCTGTGGGCCATCGAGGGGCTTGCTAGTGCAACTAGCCCGAGGCAGGCCGCATCAAGTACAGGTATGCCAAACCCTTCAACGAGCGACGGGCTAACAAGTAACATTGCATTTAAAAATAGATCTCTCTTTGTTGCATCATCGATATAGTTTGTTAAAATAATACTGTCATCATTTAAAACTAAGTTTTCTATTTTGCGGCTGTATTCGTCTGATTTTAGTGCACCTGTGATGCAGAATTTTATTTCTTTTTCGGCCAATCTTGATTCCTTGTAGGCCTTAAGGGCAAATACTAGATTTTTCCTTGATTCAACTGATGAATTGAATAAAATGTATCTAAATGGAGTTAGTTTTGATTTTTCTTTGTTTAAACCTGAACATGGGTAGAGTGCAAGTAAGTCTCTTGATTGCTCTATTTTGCTATTGTTGAATTTGATTGATGGCGGTTGCACAACTACGGTTTCTGTGCCGCATAATCCACTTTTTATGTAGCGATTGAATTTATTTTTTGTTGATGTGGATACAAAAATTCGAGCAGAGTTAGCGGAATGTTGCAATCTTTGGGCAAAGATTGATTGCCGATCTGAAGTTGGATAATATTCCAGAGGAATAAGATCATGGACGCTTTGTATGCTAAATTTTACGCGATCGGGTTTGATATTTAGTGGACATGTTGTTATGAACCCGTCATATCCTTCTAAATTGAGATACAATGGCTTGCTGAACAGCTTTCCTGCTAATTTCATTGAGTTTACATATATATCCTCTGCACACAGGATTCCATCAATCCATTTTAGGTAACTGAGGCGCTCATGTTGTAAATACGGATTGTCTACAAGGCTGTGTATGTATAATTTTGAAATTTCGTTTGAAGTGTAACGTTGCTTGGGGTTTATGCCTTTTAGTTTTTGCCTAATGTTGTCAATTTTATTTAGGCTCCATCTGCCGAATGGTAGTTTTTGTATGAGGATTCTTTTTAGGGATGAGCGGTTTAGTTCCATTTGACCGCTTACCAAACATTCAAGAACTCTGCTGGCATAAATGAGTTCCTGTGTATTGCGTGGTAAAAGTTTTAGTTCGGCTTCCATTAATTTCGGATTGTATCCAGTGAGAAGCCATACTTCTGCTCCAGCATCTTTAACTGCTTTTAATAGGCCTTTGCTGTAAACAGCGATACCTCTATGCTCCGCTTGTTCTAGATCGATTGCAGTTACTACAATCTTCATGCCCGCTAGCGGCTTAACCCTCGGGTTTGAGGGGTTTTTGTAATTGCTGATTTTATCTAGCATTCGTCCATTGTAATCCAAGCGGCTTTGATGCCATCGATTGGCTTGACTGCTGGGCCCCCCATGGGCCATGCTAAATGTCGCCGGCAACACCGGTTTGCGGATGTAGCTCAGTGGTAGAGCATCTCCTTGCCAAGGAGAGGGTCGAGAGTTCGAATCTCTTCATCCGCTTATTGATTTTTATTGATCCCTTTACCCATAAGAGTTTGGCTTTTGATTTCCTCAAAGCCCAGTTCTCCGTAGAAGCCTGCCTGGTTGGTGGTCATTAGATACACCCTTTCAACTTCCACCAGGTTTGGATGGTTTAGCAAAGCTTCAAGCAGCAACTTGCCATTTCCTTTCCCTTGATGGTTTTCATCAATCACCACATCCCACAGCACAGCCCTATAAATACCGTCGCTGCTCGCCCTGCCAAAACCCACTAGCTCATTCTCAGACCATAGGCTGATTACCGCTTGACTGCCCCTAAGCATTTTTCGCAATTCTTTCAAGCTGCGGTGCTGGGCCCAGAAGGTATTTCTGCTCAGCAGTAGCTGCAATGCAGTGAGGGGTAACCGCCAGCAACGCCGGCTGTGTTGGATTAGTTTCGGCTGCAATTCGCCTTGTTTTTACTTTCCTTTTAAAAATAAACCTTCAAATGATTTTTTTGTTTGGTTCAGATTTTTTCAGCTAAACCCCTGCCCTTAAAGGGGTTTATTAGCTATCTCCCATTTCTGCAGTGTTAGGCTAGCTCCTACCCATGGTGCCTTTAATGCTCAAGCTGTTGCTGGGTGATCCAAATGCCCGCAAGCTGAAGCGCTACCAGCCCCTTGTGAGTGATATCAATCTGTTGGAAGAGGATATTGCACCTCTTACAGATGAAGAGCTGCGATCTCGCACCCTTAGTTTTAAAACACAGTTAGAAGCCACTACCACGCCTGCAAAGCAGCGCCAATTACTCGATGATCTCTTGCCGGAGGCTTTCGCGGTAGTGCGGGA
>Ga0310327_10023_pt1 | contig 18945 bp, 20 predicted proteins | sample LakSupDCLTotalB7_FD_195541 | JGI IMG/M metagenome (GOLD analysis project Ga0310327, IMG submission 195541) | Enriched freshwater cyanobacterial communities from Lake Superior, Ontario, Canada - SU02.DCL.Total.B7 (v2) (version 2) | ecosystem: Environmental > Aquatic > Freshwater > Lake | place...
AAGTACAGTACAACTAGTAAGAGTACCAGATTGTGGAGTTCCTAATACTGGAGTAACTAGTGTAGGACTTGTTGCAAATACATTAGCACCAGTACCAGTCTCATCGGTAAGTGCTGTTAATAGTTGTAGTGATGTAAAAGAACCTAATACTGCTGCATTACCAACAGATGTTATGTGCCCGGTTAGGTTTGCGTTGGTGGTTACTGTTGCAGCATTGCCTGTAGTGCTTTGGTTGAGAGTTGGGAAGGTGCAATTTGTAAGGTTGCCGCTAGCTGGTGTGCCTAGTGCTGGGGTAGTAAGCGTTGGCGAAGTAAGCGTTTTATTTGTGAGTGTTTGAGTGCCAGTCTTAAGCACCACCTCATCAACAGTTAACGTTTGGGTGCTGGTAACAATGGAATCAACTTTGACAGATCCGTAAGCCATTACAAAATCACCCAGAAAGCATTCGCAGGAACAGTGACGCTGTGGCCGGCAGATATTTCAACGTTGCCCACCGATAATCCGTTGCGGTTCGCCCCCAGAGATACGGTCTCGGAGATGATGTACGCAAACTCCACAATTAATCCAGCGCTTCCGCCACCTGCGCCGCCACTTAGCTCAACGATGCTGACTGAGCCGTTGTCTTTGCGGGTGTAAAGCTTTCCGTCATAAGTGTTTAGGCCGAGTTCGCCTAACTGCAAATCGCTAGTTGTGGGAACTCGGCCCGCAACTGCACTCCGTTTTAGCTTGAGAGTTTGTGCCATAAGGCTGTCCCTTAGCGCCTATAAAGGCGGACGTTCTGATCTAGTTTGCCGACTTAGAATGTGCCGCAATCCAACACGGAATCAGGCGATAGGTAATCAGTACCGGCAACCGCTGCTGTAAATGCACCAGTGCCGTTGCCTTTTAGTACGCCGGTCAATGTTGTGGCGCCTGTGCCGCCCAGTGCTACAGAGATTGTTGTGAAGCCGGTGCCAAGAGAGCCCGCTGTTAATGCGCCAACGCTAGTCAAGGAAGATGCCAACACCCCCGTGCCCAACCCGGTTGCGTTTAAGACTGAGGCGCCGTTTATGCGGAAGGTTTTGGTGGCAGCAAGTTCTAAGTGTTCGCTGCTAGTCCAGGCATCGGTTGCGTCTACCCAGGAAAGCGTTTTGTCAGTGGTGCCGCGCAGCGTTATGCCGCCGCCGTCTGCGCCTGCATCAGTAGGGGATGCTGTGCTGCCCAGCTCTAGGTTCTTGTCGTCAACCGAAATCGTGGTGCTGTTTATGGTCGTGGTAGTGCCGTTGACTGTTAGGTCGCCGGTCACCGTCAAATTTGTGCCGACGGTTAACGCGGAGGTGATTACAACGCTGTCGGGTAGGCCGAATGTGAAGGTACTGCCGCTGGTGCCAACTTCGACCTCGCCTGCGGTGCCCTGAAGCGTCAGAGTGCCGCCGATTGATGTGGTAACTGCGGTTGTGGTTGTGCTGCCGCCAAGTGGGGTGGCGATACCGTTGATCGTGATGCTGTTGTTCGCGAGAGCGGAGTTGGGGATTGAGCCCAGCCCGAACGCACCCGTAGAGCTGTTGTACGTGAGACCGCTACCAGCTGTGACGCTTAGCGATGTTCGCGCTCTTACGTCTGTGTAGTAGAGGTTGGTGCCTTCGCCGACAGAAGTGGTGGTGAGGCCGGTTACAGTGGCGCCGCTCAGCCCAACGCTTCCAGTAAACGTTTTTGCGCCGCTGATGGTTTGGGCAGTGTCCAGTGTTGCGTATGCGCCGGGGCCACCAATTGCCACGATGGAGGTTGCGCTGCCGCCCGCTCCGCCAGTGCCTACACCGATGAACAGCTTGGAACTATTTTCGGAAAACGCAAGCTCGGCATTAGCAAGAGTTGTTGGCGTGGCTGTTGCCGTACTGCGCTTAATCCGAATTGTGTTAGACATTGTTTTGCCAAACCTAAGGTTGCCCTAGGTTTCCCTAAAACCCGCCGCCGTCAGTCAGTGTTATCACAGTATGGATCGCGTCTCCGCGCCACTCTGCGCTGCTGCTGTCGTAATACAGCAGGCTCTTATTCACGGCGCTAGCAACTTTCACATTCGGTAGGTCGCCTAGATTAAATGGAGGTGCAACTGGACCTTGGGGGCCGGGGGTCGCAATCTCAACAATTTGTGATTGGCCCTCGCCAATAACCACAACTGGATTGCTACTTTGGCTGATGTCTACGCTCATGGCTATACCGTGACTGGGGCCGTGTAGCCCTCGGATGGGCGAACTATTCCCTCAAGGTAATACTCGCGCAGTAAGCCGCTGTTTATCACCATCACGTCATACCGCGCTTCATCCGGCAAAATGGCTGTGATTGCATGGCCCAGCACCATGAAGATTTGGCCGTTAGCTGGGGTTGGGATGGATACCGTGAACGCTCCGTATTTGACCGTGCGCTTTTTATCCCATACCTGCGCTAAAACTTGACTACCTGTCAGATTAATTGCCACGCCGGCAGGATCTTTCAGCGTCACATTTAATGTGAAGTCGGCCCTGCGCTGGGGGCGGATGTTGTACACGCTAGGGGTCATTGTTCTGCCTCTGGGTTGAATTTCAGCGTGAGCCGCATTTGATCACGCGGACCCATACCTTCAGGCACTTGTAATTGCTGGATTGTGGTGCTTAGTGCCATCGGGAATCCGCGCATAATCTTCTCAGCAATATCTGCAAGCTCAACCCCACCCCAATTAACTAAGTACAGCGTGTAGCTGCGGAAAGAATTTACAGGTACATATTGGGCTATTTTGTTTATTACGGGTTGGCGGTTGATGATGCACTCAAGCCCTGTAACTTTTGTGTTGGCTGGGGATTGTTCGCCGATTGCGCGGACGTTGATAGCTGGGGTGGTAGAGCCGTTGGCAAGGGTATAAACCCCGAGTTCCTCTACCAGGAGCGTTTCAAGTTCTTCCCGCAGAGTCAGTAAATCCATGGCCTAGGTTGCCTGGACTAGCAAAAAGCCGCTCTCTAACCAACCCGCTGGTGCAGCTGGGCGGTGGGGCAGATTTAGCTTGTAAGTCATCAGGCTGCGGTCGATATCGCGCAGCAGGATTGGGCCATGGATGTAGTCGCCAACGCACACCAACCCTCGGATGTTTGCGCCCTCCCACTGCGGCGCGATTACCCACACCTGCTCGTCCTCACTTACCAAAGCCCTTACATCTGGCATTGGTTCGTGTTCGGTTGCATTGCTAATTACCTGCTGCCAACACGCAAGTAGCAGCGGGTGGAGATGTTCTTCTGCCTGCAGGGATAACAGAACTGCAGCAGTCGCGGCGGATATTTGCTTGCTGGTGTCTGGGGTGGTTGATTGGTATGTGAGGAAGTCTTCGGTGCTGAACGGCTTTGTTTTACTGTCGCGGTTCGCATTAGCAAATAGCGCCTGGAATCGCGCTATTGGTAAGTCGTTGTTGCGTAAGCGTTCTAACTCCAGCCGGTGTTGATGATCCCAGCTGTGAAGTACTGAGCTTCTTAATTCGCTGCCGAAACTGCTTCGGTGGTACTGGCCGGGGAAGTAATGGAACAGGCCGTGGGCGATTTGCGCCCAGTTCGTTTTACTTGCGGTCCAGAGTCCAGCTGCGGCTTTCCCAGCTCCTCCTCACTGATAGAAGCGCTCGGTACTGCTTCGGCATCGACCTCATCTTGATACAACGTGTATATGTCGTTTAGTAATCGGCAATGTAATGTCCGGGTGTCTTCAACTGACCATTCGCTCTGGTCTTGGCGGCATCTAATTAATGCTGTGACTGCTGCTTCTTTTGTGTATTGGTTGCTGGTGCTGAAGATGTGTATTACTGAATTTATTGCGGAGGCATAGCGCAACCTCAAAGACTGCGCATCATCTTCTAACTCCTGCCCGCCTACTGCTTTCTCAATCACCGTAAATGCTTCTACTCGGGTGATCTTTTCTGCCACTGCCATTGCATCTGCTACTTTTGCGGCTTCGACAAATGCGTTCGGGCGTTCTGACACCAGCTCGTCATACACGATTGATTCGTGGACGGTTAGACCGCCTAGTACCGGGAAGCGCAATCTGCCTGAATCTGCATTGCCCACATCGCGGGTGCGTGGTTTAGCTGGTGGGGTTAGAAAGCTGAGGGTTGTCACAGGCTGTAAACCTATCTAGGTAGAGGTTAGCGGTTGCGAACGCTTTTACTGCGTTGTGTCTGTGTTGGTTGAGTTTTGTCGGTTTATGGAGCTGTTTATTGCGCGGGCGTCGGATTGGCGGCGGGCTAAGGCAGCGCGGTTTGCAGCAGACCGTTCGCGGTTTTCTTGCAGCAGTTTGCTGTGGTCGGGGGCTGGGGTGGCAGAGGACATTTGGTTAGGTGGCGCGGTGGGCTACGCGGAAGTTGGGGTCGAGGAACACGGTTGAAGATGTATCAACATCTTCTACCTCCCAGCCGTTGGAGAGCATGATTTGATGTGAATTATCTGCTTGTGTTAGGTATGGGAAAAGGTGCATCATTTGATATGTCTCTAATCCTGTTGCCACGGTCTTACTGTAAACAGTGGGTGCGCCCGTATTCAGGGCTTTCGTGAATAGTGCTTGGCCGGTGTCTGGGTAGTAGACAAGGTTTGGGGGCCATCTTAAATATGTATTTTGTTGTTGTGGTGGCTGTAGTAAATAATTTAGAAAATCATATGCTTTGCTGTAGTTAGAGGCGTATAAAAATTTCCACAATTTGTAATAAGGGTCGGAAGGATTTAGGTTGTCTAAAAAGTTAGATAACACATTTCTTCGATCTGCGGCTGTGCCATCTCCGGGGTAAGACAAGTCTTTAACCGTAAGCTCGGGTACTGCATTAGGTGTCTGGGTGTCGTAACGCCAGTAAAGACCCCGCACGTCACGAAAGTTCTGAAGACTATCACCAAGGTTGAAATATTTAGAAGTACCTGATTGGATGGACCAGATGTCTTTTTGTATATACCTGCCGTAGAAAATAGATCCACCTATGTCTATTTGTTCAAGTGGAAGCTCATCTTTTATAATTTGAAACGGAAGTCCCGATGTAGTTGTAAGAGGATTAAATATGGTGTAACCATAAAAAATATCTTTGCTGCTGATTCTGTAAAAGGAAGGGGGTGGACTGCCAGCTACATACCAAGTAGAATGATAAATGTATCTTCCGTCTGAAGATGTAAGCGGTTTGTCATCAGTTGTCATGGTTTGCTTATTAGTAAACCAACTGCTGCTGTGTGGTGTTAGCTGGGGGGTGGAAGCAATGATGCTTTCCTCGCCGTGATAAACCGCACCTGCAACAGACTGCTCTGTAACGCCTATAGAACTTTGATGGAAGTACCAATTGAACGCTGTAATTACTCCCGGTACTGTGTGCTTGGGCGTGGCAAATAAGGTAGTAGAATTTCCAAAATCTTCATTAAACCCTATAATCCACTCGCGTTCAACAACTTGGTAACTATTTGTTTGTTGTTGTGTTTCCCTAAACCACCTGTAATGTCGAAGTCCGTCGCCCTCAATACTTTCTATACGTCTGTTGTAAGTTGCAGTCCAAGGAATCACGACGTTCTCTATCTTCTCCGGCCAGTCATACGGCGCTAGGTTAGAAAGGCCGAATACGCGATAAGTTGCATCATCGCTGCCTGTTGCTGCGGGGCGGCGGCGCTTATGGAGATCTAGTGATCCGCCAGACAACTCTTTCTTCTTTCTTGCGTCTTCTGCTTGTTGCGCTTGGGCGGCTGGACTGGTAGCTGGGGGGTTAGATGCTTTGTCAGCTGTTTTGGTTGTGCGGCTGCGGTCCTCTTTAGCGGATCGGTTGAAACCTGCGCGTTCCTTATTCTCTGCTAACAGCTTCTGTTGTTGTAGTTGTAGAAGAAGGTTTAACTTCGTCATCAGTCGTTGGTAAATAGCGTGATGCGGTATGTGATTGAAGCGCCGTCAACTAATGTCACTGAGGGGGATTCCACAATCACGCTGTGCAATGTGCTGGTGCCGCCGGAAGTGAGAACCACGTAGACCGTGTTGTAAACCCAGTTGCCACCTGCGGCTGTAAAGGTAATTGCTATCTGCGGCATTTCGTAGGCCGCATCTGTTGCGTCGTATGACCCGGCTGCGATGGTTCCTGTTTTATCTGTGTACCCGCTGCCGGATAGTTTTACAGCGTCCCAATTGGCAACTGTGCTTAATGCTGTTAAGCCGGCGGTGTTGTTTGCAAGGCTTATGCGATAAGTCTGGCCTTGATATGCCAGTACGCCGACGCGGGCTAATTCCGCAACTGTGATCGTGGTAGTAAGTGCCATGAAACTTTGTTATTGGTCTAGGTTGCCCCTACTCAACTGGGGTGACACTTAGGGCGGCGCCAATAAACCAGGCAGTGCCTGTTGTGTTGTCGCCGGCAAACACCCAGCTCTTGTCAGGAGCTGGTAGTGGGGTTGCAGACGTTGATAACACTGCGGTTGCGCTGTAAACGTTTAGCAATCCTGTGTTGGTGGGGCTTGCGCCTATTCGCACCTCGAAAACTGGGTAGCCCTCTGTGAAGCTGGGGCGGAAGAACGCCACCTCAAATGTTCTTGTATCTGCGGAGGAGCCACCCCCAGATGAGGTGTTGCCGTCCACTCTTACCCTGAACGTGTTTGTGGTGCTGCGGGTTAATACTTTTTGCATGGAGTCGTCCGCGCTGTTTATCAGAATCTTGGGTAACGCAGGACTGGTTGGGGAGCCGGGGTAGATAGATGACCCGGAGCCGAATGTTATGTAGCCGTTTGGACTTAGCCAGAAACTGTTGTAGGAAGTGCCGTTGAACGGGAAGGCGAAGGGCAACTGCACTTCTAGTGGGGTGTCGTCCACATTGCCGCTGAATGCCTGCGTCCAGCCAGTTGGGGTTCCTGTTGTTAGGCCGCTGCCTAATACAGGTAAGGCATTGCCTTGCGCGAATCCAAACACTACGGGGTATTCACCTGTAATACTGATGCCAACTTTTATGCCGATAGAGGTAGTAATGATGTCGTTAAGCAAGCGCTGGATCGTTAGTCCTGCGTTTACGCTGCCAGATAAGGAACGATCTGCATATATAAATTGCTCTGCGGTCACGCCTAACTTTGTTAATACAAGTGGGTAGCGGTCTGGATTTGGCAGTGCAATTAAAGTGCGGCTGACAGTTAAGCCAATTAACACTCCTAGGCTGTGGGATATGGCTTCCATGTAAGGAGGTAGTACGACTGAGGCGGGTATTGACTTCTCCGGTATGTGTGGCGTGTTTGTGGGTAAGGTGGTGAATATTGTGCCTGGGTTTGCAGGGTCAAACCCAACTGGGGTTGTGAGACTATTTGCAGGGATTGGCGTAGTAGTTGTTACAGCTGGGGCTATGGGAAGTTGGGTGATGCCGTCCTGCACTGGAGCCCAGGCAGCAGGCACTCGGTACTCAGAGGATGTGGCGCCGATGCCGCCCATGTAAATAAGATCGCAACTCGCCACAATTCCGTTGCTGTCAAAACTCCAGCTGTGAGCATTGGTTATGTAATAAGCTGCAATTCCTCCTAAACGAAGGGTTACTCCCATGCCGGGGTAAGGAGGAAGCTTTTCGGGTACTGTTTGAATTGAGAATCCCTTGCGATGCCCATACGCAAGTCTTCGTTGGGTGCTGCCGAAGTTTTTTGCATCTGAGGGCGCAGTGGAGGCTTTCTTTAAGAAGAATATATCTGTGTTCTCTCCAGTGCTGTTAAACTGTTGTTGCATTTTAAACTTATCTATATCAACATAATCATCCGACGCGAAGGGCATACTGTAGGTGGCAATGCGTCCAGTTCCAGTGCCTTCGGTTTGATTAACATTTTCTAAGAACTGAATCTCTGCTCGCTCCTTGCGAGGTGCTTTTTTATACTCGTCGAGCAGTCTATCCATAACACTGGGTCGTTTCTGAACCCCGAAGTTTCTGGCAAAATGTGTCTGTACGCTTGCTCCCATGTTTACCATGGAGCGTCCAATATTAATTACTTGCTGGACACCTTGAATAGTTTTAATCTTTTTTGCCATTAGGGCTAGGCCCTGTTGCCCCGGCTGCGTAAAAGCATACGCAAGGTAACGTTCAGTAATTGTCTTACTGATTCCTTGTTCAACGTCAGTTTCGTAAACTACGGTTGTTATTTCGGATGGGCTTACCGAAGTGCCGGGGTGCAAATAACTGACGTTTACAAGGGTGTACTGTTGTGTAACTGAATTATATGAATATGTTTTCCATCCGTAGCTGGGTATGTTTAGACTACCGGCTAGTGCTAAATCACTTTCTTCTTTAACCATAACTTCACTGATAACTTGATCGTGTATTTCGGGGTCGTAATATGCGTGGGTGGTTACGTTTATACTGAAGTTGTAGCTCCGGCAGGGGTCTAGCGCCGTGGGCAACACAATTAAATTCTCTGCTGCAAATTGGTAGTTAAATGTGGTAGTAGTGATTTCCTCTACTTCAAAAAAGTTATTTCTTACTTGGCCCGTGTTTGTTAGTATTTCGCTGCAGTAAGCAGAGTTCACTACTACCCCTGCAGTGACAGTTTTGGATTTGCGTTCCAGTACCCTGTCTAAAGCGTCATACTTAGTTTCAGTTACCGTGAGGGGGTAGAAGCGATGTTCATATATGCTTGTTCCCTTATTGTAAGTCACATAGGCAAACTGTATTTCCCCCTGGCTAACATCTTTTTCCCAATTGCGTTTCTTGTTTTCTTCTTGCTTTGCAGGGGGTTCTTCTTTGGGCTCGTCAGGCGGTTGTTTGAAACGGTTGTAGCTGTAGTCAACTAATACAGTATTGGGTGGAATATCACCTGATGTGATTGGGGAAACATCAATAATGTCATCCTCGTCAAGTACTGTTCGGCCGCCGCTCCCGGTGGCTGAGCTGGTGGAGTAGCCTCCGCCGGCAGTCATGTACCCAAACGTAGAATTGCTAAAAAGTAAGTCGCTGAGTATGTTGAAGTAGCCGGCGCTAAAATCATACTCAGCACTGGCTAAGTAACCCTGTCCTACACCGCCGGAACCAACGCCTAGCTTAGCTGCGCATACCTCAGCGATGTGATCGAAAGTTATGTAAGGGGGTGACTTAGCATAAAATTCACAGGGTTTATCAATATTAATTGGATCCTTTAAATTGTCTGTCTTTGCGACTTCCCGATAGCTCTCGTTTAGGGTTAGCTTGCACCCGATGCTTACGGTTGTTATTCGACGGAATGGATCAGCAAAGCTACTTAATACATAGAAGTACCTTGGGAACCTAATAACTCTGCCGCCTTTTTCGTATCCGAGGTCTATTACGGAGCCGGTGCTAAGAGGAACTAGACCCTTAAGTACTACTTCGCCTTTACATCGCACTAAGCCGGTGCCTTGGATGTGGTCGTCGCTAAAGCCGCCGCTGATAACTTCGCCACGGTTGGAGAATACTTTTGCCCTGATGTCGACGCTCATTACAGTTGCGCAAGTTGGAGGGCGACTAGGTACTCGGTTACTTTTACGCCTTCTACAATCTTTGCTGTAGCGCTTGCTGATGGTGAGCTGATGGGGTAGTAGGTGCCTGCAGCTGGGGTGTCACGAACTATTGCTTCGTAGTAGTTCTGTAGGGCGGTCCAGTTTGTGAGGTTGCAAGTGCCTTCTATATCACGGACGCGGATGGCATTTAGGGGGCCGCTTATATATGGTTTGCCAGCCGCCGTTAGTTGTACGGATGGGCTGTCTTTATACGTTTCGGCGGGTTTCTTAAGCACCAGCACTGCAGTGTGGCCGCCATACGACAATGTAATCTGCCCTAATTCGGGATCTAACGCTTCATCGCGTTGCTTGTTCTTTTCCTGTTGCGCTAATAGCGCTGCTAAATATTGCGCTGCGTCCACGATGTCAAATGATGCACTGATGTAGGCACCGGTTTGATTGCCTTTGGGGGCTGCTAAAAACCAGCACGGTATTGCTGTGAACTGTAAGCCTGCCGCAGTACCTGTAAAAGAAACCGTAGTGCCTAGCGCTCTGCTCTTTAATGTGTCTACATCGTTTATGCGCACGGCTCGCCAGGTTTCGTAAGTGTTAGTTAGGGTTGCCCACTGCGCCCGTGTGCATAACCCCTGCACCCGCCAAGCTCTGGCGCTAAGGCCGCTATAAGCCTCCAGCTCCTCGAAGCCGAACGGCTGTTCCGTTAGGGTGTTAAATGTAAAGTTGCCGAGGGTGATTGCCATTATAAAGTGGATGCGGTGCGATCACCAACAGGGACGGGGGAACCGCCAAGTTCTACTTGCACTGTAATGTTTCTCTCTGATGTTGTATTGTCATTTAATGCTTTTATTAATTCTTCCTGTGATTTGATCTGGGCGGTTTTGTTCTCCACGTCACGCACAAACCCTGCTTGCCTAAATTGTTCCTTATCATCCTGAGCAGGGCCAAGATCAGAACGCAGAATGCCTTTTTGCTGACCTCGGTTTATATCTGCTTGTGCCATATTGCGTAGGTTCTGTATGTCTTGGCCCGGTATTAAGTCAATGTTGCCTTCTAATGTTCCGCGTAGGGAATCTCGCATACCTGCTAATGAAGCAGATGCAGCACCGATCTTCTCAGCTAATGCTGTGCCGGCTTCTATATAGGCAAGCTTTGTTGCTTCGGCTGCAGTCTGAATCTTGCTTACTAATTCGGTTGTCTTGCTGTTGTCAAGGTTAAATTGCAGGGCGCTGCGTAGTTGGCTTTCGTTGCTCTTAGCGGCATTGATACCAGCCTTATTCTGTTCTTTAAATGCGTCGCCCTCTGCTCTTCCAGCGCGGGCTGCTAGTACTGAGTTGCCGGGGTTGGCGCCGGAGTCCGCTTTTGCTAAAGCCGCTCCCTGTTGAGCGACGGCAGCAGTGATTTGCTGAGCAATGCCTTTACGAATAATAAGTTCGCTTTGCAAGGATTGGTTGAGGTCGTTCTGTTGAGATAGTTGAGTTCGCTCTAGATCAATCTGCGCTATGAATTGATTGTTCTTGGCTGTTGTAAGGCCGTCTGCAGCTACTTTGCGGCCGGCGGGAGTGCTTTGATCTAGCGCGGATTTAGCTTCTTTTGTTTTTTGTCTTGCGATTTCTACATCCAGTTCTTTATCTCTAAGGGTTCGCGCACCGCCTTCAAAACCCTGGAGGCCCTTAGCTTTCTGTGCTGAAATTGTAGAACTAGCAGCAGCGGCTGATGACTCAGCCTCAGCAAGTTGCTTTTGTAACTTGCTGCTTTCTCTGAGAACTTTAAGCTTTTCGTAGGCAACCTTTAGGTCTGTGCCGTCGTTCCGTCCGTCTTTTTTTCTTGCAAACTCTTGTTGTATTGCACTCTCTCCTGCTGTAAGTTCTGCTTGGATAGCTGTTACTTTAGCCTGGGCTGCTAAATTATCTGCTAATTCTTTGCGACCTTGACCTTTAGCTTGCAGGGCGGCGGCTTCTAAACTCTTTTGCGTTTGCTTCTCTTTTGTAAGCCTTGTTTCTAATGCAAGTACTTTCTTAGAGCCGGCTGCTCTTTCAGTACCTTCCGCAAAGTTGGCTTGCCCCAGCGCAAATATGTTGCCGAAGGAGGAGCTTTGCGCAATCTTTTTATCTGAGCTTGCTCTTTTTCTTGTGGTTTCAAGTCGCTCTGCAGCTGGGGCATCTGGATTGGCGGCGGGGACGTTGTTAACTGTGTTGAGAAGGTCTGCAAGGAAGGCCAGGAATGCTGATGTTGGACCTGCGGTGAGTTGGCTCAGTATGTCTTTAGTGTCTGATAATGCTCTGTTGAACTGTTCGTTGTTGGCAGCAACACCTTCGGCAACTATTGGGTCTACAGTTCGGGCGGATTCGCTTCGGATTAGTTGTTCTGCTGCTCCGAGTTGTCCTCCTTCCACTAATGTTTTTGCCAGCTTGTCTTGGACGCTGGAGGCAAGAGTTGCTTGGGCTATGAATACATCGAGGGATTCGATTGGAGAACGCAGAGCTGTTCCTAGTTCCCCAAATCTTTTGTTTAACTCGTCTATCTGACTACCGATAAGAGTTCCAACTAGAGACAGACCGAAGCCCAACTCTCCGCCACCTATTGAGCCGCCGAGGGCGCCACCTATTGAGGCAAAACCGCCCTGCCCAAACATTAAGGGGAAGGCGCCGCCTACCAGGCCGGAATTTAACCGGGCTCCCTGCTCCTGTTTGCGCTGTTTATCGGCGGCTGCATTTTTACGGTCGGCTGCTGCTTGTTGGCGGGCTCTAGTTCGTGCTGCTGGGTCTCCCGCAGATGGGACTGCCATCTGCCTGAGGGTTGGTTGATCGCGTCCGCCGGTTGCAAAGTAGTCCTGGCGGTCCGAGATCTTTTTGGCTCTGCGTTCAATTCTTAGTCGTGTACGTTCTTCCTCAGCTGCTTTAAATGCGGGGGAATCTTTATTCCTTTTTGTTCCTCCTATTGGCTGGGCGTTGTCTTTAGCAATTCTTCTGGCGTCTTTTTCAGTCGTGGCGGCTGTAGCCTTACGCGCCTTATCTAAAAGTTCTTCGGCTTTTATGGCTGCTGCGTTGGTTTTTAATGGCGCCGCTGCAGATCTTACAGATTGGTCGCGTCCTCCGGTAGACAAATAATCGATGCGATCAGCAATCTTTGCTTTTCTATTAGCAGCTCGCTCCATCGCGCCTGCATCTAGATCCTTAGTTAATTTTGCTTGCTTCCGTGCAGCTATCTCTTTTGCTATTGGGGACTTGTCAAACCCAATGCCGCCTCTTACTGGGGAAGCGTTGTCTTTGGCGACACGGCGTGTTTGTTTGTCTTGCTTGTCTGCCTCTGCAGTAACTTGCTTAGCTACTTTTAACCTGTCTTTCTCTTTAGTTACCGCAAACTGTAAGTTGTTGGCAATCTGTTTAAATGCGCCGAATTGACGCTGGGCTTGAGCGGTTGTCGCTTCGCCTAATTGTGCGCGTAGTTTGCTGGTGTTAACACCGTCTCTCTCAAGTGCTCGGATTTGTTGGTCGAGTTTATATCGTGTTTTCTTTGACTTTATTAATGTATCAATTGACTCAGAGGAGCCACCCATGCGGGCGCCTCGGGTGCCGAAAGCTGGGCTGCCGACTTCTCTGACGCTGCCCTGCAATGGGGCTCTATCTATACCTCTTGCTGGTTGCCGTGGTTCCCGGGGTTGGCGTGGTTCTCTTGCTGGGGGGTTAGTCCTGCTGCGGGTGCCGGTGCCGTCGGCATTTAGCTTTACTGGACCTACTTTTAGTGCTTCAATATCGGCCTTTAATGTTTTTAACTTATTCCTTAGGTCACTGTCATCTAGGGTCACCCTGAAGGTTGCGCTTCCTAAATCTTGACCCCCTCCTGCCATCTGATTACAAGCGCCTGTAGCTCTAGGTTGCCGGGGCAACCTTGGGTATGGCTAGTGCACTCTCCTCTGTTCAAAATGCTGTAGTGACGTTTGAGGTTGCTGGGGTTGGGACTGTTACCGACTCCGCGACGGGCAATGTCAGCCCCAGCGTTAAAACCTTGGCATACGATGCTTTTCTAAAAGCAGTGTCGGTTGATCCCCAGGTTTACCCAGGCATAAATGTGGATGCCACTATCTTTGAGGGGTATGTAATAAAACCTCTTGAGCTGGATGATCGCATCGGAGTTGGTACAGAAGGTACTTTGACTTTCGGTACTGCGTTGGCTGTTCAGTTTGAGGTGGTAAGAGCACGGCTGGGGTATGGAAATACTGGGGCTTTGGGGGAGAGGTTGTCTTCGATTTTGGGGACGCGCATTACGCTCTGGGCGCGGGATAAGTAATGAAGGGCCGGCTTAAAGTAACTAAGTGGAATGCGAAGACCATACTTGCAAATGGGCCTCGCATTATGAAGGAGTATTCGGAACAGCTAGGAATGCAAGCGCGGGAGGAGATGCTTACTGAGCAATTCTATTGGCCGGTTGATACTAAGCGTAAGAGTGGTGCTTTTATTAAAAAGGGTGAGAGGGATATTTATGATACGGGCGAGCTTATTCAGTCGCAGTCGGAGTTAGTGAGGGGGAATACAATTACATTAAGTTATGCGGCTCCTTACGCTAGCGAAGTATTTAAGGGAGGTTATGAGGTGGATAGAGGTAAGGAGGATTCTTATACTGCGCCTGCTAGAGACTGGATCACACCGGCTCTGAAGAATAAGCCCCTGCTGCCGTTCCTTGTGGAACGCTGGAATAAGATAAATAAGGCTTGATTTAACCTAGGAGTTAGGCTCCTGCAGCAGCTTGGGCAACAAAGGTGTAAGCGCCGTAACCAATTAGATCGAACGTTACTTTTGCAACGTTGCCGGCTTGGATGTCTTCGCTAAATGAACCTACTAAAGCCACGCCTTTGTGTACTTCGGGGTTGTTAGCGGAGCCGTCTGTAACTGGGGTTTCGCGATACCACTGAACTGTTGTGCCGTTAGCTGCGTTCAGAGCAGCCGCCTTTAAAATCAAGTAGCCGGGGTCTTTTACTGATAAATTCATACTACAAGGAATGCTGTATGACTGGCCGGTGATCAGGGAAGCCTTGAATCCTTGGCTGGAGTCGTAATCAAGTACGTCCTGGGTGTCGGATTGGGCTTGGATGCCACTGTTATCCAGCGATAACACCCTGGTCATTCCGGTGGTGGTGGTTGGTATTGCGCTTGCGGTGGTGCCAGCTTTTACATAAAGCTTGTATCCAAGTGATGCAAAGAAGGAACCTGTTGACATTGGCCTTTTTTATACTGGTCTAGGTTGCCTTTAATCTTCCTCACTTAAAAGGATGTCCCAGGGTGTTGGCCGGGGGCAGATGTGTAGCTCGAAACCCTTGATGTCGTGATCGGTGGGTTGTGTAGCAACTAACGCAAGCTTTAATGCTGGTTCTGTTAGCTCCAGCTCCTTAAGTACCTCGTCTAATGGTGTGCCGGCTTCTAGTAAGCGTCGGGCGCGTTGGCCTAGACGGCGGACGTTGCCGGGGGCCTTCACTAGCCAGTTGTTATCGCGGATCCAGTGCAGGATTTCGCCCTCGCAGAAGACTGTTAGCAGGGTGCTGAATGTGCCTTTGGCTGGGATCCAGGCCCGGCAGGTTTTGATAAATGCAATGTCGCAGCAGCTGAATAGATCGTCAGTTGCGACGAATGGGTACTTTTTAAACATCTTCCTGCCCATTAATCGCAGGATGCCTTGGTGTTGGCGGTACATCCTGCCCACCATCTTTTGTTCGTCGAGGCTTAGGGGCGTGGCTAGGTAACCCGTGCGCGGTCGCTTTTTTGGTGTTGCAGCTGGGGCTGACACGGCGCGGCTGCAACGAACCTAACTAATCTAATTGGGTTTACCTGTTTAGGTTGAGTTAGCTGCGGACTACGGCGATGGTTGAGCCGGGGGTGTTGAGGACGAGATCGTTTAGCAGGCCGGGGCTGACGACTTTGGCTGGGCTGGTGCTGCCGAGTTGGCGCTTCCACTCGATCTCAATTACGTCAAGCTTGACGCGCTGGAGGTCGGCATTGTTGATGCCTGGGATGATTGACGTTGAGCCGCTACCAGCGCTTACTGAATTTTGGACTAACGAAAGCGCAATCTCAAACTGGGCCTGCTTTATTTCGTTGGGTATTTCCGTGTCGGTGTAGGTTTTTTCACTGGTCGCGTAGTTTTTTCTCGGCCAGGCGAGCGCTTGGGTGGTGGTGCTACGGGTGCCGACATACTTCAGGAGATCGAGGGTGCGGGTGGCGGTGATTAGGGCGCGGGTCTTAACGTCTGTCGTTGCTGTGTACCATTCCACGGAATCTATGATTGAGTCCGCGAAGACCAGGGCAGCAGCAAGGGTTATGTAGCTGTTGGCATCGGCTGCTCCTGGTGTTGCGTTGATAGTCGCGGCCATGAACATCACACTTACTTACGACTAGGTTTCCCTTTATTTCGGCAACCTTGAGTAATTGCAGCTTTTGTGTGGAAGAACTTTTAGTGAGTAAGAGTGTTAAGAAGGTTGCGGTGGTGGAACCTAGGAAGTGGGAGCTGGTGCTGGCAGAGATTCGTCGGTTGCAGCTGTTGGGGGTTTCGGTGCCCGTGATTGCAAAGCAGTTGGGCGTGGATGTTGGGTTGGTTAAGCAGGTTGTGTTGCAGAGTTACAAGATGACTGCGGATACTGTTGCGGTGTTTGAGCGGCAGGAAGCTGGGGTTGCGAGTCAGCGATAGGTAATGAAAAACCCCCTTTTTACAGGGGGTTTGGGTGATGTGAGCTGGGGTTAGGCGTATACGCCTGTGTCGAATGGGGTGTTTACCAGGAGACGTACTAAAGGTATGTTTTTTGCGGTTGTGTAGCAGAGGGCGTAGGAGGCGGTGGCGCCCAAGTTGCCGCTGGAGGTGGCATCTGTGGGGTTGTCGCCGCTGGCTGCCCAGCGGGTGCCGTAGATGTGGTAACCCATGTGGTAGTCAACGATCAGGGTGTCCTGGAAGCTGAGCTTGTTACGGTCGTACTCAACGCGGAGATCCTGTTGGATGCCCTCGCCGATTACGCCTGAACCACATAAGTACACTTGGTACTTGTTGAGGTGGGTCGCGGTGCCGCCTGTGATTACGCCGACTTGATCGTCAACGATTACATTCAGTCCTGCGAAACGTCCTACTAAGCCGGAGCCCAGGCCGGAGCCTACGCCGCCGCCTGCATATACGCTGCCGCCGCTGCTTTGTACTTGCAGGTAGCCCAGCTCTTCTAGGTAAGCAGCAACTGCGCTGTGCATGATGATGGTGCTTAACTCGCTGCCACGCTCACCAAGCAGTTGCTTGGCAGCTACAACGTTGCCTGCAGTCAGGTAGTTGGAGGCTGAGGCAGTTGTGGTGCCGGTCTTGTTGATGGTGTTGGCGCCGAGTACGCCGCTGGCTGCGATGTTGCCGAAGATGCCGCCAAGCTGGGCCATCAGAGTTGCGGTCTTGGCTTTGTTCACAGCAGCTGCGAGCTGGTTGCGAACGTGGCCGAGAGGATCAGCAACACCGCTGCCGAGCTTGGTAATGTCGTCCACGCTGTAGGCAAAGCCACGGCGCAGGATGGTCATTATTTGCTCGTCGGTGGAGAGCGCTTGGGGGGTTAGGTAGCCCGCGCCGCTGGTGCCCCAGCTGTTGCTGGAGTCGATGCGCTCGACGGTTGGCGCGATTGGATCGAACTCGGGTACGCGGATGCGGGTGCCGCCTGCGCGAACGTCGAGGGCGCTGTTGCGAGCTACAACGCCGCTTTGAACAAAGCGGGATTCGTTGAAGATGCGCTCAGCTAAGTAGCCCGCGAACTCGGGGCGGGTGATCATGGCTGGCAGGAATGTGCCGCCGAGGTTGTCTAAAGTCATTGGTTTTTGTGCGAGGGGTTACCGTGGATTACCTGCCGCCTGCTTCGAGTCGTAGTGCTCGCGCAAGCTCTGGATTGTCCGCTTCAAGCCGCATTACTTCGGTGAGGTTGTAACTGTCGGGCTTGTACGGATTAACTACGCCGCTGCCAGATGTTGCACTAGCAGTTGCTCCCATGCCCCTAGCTGCTTTAACGGCAAAATGGTGGTCCCATCCACTGCCTGCTGATTTCAAACTCAGTAGGTGTGATTCCAACGGCTGTTCGATCCCATTTACAACTACAACGGGAGTTCCGTTGTTGTCTCGTAGCTGGGGTGATAGGAGGCCGTAGAGCTGGTCGGGAGATACTGCCTGGGCACTGTTGATTGCGTTTAGGGCGGTGGCGCGTAAACGTTCGGCAGTGATGGCGGTGTCTTTGTCCGAGAGCTGGGTGTCTAGCTCGCTGATGCGCTGCATCAGTCGGGCGTTCTCTGCCGTTGCGTCATCCCACAACTTCTTGTACTCGCCGCTGTCAGCGAGGGTCTGTTGGGTGGATGATTTGAGCGTTGCTTCTAGATCCCGCAAGCGCTTTTCCGAGTTGCCTAGACGCTCGTTTAACGCTTTGTTGGCCTCGCCTTTGGCAAGGTTGTCGCGTTGGACGAGTTCTAGCTTGGCGCGGAGTGCTGTTGGATCTTCGGCGGCTGGTGCTGGGGCGGTGGTAGGCTGTTGGGTCGCGGACTCAACGGATTCCTCCACGGGAGGAACTCCTACAACTTGCTCTGGCATGGGGATAAAGGCTGGACGGCCTAAGTTGCCGCTTTAAATGTTTATTCGAGCGGTAATAGGCGGCATCTGCAGCGGGGGTGGACTGGTGGGATGTAGGGGAAGTCGTTGAAGTTTTGTCTGATTAGGCCGTCGAGGGGGCGGCAGATTGGACAGGTTTTGGGGTCTAGGACTGCGTTCCATTGCCAGCCCTTGGAGCCGAAGAGGGGCAGGGTTGGGATTGTGGCGATTGTGGCGGAGCGGGCGGTTAGGTATTTTTGGCGCTCGAAGATTTTGCGCTCGGCGTAGCCGCTGACTTCCCAGATTGAGTTTGCTATTAGGGCGGTGTCGCGGTTTCGGAGGGCGCTGTAGCTGGTGCCACGGGCGTTGATGGGTTGGATGTAGCCACGGATGGTGCGCTCGGCGACCAGGCTGCGGGCGATTTCGATTGTGGGGTCTTGGCGCAGGAAGGCGGATTGGATTTTGGTGCGGATGGCTGTTAGGTGGCCGCTGGTGTATGGGCTGAGGGTTGAGAGGGGGTCGGGGGTGAACTTTTGGAGGAGGGTCATGCCTCCGCTGCGGGTGGTTGAGAGGAGGGCGCCGCCTCGGCGGGGGCGGTAGTCGCGGCGGGTTAGGGCTAGGCCCGCGTAGGCGGCGGCGCGTTCGGAGTGGGTTACGTCTACTTGTTCGAGCTGTTTGAGGAGGATGGCTAGGAATGCGTTGCTGTATAGCTGGAGTTCGAGGGCGAAGGCTTCTAGCAGGGGGATGAGGATTAGTTCGCGGCTGATGCCGGTGTCGGGGAGGGAGCCCAGGAGGGATTGGCGTAGGCGCCAGAGGAGCAGGAGGAGGCGGGCTTTTATGTCGTCTGCAACGTGCTGTTCTGATGCGCGTAGGGCGGTGTAGGAGGCTAGGAGGTACTGGTCTGGGGTCATGTGCGACCGGGGCGCATTGGGGTGGGCA
>Ga0310327_10031_pt1 | contig 17963 bp, 19 predicted proteins | sample LakSupDCLTotalB7_FD_195541 | JGI IMG/M metagenome (GOLD analysis project Ga0310327, IMG submission 195541) | Enriched freshwater cyanobacterial communities from Lake Superior, Ontario, Canada - SU02.DCL.Total.B7 (v2) (version 2) | ecosystem: Environmental > Aquatic > Freshwater > Lake | place...
GGCCCAGGCCGCTCTGGTGCGGGGGCGGCTGGCGGAGTTGGGCTGAGACCGGCCCACCAGGAGTTTTTTGGGTCAAAGAGACCCTGCCAGGTGGCAGGGTCTCTGTCGCCGCCTAAAGCCCCTTGCGATCGAGGGCATCGGCTAGGCGCGTTACTGCCGAGGCCAGCTGGGCCTGGGTGTCGGGCGGGGCCACCGCCTTTTCACTGCGCTTGAGCGCCTCGATGGCCCGCACGATCAAAAACACCACGAAGGCGATCACCAGGAAATTAATCAGGGCCACGATCACGGCCCCCGCCGGCCAGGCCTGGATCGACTCCACCTGGATGGCCTTGAGCACGGGTTGCAGCACGTTGGTCATCACCAGGCTCACCACCGCGTCCACCACCTTGCCGAAGGCGGCGCCGATCACCACCGCCACCGCCAGGTCCACCACATTGCCCTTGTTGATGAACTCTTTGAAATCGGATAGGAGGGTGGGTCGACGCAGGGCCATGGTTAAAAAGTTGCAGCTTTTAGTATAACTGACTCTTCTGGGTTCGTTTATATGGTTTGGGACACGCCCGCATTTGGAGCGCTACCCATCTGGGCCGCTGGCGCAGCTGGGGTGGCGGCGGCGGCTTGCCAGCCCGCCTGCAGGTTGCGCAGCAGCTGATCCCGTTGGCGGGCGAACTGCTCCGGCCCGGGGATCAGGGCCCCGAGCTGGCCCTGGTTCCACAGGCTGGCGAAGCCGTGCACCAGGCTCCAGGCGCTGAGGGCCAGCTCGTTAGGGTCGCCCGCTGGGGCTAAGCCTTGCGCTTGGCAGACGCGCACACCATCGGCGAGGTGGCCGTAGGCCTGGGCGCCGATCTCGGCCAGGGCTGGGGGCGGCGGCCCCTCGCTCTCGTGGTGGCGCGGCCGGAACATCACCTGCAGTTGCTCCGGGTGGGCGCAGGCGAAATCCACATAGGCCCGGCCGATGCGAACCATCACGTCGGCCCCATCAACCGGCCGGGGGGTCTGGCCCACTTCGGCTGGGCCCCCAGCCGCAGGGCCGGCCTTGGCCTCGCCCATGGCCCGGTCCAGACCCGCGAAGCCCTCCTCGGCCAGGGCGTCGAGCAGGGCCGTGCGGGTGGAGAAGTGGTGGTATGGAGCGGCGTGGGAGACGCCAGCGGCCCGGGCCACTTCCCGCAGGGTTAGGGCCGCCAGACCCTTCTCGGCCACGATGCGCCAGGCGGAATCCAGCAGGGCGCGACGCAGGTCGCCGTGGTGGTAATTGCGCTTTGCGGCTGGGGAGTCCCGCTTGGCTGCCGGCATCGACCAGGCTCAGTCTTGACAAGAGAAAGATAGGCGACCACGATCTTGTCGTTGTCAAGATTTGAGCTGCCGATGGCTCCGACCCCTGCCCCAGGCCTTGCTTCATCAGCCCCCTCGGCCGCCTCCTCTGGGGGCGTTCGCCCCGGCCAATCCCCGTCCCTCGCTGGCCTGGATCGGGCCCCATTCCGCTGGACTGGCCAAGGCCAGGACCAGCTGCCGGTGCGGATTCGCGGCACGGTGCCGGCCTGGTTGCGGGGCGACCTGGTGCGCACCGCCCCGGCCCTGTTTGAGCAGAACGGCTGGCGGGCCGACCACTGGTTCGACGGGCTCGGCCTGCTCTACGGCTTCCGCTTTGACGCTGTAGGGGTGAGCTTCCGCCAGCGCCTCCTGGATTCCCAGGTGGCGGCCGATGCGGCCCAGGGCCAGAGCCGCCTGGCCAGCTTCGGCACCCGGACCCGGCGCAGCCGCCGGCAGCGCCTGCTCCAGCCCGTGCCCCAGGCCACCGACAACACGAATGTCAATGTCATCCCCTGGCAGGGCGCCTGGCTGGCCCTCACCGAAAGCCAGCACCAGCACGTGATCGACCCGGACGACCTCGCCTCCCGGGGCCTTTACCAATACGAAGACGGCCTGCCGGCCGGCTTGATGATGACGGCCCACCCCCACTTCGACCACGCCAGTAAGGCCCTGGTCAACGTGGGCACGAGCCTGGGCCGCCGCAACCAGATCCTGGTCTTCCACCAGAAGCCTGGCGAAACCAAGCGCCAGATCGAGGGGAGTCTCAGCCTGGAGCGCTCGCCCTACCTCCACGACTTCGGCGTCAGCGAGCGCCATGTGGTGTTGATCGACCACCCGCTGCGGCTGAGCGGTCTTTCGATGCTGTTCTCGAACCGTTCCTTGATGGAGCACCACCGCTGGGAACCGGAGCAGGGCACCCGCCTGCGGTTGCTCGATCGCCAGAGCGGCCGCTGGACGACCTACGAGACGGACACCTTCTTTTGCTTCCACACGGTCAACTGCTTCGATGACGGCGAGGACGTGGTCTTCGACTTCCTCGCCTATGGCGATGCCAGCGTGGTTGGGGCCCTGGGCAGCGAGCCGTTGGCCTCCGGTCAGCTCCCAGCCCTCACCCCCCGCTACCTGCGGGCCCGTCTACGGCCGGGCGGGGGGCGCGTCGAGCTGGAACCCCTCTCCCCCCAGGGCTTTGAGTTTCCCGCGATTGCCTACCGCCAGCAGCACGGCCAGCCCTACGCGGTGGCCTGGGGTGCGTCGTTCCCTGATACCAACTGGCAGAGCCAACTGCTGCGGGTCGAGGCCGGCCAGGTGCGCCGTTTTGAGGAGGAGGGGGTGGTTTATGGCGAACCGATCTTTGTGCCCCGTCCCCAGGGAGAGGGCCCCACGGACGGGGTGCTTCTGAGCGTGGGCTGCCACCTGGGCGAGCCCCGCAGTTCGCTCGTGATCCTCGACGCCGAGCAGATGCGGCCGATCGCCCACTGCGATCTGGAGCTGTCCCTGCCCCTTGGTTTCCACGGCAACTTTCAGGCCCGCTGAGGGGCTGGGCAGGGACCGCCCCGGGGCGGTCAAGGGTGGTGATGCCTTGGACCCGTAGCTTGCGCTACGGCTAGCGCCCTTCCCTTTCCAGCCCCTGTCGCTAGCGTGTCGCCAGTTGAAGTGCCCCGATGGCCCAGTTGCATGACCTGCGCCTGCGGCTGTTGGTGCAGCAGGAGAGCGAGCGGATCGCCGCGTCCCAGCCGAACGACATCGATCTCTCCGTGGTGCAGGCCCGCTGCCTCTGTTGGCTGGCCCTGCTGGCCGAGGCCCATGAGGACCAGGCCAGTGATGCCGAGCGCCGAGGTGATGTGGAACAGGCCATGGGCTGGTTTGCCGATTCGATGCGGCTGCGGGACGTGATCCAGGTGGTGAGCTCGATCGAGATCCCCCTGCCCGGCGCCCACGACCAGCTCGAGGACGGTGAATGGGAGGGGGATGGCGATAGCTTCTTCGGCCCCATGGCCGCCTGAGCCCGTCAGCAGGGCTGGCTTGGTGCCATGATGGAATTTGAATAGATAAGGGACTGCGGTGCCGGAAGAGCCCTGCCAATGCCCTGATTGCCAGCGGTTCTACCGAGAGCATGATCGCCTGATCCGTGAGAATCCGACGCTGCGCCAGCAGCAGGAGCTCAACTGGGCTGCCTTGCAGTCGTTCCGAACCCTGGCCGGTCGGGCTCTTGAAGAGCTGCAGAAAATCCATGGCGACGGCGAAACCGCGCCGCCTTCGGCCGCATCCCTGGCTCCAGCCGTGCCGCCCGGATCAGGCCATGGTGATGAGACCGAGGCGGATGCGATCCAGCAGGCCATCGGCGATCTGGAAAATATCAACGCCCACCTGTTCTCGATCGAGGCCTTGATGGAGCGCATTTTTGACGTGCGCGTTCCCGACGAGGTGGAGCAGAAGTTCAAGGAGATGGCCGGCGAACTGGCCCCCGATCCCCTCAATGCGGATCGCCTACGGCTCAATCGCCTGTTGCACCAAACGCCCGACCTGCCGGATCGCAGCTGAATCGATCCCTGGATGGGAAAGAAAGGCCCCCCTTAGCTGTTTCTGGCCCCTGCTTCAGTTGAAGTCGCAGGCGATCGTGATCGGGAAGGGTTCGGCGCCCCAGATGCGCTGGGCGTAGTCGCGGATCGCCCGGTCGGAGGAGAAGAAGCCGGAGCGGGCGCTGTTGAGCAGGGACATGCGGTTCCATTGTTGCCGGTCGGCCCAGGCGCGGCTGACGGCCCCCTGGGCCCGCAGGTAGTCGCTGAAATCGGCTAGTACGAAATAGGGATCGCTGCCGGTGATGTTTTGGAGTAGGGGCCGGAATAAGTTGCCATCGCCGCCACTGAAATGGCCCTGCTCCACCAGCTTCAGCACTTCGCCTAATTCCGGCATGGTGGGGATCAGTTCCCAGGGGCGATAGCCACCGTTGTGAAGGGCCGTGATTTGCGATTCGGTGTTGCCAAAGAGGAAGAAGTTTTCGGCACCAACCTGCTCGCGGATCTCCACGTTGGCGCCATCGAGGGTGCCGATCGTGAGGGCCCCGTTCATGGCGAACTTCATATTGCCGGTGCCGGAGGCCTCCTTGCCGGCGGTGGAAATTTGTTCGGATAGGTCGGCGGCGGGGTAGACGCGCTCGCCCAGCTTGACGTTGTAATCAGCTAGGAACACCACCCGCAGGCGCCCATCCATGGCCGGATCGGCGTTGACCGTTTCGGCAATGCCATTGAGAAAACGAATGATCAGTTTGGCCATGTAGTAGCCAGGCGCAGCCTTGCCGCCAAAGATCACCGTGCGCGGCGCCTCATCATTGGCCAACCCATTTTTGATGCGCAGATAATGGGCAATCACCTGCAGGGCATTGAGGTGTTGGCGTTTATATTCGTGGATCCGTTTCACCTGCACATCAAACAGGGAGGCCGGATCCACCAGCAGGCCATTTTTGCGATGGATGTACTGGGCCAGGTCCCGTTTGCAGGCCAGCTTCATCTGGTCCCAGCGCTGCAGGAAGGCGGCATCGTTTTGGAAGGCCTCCAGGCGCCGCAGCTCGTCGAGGTTGCGGATCCAGTCGTCGCCGATGCAGTCGTGCAACAACCGGCCCAGATGGGGATTGGCCAGGGCCAGCCAGCGCCTTGGGGTAACCCCGTTGGTGACATTGGTGAACTTATTGGGCCAGAGTTCGGCGAATTCGGGGAACAGCTGGGTTTTGACCAGTTCGCTGTGCAAGGCCGCCACGCCGTTGACGTGGTGGCAGGCGACCGTGGCCAAGTTGGCCATGCGCACGGCCTTGCTGCCCTCCTCATCGATGATCGAGAGCTTGGCCAGGATCTGGTTATCGCCGGGGTAGTGGAGCTTTACCTCGGCCAGGAAGCGCCGGTTGATTTCGTAGATCAACTCCAGGTGCCGGGGCAGCAGGCTGGCGAAGAGCGCTAGCCCCCACTTCTCCAGGGCTTCCGGTAGCAGGGTGTGGTTGGTATAAGCCAAGGAGCGGTTGGTGATGTCCCAGGCGGCGTCCCATTCGAGGTGTTTGTCATCGATCAACAGCCGCATCAGCTCGGCCACGGCGATCGAGGGATGGGTGTCGTTGAGCTGCACGGCCCAGTTGTCGGGGAAGTGCTCCACCGGAATGCCCCGTTGCTCGAGGCTGCGCAGCATGTCCTGCAGGCTGCAGCTCACAAAAAAGTGTTGCTGCTTCAGTCTTAGGCGCCGGCCTTCGTCGGTGCCGTCGTTGGGATAGAGCACCTTGGAGATCGTTTCCGTGCCGATCTTCTCTTCCACCGCCCCGTAGTAATCGCCGATGTTGAAGGCATGGAAGTCAAAGGATTCGGCCGCATCGGCGCGCCAGAGCCGCAGTCGATCGCAGGTGTTGACCCGATAGCCCAGCACGGGCACATCATGGGGAATGCCGATGGCGTGTTCATCGGGAATCCAGCGCACCCGATGGTGGGCTTGGTCATCGAGATAGGTCTCGGTGCGGCCGCCAAACCCAACAAAAATGGCCTGGTCGGGCTGGGGAAGCTCCCAGGGCCAGCCGCCTTTCAGCCACCTATCGGTGATTTCAACCTGGCTGCCATCGCGAATCAGCTGGTCGAAGATGCCGAACTCATAGCGGATGCCGTAGCCCGTGGCGGGAATCTCCAGGGAAGCCAGGGATTCCAAGTAGCAGGCCGCCAATCTCCCTAGGCCGCCATTGCCTAGGCCCGGCTCCTCTTCCACTTCGAGGATCTCATCGAGGCTGTCGATGCCATAACGCTGCAGGGCCTCTTCTGCCGCTTGCTGGATGCCAAGCATCAACAGGTTGTTGCCCAGCTGGGGACCGATCAGGAACTCGGCCGACAGGTAGGCCACGACCCGCTGGGGGGTGGCGCTGATCGCTTCGATCCCCGCCAAATAGCGGGTCATCAGTCGGTCGCGCACGGCATGGCTCAGGGCCAGGTAGAGATCGTGGCGGCTGGCGCTGGGGGCGAGTTTGCCGAGGGTAAAAAAGAGGTGCTCGGCCATGCCGTCGAACAGGTCATTGGCGCCCAGGCCACTCCTGATCGGGTCGGTGTAGCAGCCTGGGGTGGGGAGCTTCAGGTTGCGGGGCTCGATGGTGTCCATGGTTAAGGCTCCTTAGGGTTGGTCCAGCGCCAGTTGGTGACTTCGTCCGCATCCATGCCGCGCCCATGGAAATGGGGGGGAGACCAGGGCGGTTGGAATCCGCGTTCTGGTTAGACCGTAGCGATGGCCACCGAAGGGTGCCGTCGGGCCCGAGACTCTCGGAAGACTTGCCTGCCCCGCATGCTGCCCCTGCCCTTGCCGCCCCTGCTGCTCGAGCTGGGGGCCCATCAGCTGGAGGTGGCCGAAACCCTGGTCTGGGTGGGCCGTTTGCTGGTGATCGTGGTGGCGGCCCGGCTGTTTGCCGAACTGCTCGTGCGCCTGCAGCTGCCCACGATCCTGGGCGAGTTGCTGGCCGGGGTGCTCTTGGGCCTTTCTGGCCTGCATTGGATTGTGCCGCCGGAAACCCAGGCCCAGCTCAGCGGGGGTCTGTTGCAGTTGCTGGGCTTCCTGGCCGATGTGCCGATTCCGGCGGTGCAGCAGATCTACAACGAAACCTTCCCCAGTTTGCAGCTGCTGGCGGGGCTGGGGCTCTATGCCCTGCTCTTCCTCACCGGCCTCGAAAGTGAACTCGACGAGCTGATAGCCGTGGGGGGCCAGGCGATCTCGGTGGCGCTGGCGGGGGTGCTGCTGCCCTTTGCCGCCGGCACCTTTGGGCTGATGTCCCTGTTTGGGGTGGAACCGATCCCGGCGATTTTTGCCGGCGCCTCGATGACGGCCACCAGCATTGGCATCACCGCCAGCGTGTTTGGCGAGCTGAAGATGTTGCGAAGCCGCGAAGGCCAGATTGTGATCGGCGCCGCCGTGCTTGATGACATCCTCGGCATCGTGATTCTGGCGGTGGTGGTGGCCCTTTCCGCCGGCGAAAGCCTCAGCGTTGGCCCGATCCTGCGGCTGGTGGGGGCGGCGGTGCTGTTTGTGGTGGTGGCGATCGGCCTCAGTCGCACGGCGGCGCCGGCCTTCGACTGGCTGCTGGACCAGCTCAAGGCCCCTGGCGAAGTGATCGTGGCCTCGTTTGTGGTGCTGAGCCTTTGTTGTTTTGCGGCCACGGCCATCGGCCTGGAGGCGGCCCTAGGCGCCTTTGCCGGCGGCTTGATCCTCAGTAATTCCCGCCACACCAAGGCGATCCAGGCGGCGGTGAAGCCGGTGGTAGCCCTGTTCGCCACGATCTTCTTTGTGCTGATCGGCACCGGCATCGACCTCTCGGTGCTCGATCCCACCAATCCCGCCAACCGCAGCGGCCTGGTGGTGGCGCTCTTTCTGCTGCTGGCGGCGATCGCCGGCAAGATCGCCGCCGGCTGGGCCTTCCTCTCCGCCCAGCCCACGGACCGCTGGCTGGTGGGCCTGGGCATGGTGCCCCGCGGTGAGGTGGGGTTGATCTTCCTGGGGCTCGGCACCCAGGCCCACCTGCTCAGCCCGTCGCTGGAGGCGGCGATTGTGCTGATGGTGATTGGCACCACCTTTCTGGCACCGGTGCTGCTCAGACTGGTGCTGGCCGGACGGGGGACCCTTGCCGAAGCAAGCAGCTGACTACAACAATGCCCAAACCCAGCCCCCGGGCGCCTGGGCCGCCTGGCGCGGCTGGGGCCTCAGCTGGGGCGGCTGGCTCGACAACCGCCACGGCGAGTGGTGGCTGCTGGCCCAGCTGCTGCTGATTGGTTTGCACCTGCTGCCGCCCTGGCCGGCGCCAGGGGCCTGGGGCTATGCCTGGCCCCTGCCCCTCGCCATCACGGGCGTCGCCCTGCTGCTAGTGGGCTTGGCCCTGGCCCTGCAGGCCTTCTGGGGCCTGGGCGCCAGCCTCACGCCCCTGCCCGATCCCAAGCCCGGGGCCGCCCTGGTAACGCGTGGCCCCTACCGGCGCTGCCGCCACCCCCTCTATCAGGCGATTTTGCTCTGCTCGCTTGGGGTGGTGCTGGCCCTGGGCAGCCTGCTGCATCTCGCCCTGCTGCTGGCCCTGGTGGCCGTGTTGGGCGGCAAGGCCCGCCGCGAGGAGGGCCAGCTGCTGCCGCTCCATCCCGATTACCCCGCCTACCGGGCCGCCACGCCAGCGATCATGCCGGGCCTGCCCTGGCTGGATTGGCGCCAATGAGCAGGTGCCTGGCCTGGCTGCCCCAGTTGGCGTCGTTCTCAGTTGGCGTCGTTGCGACTGCCCAGGGCTAGGAAAAACCCTGCCAACACGGCGATCAGGCCCATGCTGGTGCCCCAGCCCGGGCCCAAAATCCAGCCCAGAAACAGGTTGGTGATGGCGCCCACCGCCAGGGCCAGGGCCAGGCTGGCCACCACCAGGGCCAGCTGCTGCCAGCCCTCTTTCACGCCCATGTCGGCAAGGGCCTGCTCAAAGCGGCCCAAAGGCAGGCTCAAGGGCAGGTAGAGGGCCAGGGCCCAGAGGGCCGTACCTGGCAGCAGGGGCGTCCAATCCAACAGGGGGCCACTGGCGGGGAGCGCTTCCTAGCATCGTCCCCCTTGCCCCCGACCCTGTGAACGCTCCGGTGTTGTCCCTGCCAGCAGAGGGGCTGGAGCAGCTGCCCTGGAGCTACGAGGGCCATGCCGTCCACAGCCTCAGCCGCTGCCCGGAGCAGCCGGTGGGGCCGGCCCTGCTGCTCGTCCATGGCTTCGGGGCCTCCACCGACCACTGGCGTTACAACATTCCGGTGCTGGCCGAGCGCCATGAGGTCCATGCCCTCGATTTGCTCGGCTTTGGCCGCAGCGTCAAACCAGCCGGGTTGCCCTACGGCGGCGCCCTTTGGCGCGACCAGTTGGTGGCCTACGTGCAGGAGCGCATCGGCCGCCCCACCGTGTTGGTGGGCAATTCCCTTGGGGGCTACTCCGCCCTGGCGGCGGGGGCGGCCTTGGGCCCCCTGGCGGCTGGCGTGGCCCTGCTCAATGCCGCCGGACCCTTCAGTGGCGAGGGCACCGAGCCCAAGGGTTGGGGGGCGATCGCCCGCCGCACGCTTGGCTCGGCCCTGCTGAAAAGCCCGGTGCTGCAGCGGCTCCTGTTTGAAAACCTGCGCCGCCCCGCCACGATCCGCCGCACCCTCAACCAGGTGTACATCGACAAAACCAACGTCGATGAGGCCCTGGTGGAGGCGATCCGCATCCCTTCGCTGGATCCCGGCGCCTTTGGCGTGTTTCGCACTGTTTTCGATATCCCCAGCGGCCAGCCCCTCGATGAGCTGTTCGCCGCCCTCGAGGCGCCCCTGTTGCTGCTTTGGGGCATCCGCGACCCCTGGATCAACGCCGTCGGCCGCCGCGCCCAGTTCCAGCACCATGCCCCCAACGCCACCGAAGTGGTGCTGGAGGCGGGCCACTGCCCCCACGATGAGGTGCCCGAGCTGGTGAATCGGGCCCTGCTTGACTGGATGGCCGGTCTTTAGGCGGGAATAGGGGCGGAGATGGCGGGCAGAAAGCGTCGATTTCTGCTCTTCGGGGTGGTGAATGTGCTGCTCACCAATGGGGCCCTGTTGCTGCTGTTGCACCTGGTGACGATTGGCCTGGCCACCTTCCTCAGCCAGCTGCTCAACCTGGTGCTCGGCTACTGGCTCTATGGCAAACGGGTGTTTCGGGTTGAGCGCTTCGCCCTGCGTTCGGCCGGGGCCTATGGCGGCCTGGCCGCGTCGCTCTGGTTGCTGAACTGGCTGGGCATTCGCCTGCTGTCGGGCGCCGGCCTGCCCCGGGGCTGGGCAGCCCTGGCCCTGGTTCCGCTGTTGGCGGCCCTGTCCTACGGGGTGCAGAAAACCCTGGTCTTTCGCCCAGACCCTGCTGCTGGGCTGCGGTAGCGCCTCTGAGTATGTTGACGCGGCATGGACCAGGCAACGGTGGGCGCAACTTCTGAGCCGGTAGTCCCAACCCCCTGGCCCACTGATCCGAGCCAGTCGCCCTCGGCTGCCCTAGCAATGGATCGGGCGCCAGCCAGCGGCAAGCCCCTGCTCTCGGTGGTGATTCCTTGTTACAACGAAGTCGCCACGATTGCGTCCCTAATTGAGCGGGTGCGGCAGGCGCCGGTGGCCTCCAAGCAGATCATCGTGGTCGATGACGGCTCCAGCGACGGCACCCGGGAGCTGCTGGAGGGCCTGCAGGCGGACGACCTCACGATTCTCTTTCACCCCCACAATCAGGGCAAGGGAGCGGCCCTGGCCACAGGTTTTTCTGCCGCTGTCGGTGAGATCACGATCGTGCAAGATGCCGATCTTGAATACGATCCTGAAGACTATCCCCTAGTGATTGGTCCGATTCAGCAGGGCCGCGCCGATGTGGTGTTTGGCAGCCGGTTCCAGGGTGGTGCTCCCCACCGGGTGGTGTATTTCTGGCATCGCCTCGGCAATGGTTTCCTCACCCTGCTCAGCAACATGTTCACGGATCTGAATCTCAGTGACATGGAAACCTGTTACAAGGCTTTCCGCACCGAGATCATCCAGTCGATTCCGATTTGCGAGAAGCGCTTTGGCTTTGAACCGGAAATCACCGCCAAGGTGGCCAAAAAGAATTGGCGCATTTATGAGGTGGGTATTTCCTATTACGGGCGCACCTACGACGAGGGCAAGAAGATCGGCTGGCGCGATGGGGTGCGGGCGATCTGGTGCATCCTGAAGTACAACCTGTGGGCCTGACGCGCGGCCCTGCCCTGGCCCTCCCATGCCCCTAATTCAGCGCCAAGCGCCCTATCCCCACTGGGAATTCACCGATCCGGCCAGCGGCGACCAGCTGCGGCTGGTGCCCGAGCGGGGCGGCCTGGTCACCGGCTGGGTCTGTTGCGGCCGCGAGCTGCTCTATCTCGACGCCGAGCGCTTCGCCGATCCCAGCAAGTCGCTGCGGGGCGGCATCCCGGTGTTGTTTCCGATCTGCGGCAACCTGCCCGGCAACCGGCTGGAGCTGGCCCAGGGCAGCTATCCGATCGGCCAGCACGGCTTTGCCCGCGATCTCCCCTGGGCGATCCGCCTGCTCGACGACCTGCGCGGCGTGCGCCTGAGCCTGACCGACAGCCCCGCCACCCGGGCGGCCTTCCCCTTCCCCTTTGAGCTGGTGCTGGAGCTGCGCCTGGCCCCTTCGGCCCTGGCGATCACCGCCACGGTGGAGCACCGGCTCGAAGCCGGCCAGGGCCCCGAGTCCATGCCGTTCTCGTTGGGGCTCCATCCCTATTTCGCGGTGTCTTCCCTGGCGGATGCAGCCCTGGAGGGCTTGCCGCCCCGCTGCTTCGACCACCTACCCATGGCCGAAGCCGACACGGCCAGCCAGCTGGCCCGCCTGGGGCAGGGGGTGGATTTCCTCTGCCAGCCCAGCGGACCGGTGCGCCTGCTCGACCGGGAGGCGGGCTACGCCATCACCATGCAGCCCAGTGCCCCCCTGGATTTGGCCGTGGTTTGGAGTGAACCGCCCCGGCCGATGGTCTGCCTCGAGCCCTGGACTGGGCCCCGGGGCTCCCTGGCCAGCGGGGATCGCCGCTTGAGCTTGGCGCCCGGGGAGCAGCTCAGCCTCAGCTGCCGCTACGACCTGGGCCTGGCCTAACGCCAGGTAGGCGGCCCCGGGCCAGCTGCTGGCTCGGGTCAAATTGACGCTTGATCGCCTCGATCAGGGGCCGGCTGGGGGCGTCCTCCCAGGCGGGCAGGTCGGCGCCGGTGGGTTGCTCCAGCAGCGTGAGGGCGCCGCCCAGCTCCTGGCAGCGCCGCCGCAGCTGCTCGACCCGGTAGGCGGGCAGCTGCTGGGCGGGCGCCCAGGCCAGGCCCAGGCCGCTGCCGCCTTCCAGCCAGCCGGGCACCCCGGCCAGGGCGGGATCCCCTAGCAGCGCCATGCCTTGGCTGGGCAGCACCCCCAGCCGCAGCAGCCAGCGCTGGCCCTGGCTGTTCGCCGGATCGAGCCCCGGCCCCAGGGCCACGGCGCGGAAGGCTTCGAGCCGTTCGGAGTCGAGCTGTTGGGGTTGGAGCCCGGCGGCCTCCGCCTCGCTGGTGATCTCCGTGAGCTGGGCCCCAATCGCCGCGGCGCTGACACTGGCCAGGCTCACCAGCAGGCCGGGCTGCGGGCCCTGGCCAGCGGCCAGGGCCAGGGGGGCACTCCACCAGTCGACCAGCTCCGGAGCCAGGGCCGCCGCTAGAAGCTTTTGGCGCAGCCGCTCCAGCTCCGCCAGGCCGCCCTGCAGCCAGAGGCCGCGGCGCTGGCGCGGTAGGGGGTAGGTGCGCAGGCTCAGCTCGGTGATCAGCCCTAGGGATCCCCAGCTGCCGGCAAACAGGCGCACCAGGTCGTAGCCGGCCACGTTTTTAACCACCTTGCCGCCGGCCCGGGCGGCGGTGCCATCGGCCCGCAGCAGGGCCAGGCCGATCACCTGGTCGCGCACGCCCAGATAGCGCTGGCGCAGGCCAGCGGCCATGCCCCGGGCGACTAGGCCGCCAATGCTGCCGGAGTCCTGACCATCGGCGCCGCTGCCCCAGGGCCAGTCGAGCGCCAGCCACTGGCCTTGCTCGGCCAGGGCCGCCTGCAGGTCCCGCAGGGGCATGCCCGCCTGCACGGTCACCGTGAAATCGCCGACGGCATGCTCGAGCAGCCGATCGAGCATGCGGCAACTCACCACCGGGGTGTCCGCCGCCACCGGCGCGCCCCAGGGCAGGCGAGTGCCCTGGCCGGCCGGCAGCCAGGGGGTGGCCTGGCGGTGCAGCTCCCGCACCAGCGGCTCCAGGGCGTCGGGCTCGGGGGTGATCACGGCACGATGGTGCCATGGCTGAGACCCCGAAAGCCGGGACCGCCAAGGCGGGCACCCTCAAGATCGTCGTCTTTGATGACGACCCCACCGGCTCCCAGACGGTGCACAGCTGCCCTTTGCTGCTGCGCTGGGACGCCGCCAGCCTGCGCCAGGGCCTGGCCGATCCGTCGCCCTTGCTGTTCCTGCTCGTCAACACCCGCGACCTGGCGCCCGAGCAGGCCCGCTCCCGGCTGACGGCCCTCTGCCGCACGCTCCAGCCCCTGCTGGCCGAGGCCGTCGCCGCCGGCAGGATCGACCGCTGGCTGGTGGTGAGCCGCGGCGATTCAACCCTGCGGGGCCATTTCCCCCTGGAGAGCGAGGTGATTGCTGCCGAATTGGGGCCCTTCGCCGCCAGTTTTCTGGTGCCCGCCTTCCTGGGCGGTGGCCGGACCACGGCGGCCGGTGTGCAGTTGCTCCACGGCGAACCGGTGCACCGCAGTGCCTTCGCCCAGGACAGGCTTTTCGGCTACAGCACCAGTTTTTTGCCCGCCTGGGTGGCGGAGAAAACGGCAGGAGCGATCCCGGCTGAGGCCGTGCAACGGATCGACCGCAGCGAGCTGGAGGCGGCCGTGGCGGAACGGGAAGGGTTCGATAGCAAGGGTTTTCAGGCCCTAGTGGGGCGGCTGGTGGATCTCACAGGCAACCCCTGGGTGGTGGTTGATGGCGAGCGGCCCGCCCAATTGGCCGCCTTTGCCGCCGCGGTGAATCAGGTCACGGCTCCTGCCCCCGGGCCGCGGCGGTTTCTGTTCCAATCGGCCGCCAGCCTGCTCACGGCCCTGGCCGACTTGCCGCCCCAGCCCCTCGACCCCGCTGGCCTGGCGGCCCTGCGCCGCCGCAACGCCGATGGGCAGCCCCTGGCGGGCCTGGTGCTGGTGGGCTCCCACGTGCCCCTGGCCGATGCCCAAGTGCATAACCTGTTGGCCGAACCGGCCTGCGGCGGGGTGGACCTGGAGGTGGCCAAGGTCGCCCGGGTGTTGGCGGGACCCCTGCCCGATCGCCTGCTGGCCTCCCTAGAGGACGCCTGGCTGGAGCGGCTGCAACAGGTGGTGGCGCGCGGCCAGACGCCGGTGCTGTTCACCAGTCGGGGGGAGCTGGCTTGCTCCAGCCCCGCCGAGCGCCGGACCCTGGGCGAGGCCCTGGCCGGCCTGATGGCCCGCCTCGCTGCCCGCCTGGCGCCCCAGCTGGGCTACCTGATCAGCAAGGGCGGCATCACCAGCCAAACCCTGCTGGCGGATGGACTCGACCTGGCGATGCTGCGACTGGAGGGGCAACTCCTGCCGGGGCTTTCCCTGCTGCGGCCGGCGGGCGCGGGGGTGCCCCAGGCCCTGGCGGGCCTGCCCCTGGTCACCTTCCCGGGCAACCTCGGCGATGGCCAAACCCTGCTGGAGTCGTGGCGCCTGCTGGAGGGGCTGGGTTCTTAGGGGCCATTGAAGCTCTGCTCCAGCACTTGCACCGGATGCAACACCGGCAGCTCCCGCCCGATTTCGCCCAGGTGCTTGCGGATCTGCAGGCTGCAGCCGATGTTGGCGCTCACGGCCAGTTCGGCCCCAGTGGCGGCCAGGTCGCCAGCCTTGATGCGGCCCAGCTCCGCGGCCACCTCGGGCTCCACCAGGTTGTAGATGCCGGCGCTGCCGCAGCACACCCCCGCTTCCACCGCCTCGAGCAGTTGCACATGGGGAATCTGGGCCAGTAGATCCCGGGGCTGGTCGTGGATGCCCTGGCCGTGCAGCATGTGGCAGGCATCGTGATACACAAGCCTGAGGGGCCGTATGGCGCTAGCGGGCTCGCCGTCGCCATGGCGCAGGGGCTGCAGGGCGCTGCGGAACGCCTCCGAGAGGCCCACCTGGGCCAGGAACTCCTGGATGTCGGCTACGGGGGCTTGGAAGGGTTGCTCGGAGCCACGGGCTGCCGGAGCGCCCTCGCCGCCGAGGATCTCCGGGTAGTGCTTGAGGGTGTGGCCGCAGCCGGAGGCGCCCACCAGCACAGCATCGAGCGGTTCGGGCCCTGCCGCTTTGCCCGGCCCCACCACGGCCGCAAAGCTGGCCACCAGCTGCTGGGCCAGGGTTTGGGTCTGCTCCAGTTCGCCCTGGTGGTGGGTCATGGCGCCGCAGCAGCCCTGGGCGGGCGGGATCACCACCTCGATGCCGTTGGCGCTGAGCACCGCCACGGCGGCCTGGTTCACGGCCGGATCAAACAGGCGTTGCACGCAGCCCAACACCAGCCCGACCCGGTAGCGCCTGGGGCCCTGGGCGGGCACCACCAAGGGGAAGCGATCGGCAAAGGCCTCCGGGGCCAGGGGTGGCAACAGGCCTTCAATCGCCTCCAGCTGGGGGCCCACCAGGCGCAACAGACCACTGCGGCGCACCAGGTTTTGGAGGGGCGTGCCGGCGTAGAGCCGCAGGGGAGTGAGCAGGGCCCGTAGGCGGCCGGGGTACGGCAGCAGGGCAAACAGCAGCTTGCGCAGGGCCTGCTGGCCGGAACTGCGCAATTCAGGCGCGTTGAGCTTGGGGCGGGTGGCCTCGATCAGCAGGTCGTAGCGCACGCCCGAGGGGCAGGCGGTGACGCAGGCGAGGCAGCCCAGGCAGCTATCGAAATGGCTGGCCACGGTGGCATCGAGCACCAGCTCGCCGGCCTCGATCGCCTTGAGGGCATGGATGCGGCCCCGGGGCGAATCCATCTCCGTACCCAGCACCCGGTAGCTGGCGCAGGTGGGCAAACAGAAGCCGCAGTGCACGCAGGGATCTGTGGCGCTGGGGCCAGAGGCTGGGGCCGGGCCGGAGTTCGAGGACACCATCGATTGAGTCTGACGGGCCACCTAACATCCGGCGACCTGAATCGCTGCTAATGGATGCCCTGGCGCTCTTTCATGCCTATATCGACGCCTTCAATCGCCGCGATGGCGAGGCCCTCGCGGCGGTGTTCGCGGCTGATCTGCGTTCGGTGCATCCCGGTGAACCGGAGGTGGATGTGAGTGAGGCGGCGCCCTTTGTGGAGCGCATGCTGGCCCTCTGGCCCCGGGGGCTCCACTACAAGGTGTTGCGCGCCGCCGGCCGGGACCTAGGCGATGGCCTCTCGGAATCCTGGGGCGAGATGCTGGTGTTCAACGCCGAAGGCAAGGTGGCGGCCGCTGAAGTGGTGATCTACAACGCCCGCGGCGGGGTGGTAACCCAGACCTGGGTCTACAAGGTGATGCCACCCACCCACCCCGATTACCGCGACGCCAAGCCCTAGGCCGGACCCTGCAGCACGAAGCGGTAGCGAACGTCCCCCTGCCGCAACCGCGCCACCGCCGTGTTGATCTCGGCCATCGGCAGCACCTCCACCAGGGGACTGATGCCGTGGCGGGCGCAGAAGGCCAGCAACAGCGCCGTGTTGGCGGGAGTGGAGGTCAACGACGACCGGAAGCTGAGGTTGCCCTTGACGAACGGAAACACCCGCAGCGGGATCGGGGTGGCGCAGAGCCCCAGCTGGTGCAGGCTGCCGCCGGGCGCCAGGCTGCCCACCACCGCATCCCAGTCGAGGGAGTGGTTGCTGGTGTTGATGATCAGGTCGTAGGCCCCCCGCTGCTGGTCCAGCTCCCCGAGCAGCTGAACGTGATGGGCGCCGAGATCGAGGATTTCCTGGGTCTTGCTGCGGGAGGTGGTGATGCCGGTCACTTCGCAGCCCCAGGCGCGGGCTAGCTGCAGGGCCAGATGGCCGAGGCCCCCAACGCCGATCACGGCGACATGGGCGGTGGGGGAGATGCCGGCGCTGAACAGGGGTTCGAACACCGTCACGCCCGCGCAGAGCAGCGGGCCGGCGCTGGCGGGATCGAGGTCCTTGGGCAGTTCGATCACCCAGTCCTGATGCGCCTTGACGTGGCTGGCAAAGCCCCCGGGGCGGCCAATGATCGTGCTCTCCAAGCTGGCGCAAAGGGTCTGACGCCCGCCCAGGCAATAGGAGCAGTGGCGGCAGGTGCCGGCGATGAAGCCAAGGCCGCAGACCTGGCCCAGGCGCGCCGGATCCACCTCGCTGCCTACATCCACCACCCGGCCGACCACCTCATGGCCCGCCACCACCGGCGGAGCCTGGGCGGCCTGGGTCCCGTCGAGGTGGCCGAGATCGCTATGGCAGAGGCCGCAATAGAGCACCTCGAGCAGCAGCTCGTCGGGGCCCGGGGGAGTGATGGTGAGCTCCACACGACTCAGGGGAGTTCCGCTGCCGCGGTTGGCCCAGGCATTGATCGTGGCCATGGCCTCAGAGCCCCCCGCAGTAGGTCTGGGCGACGATCCGATCGCCAGCCACCACGAAGGTGTCGACGCCTTGCAGCACGCGGCCGCTGGCGCTGGTGGCGGTCCAGGTCATCAGTCCGATCCCTTCGGCAACGCTCAAGGAGGTGATCGAAGAGTTGAGGTCGCCGAGATTGGCCAAAACGGCGCTGAACATCTCGCGCAGTTCGGCATGGCCCCGGTAGGTGCGGCCCGGGCGCACCATCACGGCATCCTCGGCGTAATTGGCCAAAATGGCATCGAGATTGCCCGAGGCAAAGGCAGCACCGTTGCGGGTGAGCACCGCCTGGGTTTGCTCCAGCGTGGCCATCGTTTCCTAGCGGTAAAAACAAATCCTAGAAAAGGTCGCGCTCCCACCTTTGTGCTGCCCGATCCCCAGCAGGGGATCGGGCATGGGTTCGCCGAGGGGTTGATCAGCCGCCGAAGTGGCGCACCACGGCCTGGGCGAAGCCCGAGCAGCTCACCGAGTCCACCTTGGGCTCCATCAGCCGCGCCAGGTCATAGGTCACTTCTTTATGGACGATCGCGGCGCTGAGGCCGGC
>Ga0310327_10033_pt1 | contig 17756 bp, 20 predicted proteins | sample LakSupDCLTotalB7_FD_195541 | JGI IMG/M metagenome (GOLD analysis project Ga0310327, IMG submission 195541) | Enriched freshwater cyanobacterial communities from Lake Superior, Ontario, Canada - SU02.DCL.Total.B7 (v2) (version 2) | ecosystem: Environmental > Aquatic > Freshwater > Lake | place...
GCCGCTGGCTCCCGAACGCCGGCTCCCGGGCCGGATCAGGGGCCCGAGCCCTGGGCCCTGGTCCAGCTCCAGCCCCTGGCGGCGGCCCCTTTGACCCTGCGCCTGCCCGCCGGCCAGTGGACCCTGGCAGGCCAGCCCCTGGTAGGCCAGCCGGCCCCTGGTGGCGGCCAGTGGCTGCAAGTGCCCCTGCCCGCCGGGATCAGTTATCTGCCCTTGCAGCGCCAGCCCCTGCCAGCGGCCGCGCGGAGGGTTGCCCTGGGTGAATCGTCGCCCTTGCCCGTGCAGCATCCGGTGAGCCTGGTGGCGGAGCCCGCACCGGTGGCCGACGATCTTGCGGCAGGGGCCGTTGCGGCGGCTGGCCGCTGGCGCCTCAGCAATGGCTTGGTGACCGCCCTGATGGGGCCCGCTGGGGTGGAGCAGCTTTGGGGGATCGATGGCCTAGCCCAGCTGGCGGCGCCCCTGCAGTGGTGTCGATGGGCCGACCGGGGCGAGTTCTGGGATGCCTGGGACCTGGCCGCCAACTACCGCAGCCAGCCCTTGCCCTTGCGCTGGGATGGTCAGCCCGAGCTGGCCGAAACCGGCCCCCTCTGCGGGCGCCTCGTCTGGCGGGGACTCTGTGGCCGGTCGCCGCTGCGGCTGGATGTGGTCCTGAGGGCGGCGAGTCCCTACCTGGAACTCACCTTGGCGGTGGATTGGTGCCAAGTGCATGAACTGTTGCGACTAGAGCTGCCCTTGGCCCAGCCGGCGCTGCGCTTGGCCGCTGACACCAGCGGCGGCGTGATTGAGCGGCCGGCGGCGGCCGCCACGGCCCGGGAGCGCAGCCGTTGGGAGGTGCCGGTGATCAGCTGGCTGGCGGCCGAGGCGGCCGGTTCGGGCCTGGCGGTGCTGCTGGATGGGCCCCAGGGGGCGTCCGCCACGCCAGAGCGGCTGGGGGTGTCGCTGCTGCGGGCACCCACCTGGCCCGATCCCGGCGCCGACAACGGACCCCAGCGCCTGCGCCTGGCCCTGATGCCCTGCGCGGAGGGCTGGCGCCAGGCCGGTGCGGCCGAGCAGGCCGTGCGCTTCCGCGAACCGCCGTGGCTGCGGCCCCTGGGCCCGGGCGGCGCCGAGGTGTTTCAGGCTGGTTCCGGGTTGGCAGGCGAGGGGCCGCTCCAGCCCTCGCCAGGACCGACCCTGGACCTGGGCGCTCCCCACCTGCGCCTGATCGGCCTGCGCTGCTTGCCTTTCCAGGGCGGCAAGCAGGTCCTGGCCGCTGCTTTGCCGGCTGATTCAGCCGAATTGGCGCTGAGCGTTCAAAACCTCAGCCCCCTACGCCAGCGGTTGGACCTGGGCCCTAACTGGCAGCTGCTGGGCCGGATCGATGGTCTCGATCAGCCACTCCCCCAGGCGCCCGAAGTCTTGGATCGGCTGGCCGAGATGGCGGTTGTGCGGCCTTGGCAACTGGCCAGCTATCGGATCAGGCGCCGGGCTTGAGGGTTTCGACCTGGCCAAGCTCTCGGGGTCGCTGATCCCTTGGTGGGGCTGACCCCAGGCCTGGGCTCAATCCTCGTGCTCGTCGAAGGGATCGGTGAGTTGCTTGGAAGGGGGCCCAAAGGCCGTGTAGATGCCAAACCCGGTGAGCGACAGCAGCACCGCCAGCACGGTCAGGGCCACGGAGAGGGCGGGAGACGAGGTGCTTTCCATGGGCGCGGGGGCTGGGGTGGTGGCGAAGCCGGCCGGAAGGGGCGTTCGGGGCCCGCTTCCATCACAACTCTCGACAGCTGGGCTCGGTCGGGGCCTCAGCACCCTTAAAGTAACCAGACCGATCCCCTGCCAGAGAGGAGCGAGCCGTCATGGCCCAACGCACCCGCCTTGGAGACCTTTTGCGTCCCCTTAATTCTGAATACGGCAAGGTTGTGCCGGGTTGGGGAACCACTCCAGTCATGGGAATCTTTATGGTTCTCTTCCTTGTCTTCCTGCTGGTGATTCTGCAGCTCTATAACAAGTCGCTGCTGCTGGACGGCATCACCGTCAACTGGAACGGCGCCGGCTGAGTGCTGGCCCCCTAAATCGGATGCAATGCCCGCCTAGATCCTTGGTTGTTTGACCAATGGCCTGGGCGGGTTAATGCTGGATCCACCCATCGGTGCTTCGAAACGATGAATATTTTTGGAATCGGCCTGCCGGAAATGGCCGTGATCGCGGCTATCGGCCTGCTCGTATTTGGCCCCAAGCGCTTGCCAGAGCTGGGCAAGACCCTCGGCAAGACCCTCAAGGGCTTCCAGTCCGCCTCCAGCCAGTTCGAGCAGGAATTCCGCAAGGCGGTGGACACCGTTTCCAATGACACGGTCTCCGTGGCCGCTGTTTCCCCTGAGGTGGTCTCCCCTGAAGAGGTTTCCCCGGCAGCCGTTTCCTCCGCAGCCGTTTCCCCGGCAGCCGTGTCAACCGAACCTCTGGCTGCCAGCCAGGTGAGTTCAGCTGGCCTTGGGGTTACGGACCTGGTTACCGAAAAGCCCGCCACGGCCCCAGCCTCGCCGGTGGCTTCTAGCGCTAGCGATAGTCCAGCGGCCTAGTCCAGTGGCCTAGGTCAGCGGCGACGCTGGTTTAGCAGCTGCCGGCGGCGCAATCACCGGGGCGGCCATGCCCCTGGTGTTCTGGTGAGTCAGCCCCCGTACGGGATCCTGCCCCCTGTTGTTGATCGTTGTTGCTTGCCCGATGACCGCCTCGCCCGCCGGGTCCCTGCAGTTGCTGGTCGGCCTGGGCAACCCCGGCGACAAGTACGCCGGTACCCGCCATAACGTCGGCTTCATGGCCCTGGAGCGGCTGGCGGCCGCCGCTGGGGTGCCGTTCAAACACCAGGCGAAGTTGCATGGCCTCTTCTGTGAAGTCGGGCAGGGGGCCAACCGGCTGCGGTTGCTGATGCCCCAGACCTTCATGAATGACAGCGGCCGCTCGATCCGGGCCGCCCTCGATTGGTATGGCCTGGCGCCAGGCCAGCTGCTGCTGCTGGTCGATGACATGGACTTGTCCCTGGGCCGGTTGCGGCTGCGGGCCTCCGGCGGCGCCGGTGGCCACAACGGCCTGCGCAGCACGATCGCCCACCTGGGCGGCCAGGACTTCGCCCGGCTGCGCATCGGCATCGGCGCCCCCTCGGCGAATCCGGTGGAGCGCAAGGAGCGCACGATCTCCCATGTGCTCGGCCGTTTCCAGGCCTCGGAGCAGCCGATCCTGGGCGAGGTGCTGGCGGAGGTGAGCTCGGGGATCGATCTGATCCAGCGCCTCGGCCTGGAGCGGGCCGCCAACCGGCTGAACAGTTTTGGGGCCCCCTCTGCCGCCAAACTGGTTGATGCTGGCGCTCCGGCCAAACCCCAAGCCAGTTCTGCAGCCAGTTCGCCCGCCCCGAGCCGCCCGTCCCCTTGAGTCGCCTGCCTACCACCACCGCCCAGCTGCGGGTGCTGCACCAGAGCTTCAGCAGCAAGCTGCTGGAAGGGGAGGTGGCCGCCGGTAGCTTCCGCTGGACCTTCCGCTGGGCCTTCGATCGCGGTGAGCTGACGGTGGAGCCCTCCCTCGGCCGGGCCCTGATTCAGGACGCCCTGCTGCGCTTCTTGCTCAAGGCCGATTACCAGCTCGAGCCTGGCGGCGACTACGTCTTCACCGTGCGGGCCAAGGTTTAGGCACCAGGCCCTGCGCTTGGCAGCCAGGACGACGTCAGGCCTGGCCCCAGGGCGTGTCGCTTTGGCCTTGGGCCAGCCGGCGGGGGAGAGTGCGGCCCAGGTGCCGTTCCAGCAGGAGCTGGGCGACCACGTCATCCCAGTCCCGGGGCGGTTGGCGCAGGCCCCTGGGCAGCAGGCGTCGCCAGCCCTGGGCCGGTTCCAGCTGCCAGTAGCGCTGTCGCGCCGCCAGGGTGGTGCCCGCTTCCGGCACCACAATCAGCGGTGCGATCGGGGTGAGCCATTGGCGCCAGGGGCCACTGCCGGTGCCGTTGCCAAGGAGAACGGCCACCAGGGGGGAGTTCCGCTCCTGCCACTGGCGCAGCTGGGCCAGGGCCCGCTGCGGCGGCAGCACGGCGGCATACAGGATCGCGCTGGCCTGGTCGTCGCTGATGACGAGGCCACATTTGCTGCGGCCCGGATCGATCGCCGCCAGGGGGCCCTGGGGGGCCTCGCCGGCTGGGTCGCTCAAGGCTGGTTGCGGCCGGCCGCCGCCCCAGCCTGGCCATTGCCGGGCGCTTGCAGCCAGCGCAACTCGATCACGAGTGGATCGGCGATGTCGCTATCGCGCAGAGACACGGCCTCCAAGCGCACCGTTTGGCCGGCGGGACGATCACGCAGCTGGTTGCCGAGCCGGTTGAAGTTGTTTAAGTCGTATTGCAGGCCATCGGCCAGGGCTCCCTGGCGCTGGGCCCTTGTGAAGGTGGCGGCCAGCAGCAGGTTGAGCCGGCTCTGCACCTCCTGGGAACTGCGTTCCTCGGCCTCGAGCACGGTGGTGGCCATCTGGTCCCCCTGGCGCACCACCTGGCGGTTGGGCCGCACGTCGGGGAAGGCCACCACCCGTCGTTCGCCCCGCAGCACGTTGCCGGCCGACACGATGCTCACCACCCAGGTGCCGGGCTTGGTAATCACATCTTCCAATTTGGCGATGTCGCCGCGGGGCACCAGCAGAACCTGGCGTTCCTGGCTCTGGCCGGGCAAGACCCGCTGGAAGGCCACTTTGTTGGCCTGCTGGAGGAGGGCTTCGATCACCTCCTTGCTTTGGGAAGACTTCTGCAATTTCACCTTGGCGATCACCAGGGACTGGCCACTGCTGATCACCACATCGCCGCGGCGCAGGGCCAGCAGGTTGGCTTCCAGTTCCTTGAGTTCCTTCCCCGCCGCCACGATCCGCCCCTTCACTTGGGCCAGTTCCTGTTGGTTGCGCTGGATGTCGGCGTCCTTGGCGCGGATGTCGCGGTTGAGTTGGTCCCGTTGCTTTTCGAGGGCCAGGCGCTGCTGCATCAGGGGTCCGAGCGCGGCCCGCAGCGATCGGGCCTGGCGTTCGGCTTCGGCCAGGAGTTGGCGCGCCTGCTTGCGGCCCTTTTCGGCTTGCAATAGGTCGCTGTGGCTGCGCTTGAGGTCCGCCTGGCTGCGGCTCAAGCTCGTGCGGCTGTCGCGCAGGCGATGCTCGATGCGATCGAGCTCGAATAACCCCACCCGCAGCTGCTGGCTCACCAGCAACATCAGCCCCAGGGACAGGGCGCTGATCAGGCTGCCGGTCAACACCGTGATCAACACGGCCGTTTTGCGGGGCCGCAGGTTGAACAGGCTCAGCCTCGACTTGCCCACCAGGCTGCCGAGCCGGTCGCCCAGGGTGGAGAGCACCCCACCGAGAACCAGCAACGCCAGGATTAGGAGCCAGCCAGTCACGAAAGGGGGCGGGGAGAGCCAGTATCAACCGCCGGGAGCGGGGCGGCTTGGAATCGGGGTGAAGTTTGGCGGCAACCCTGCCCTTAGCCCCTAGATCAGCAGGGAGATCAGGACCCAGGGATCAACCCAGCCATCAGCCTTGGGATCAACTGAACCGTTTGGCCAGGGCCAGCGGGTCAAACACGGTGATTTTCTTGCGGTCGATCTGGACCAGGCCGGCATTACGCAGGTCGCCGAGCAGGCGGGTGATGGTGACCCGGGTGGAGCCGATCGCTTCGGCGATCGCCTGGTGGGAGAGGCGCAGGTCGATGGTGATGCCTTCGCCGCCGGGCACGCCGAAGTCGCGGCAAAGCACAAGTAGGAAGCTCACCAGCCGGGAGGACATGTCCCGGTGGGTGAGGGTTTCGATCATGGTTTCGGTTTGGAGAATGCGGGAGGAGAGGCCTTGCAGCATCAGCAGCCCCACGGCGGCGTCCTGTTCGATTGCCCGTTTGACCGAGGTCGCCGGGGCCGTGACCATCTCCACCCGGGTGAAGGCCACAGCGTGATAAAAGCGGTCTGAGCGCTGGCCGGTGAGCAGGGACAGCACCCCGAACAGGCTGTTTTCGCGCAGCAGGGCCACGGTGATTTCCTCGCCGGATTCGTACACCCGCGACAGGCGCACGGCGCCACGCCGCAACAGGTAGACCTTCTCGGCGGGATCGCCGGGAAAGAAGATCGTTTTGCCCCTCTCCACCGTTTCCGTGGTGCTGCCGGCTAGGCCCCGCATGACCTCCAGCAGGTTGGTGCTGGTCGCTGGCGCGGCCACCGCTGCGGTCGGTAGGGACTGGCCCCCAGACGCAGGGCCGGAATAGCGGCTGAAGCCGGCGTTGGCGCCAACCATTCCTACGGTTCGAGTTGGGGCGACCCTAAAGATCGCCCAGGGCCCGCCTTGTAGCCATTGACACCGATGGCTTGTCGGCGCTGCCATCGCCGCGGCGGCCTGCTCGGCCGGCGTTCGGCTGATCTGGTCCAGCTTCTGGCCCAGCGAAGGCTTGGATCCGGTCCAGGGCGGAAGAGGCAGTGGTGCAAATGTTCGCACTACCGGTAGCGGTTGCGGCTTGTTTCGCGGCCCGCCGCCGCTACATTCGGTTGCCACCATCGGTGCGCCCGGCCCAGGGATTGATCCCTTAACAGTTGATCCCCATTCAGTTGCTCACCAGTCGCTTTCTCGACGACCAGTCGATTGCCTGCCGACCGGTGCCAAATCGCCCAGTACCGAATCCGTTGAAAACAAGCCAGTTGATGGACGGCCCCCCCAAGCCAGATCGTTCGCTTAAGCCAGGCTGCTGGCCTAGGCGGCTCCAGGCCGTTTGGCTGGAGGCTGGGTCCCGGCGGCCTGCCGCTTGGCAGGCTGGCCAGTCCAGGGGTGGGCAGCCATGACGGCCAGCCTGATCCAGCACCAACCGCGGCGGGAACCGGGCCGCTCCCTCGGCCCGGCGGGGCGTCCCCAGGCGGCAGCCCGGTCCAGCACCAGCCACAGCCTGCGTTTGGTGGCCCAACAGGAGGGCCTGATCCAGATCCACACGGCCCCCTTCCGGGGCAGCTTCGGTGGCGTGTTCAGCCAGGCCCTGCGCAGTGCCGGCCTGGGCAGTCGGGTGCTGATCACCCAGTTCCTCAAGGGTGGGGTCGATCAGGGGCTCGAGGCGAGCCTCTGGCTCTGCGGCCGCTTGCAGTGGCTGCGTCCCGCCGTGGCCGGTTGCCTGTCGGATCCCTGCGCCCCGGCTGATCTCTGCGCCCCAGGGTCCCCGTTGGCCACCGCCAGAGATGCCGACCGGGAGGCGGTGGAAGCGGTCTGGGCCTACAGCCGCGACCAGCTGCTGGGCGGCCAGCTCGACCAGCTCGTGCTCGATGAACTGGGTCTGGCCGTGGACCTGGGCTACCTCTGCGCAGCCGAGGTGACGGCCACCCTGGAGCGCCGCCCCAGCCATGTGGATGTGATCCTTACCGGCCCGGCCATGCCGGCGGCCCTGATGGCCATGGCCGACCAGGTGACCCAATTGCGCCGCGGCTTCTAGCCTGCCCCCACCAGCCCCTGCGGCAGTCCCATGCTCAAGAACGACCGCTGGATCAATGCCCAGGCTGCGGAGGGGATGCTCGAACCCTTCCAGCCCAAGCTGGTGCGCCATCTGGACCCCGACCAGGGCACCTCACCGGTGCTCAGTTTCGGCTGCAGTTCCTATGGCTATGACCTACGCCTGTCGGCTAAGGAGTTTCTGATCTTTCGCCACGTGCCGGGCACGGTGATGAATCCGAAGCGCTTCAACCCGGCCAACCTGGAGCCGGCCCCCCTGCATGAGGACGCAGATGGCGCCTATTTCATCCTGCCCGCCCATTCCTATGGCCTGGGTGTGGCCCTGGAGCGCATGCGGGTGCCGGCCAACATCACGGTGATCTGCCTGGGCAAGAGCACCTATGCCCGCCTGGGCATCATCGTCAACACCACGCCGGCCGAGGCCAGCTGGGAAGGCCATCTGACCCTGGAATTCAGCAATTCCTCCGGCGCCGATTGCCGCATCTATGCCAATGAAGGCATCTGTCAGCTGCTCTTCTTTGAGGGTGATCCCTGCGAAACCACCTACAGCGATCGCAAGGGCAAATACCAAGATCAGGCCGAACGGGTCACCCTGGCGCGGGTCTGACGACCACCCGCTGGCTTGCTTAGCTCCAGCGGCGCGGCCACCAGGCCCACAGCACCAGTTCCACCACGGTCCACAGCAACACCAGCCCCACCAGCCAGCCGGGCAGCAGCACGAAGGGCCACCAGGGGCGCAGCAGCAGCACTAGGCCGGCCGCGGCTAGGGCCGTCAGGGCCCGACGTCGCTGGCGCCAGCCCGGCAGGCTGGTGAGGGATGGCGGCAGCGTCGGGCGCCGCAGCTGGGGCAGAGCCATGGCGGTGGGCAGGATGGGTTGGGGAGAAGCCTCCCCACAATGGCAACAGCCATGTTCCGGCCCTTGTTGCCCCAGCGCCCGTCGCCCCAGACCCCGTCAGCCCAAGGCCTGCGCCTGCTGCTTGGCACCTGCTTGGGCACGGCCCTGGCCCTGCTGGCCGGCCGGGCCCTGCTGCTCCAGCTCACGCCGACGCCGACGCCGGACACGCCGCTCTCCAGCCTGCGGGCCTGGCGGCTGCTCAGCCCCGATCCGGCCCTGCGCCGCGAGGTCAGCCTGCTGCTTGCCAGCCGGGAGCCCACCGGCAGCGCCAGGCAACGCCAGGGGCTCTGGGGCCAGGGCTGGGGCCGCGACCCCCTGGCTGCCCTGGTCCTGAAACGGGCCGCCCAGGCGGCCGAGGCCGCCGGCGAGGCCGACCAGGCCCATGGCCTCTGGCAAAGCCTCTGGCAGCGCTTTCCCGGGAGTCCGGCCAGCGCCGATGCCCTCTATAGCCTCGGCCGCCAGCAACCCCGCTGGCGCCAGCTGCTGCTGCAGCGTTTCCCGGCCCATCCAGCGGCCCTGGCGGCGGCCCTAGAGCTGGGCCGCTCCCCCGCTAGCCGGCTGGCGGCCAGCCTGCAGCTGGCCCGTTGGGGGCCCCGCTGGCCCGGGGCCGAGGTCCTGCTGGTGCAAGCCTGCCGAGGACGGGCTGGGGCCCTGCAGCCCCAGCAACGGCGCCAGCTGGCCCTGGGCTTGGCCCAGTTAGGCCGCGGCCAGACCGCCCTGGACTGCCTTAGGGGCCTTTCGGGGGATGCGGCGCTGGAGTTGGCCCTCGGCCAGGCCTTATTCAAGGGCGATCTCAGCCAGCAGGGTCTGGCGGATCGTCGACTGCTGGCCCTGGCCCAGCGCTGGCCCACCACGGCCGCCGCCCGGGAGGCCAGTGCCCTGCTCAGCCAGCGGGAGGGAGCGGAGACCAGGGCCTGGTTGGTCCAGTTGCCCGCTTCCCTGCAGGACAGCGCCGCCGTGCAGGCCCGGCTGGCCCTCGATGGCCAGCGCCCCTGGCAAGGGGTGCTGAAGCGTTGGCCCCGGGATCCGGCCAGCTGGGAGCTGCAGTGGCAATTGGCCCGTCAGGCGCTGTTGCAGCAGCGCTGGAGCCAGGCCGCCCTGATCCTCCAGGCCCTTGCCCCCGATCAATTGGCACCGCCCCTGGCCGCCCGCCAGCTCTTTTGGTTGGGCTATTGCCAATGGCGGCTGGGCGATGGCGTTCGCGCCCAGCGCCTATGGCGCCAGGTGTTGGCCCTGGCGCCCGGCGGCTACTACAGCTGGCGGGCCCGCCTGCACCTAGGCGAGAAGGAGCTTGATCTGTTGCGCCCCCCAGGGGCGCCGGCGGCTCCCCTGGCCCAACCCCCCTGGCAGCCCCTGGCTAGTGGTGATGCGGGCCTGGATCGGCTCTGGCGCCTCAACCAGCCCTTGGAGGCCTGGGAAAGCTGGCGCTTCTGGCGGGGCGGCCGGCCGCCCCAAGTCGCCTCGGACCTGCGGCTGGAGGGCCGGCTGCGCACTGGGGTGGGCGACGACTGGATCGGCCTGGGCCAATTGGAACAGGCCAGCCTGCGGCTTCCCCAGGGCAGCTGCCAGCAGCAGGCCGACCTGGAAGGTCAGCTGAATCCCCTTCGCTACGGCGAGTTCTTTGGCGAGGCGGCGGCGGCGGCGGGCCTAGATCCGGCCCTGCTTCAGGCTGTAGCCCGGCAGGAATCCCGCTTTACGGCTGGGGTTGAGTCGCCGGTGGGGGCGCTGGGGCTGATGCAGCTGATGCCCGACACCGCTAATGAGTTGGCGGGCCGGCGGCTGGAGGCGGCCAGCCTTAAGGATCCGGCCCTCAACAGCCGCCTCGGTGCCCGCTACCTGCGCCAGCTCCTGGAGCAATGGCAGGGCAATCCGGTGTTGGCCGTGGCTAGCTACAACGCTGGTCCTGGGGCCGTCGCCCACTGGCTCAAGGCCGGTCTCGGTAGCGATAGCCCGAAACCAGCCAGCGGCGCGATCAGTCTGGAGCGGGATCCTGAGCTGTGGATCGAAGCGATTCCCTACCCGGAAACCCGGCTGTACACCAAGAAGGTGCTGGGGAACCTCTGGAGCTACCGACGCCTGAACCAGGGAGCCGGTTCCGGCTGTTAGCTGCATTCCTATCCCCGAGTCGGGCGCAACCCGGACCGCTTTAGGGGCCGCTCAGGGATGGAAGGGGGCCAGGCCGGACCGGTGGACCTGCTGGCCAATCCATACCCCCGTCAGAAGTAGGGCGCTGAGACCCGTTGCCACCCCAATCGGGTTCATCGGTAGGCGCAGGCGGATCAGATCCAGCCGGGCCAGCAACACGGCCGCGCCGAGCAGCAAGACATCGGTGAGCACATTGAGATGCATCAGATACACCACGCCAGTGATCATCAGAAACAGGGTCGTGACCAGGGTGAGCACCTTGCTGCGGGCCATGAAGAAGGAAATTTCCCTCAGTAAGAGGTCTGGCACCGTGCAAATCACCACCACCGCCACGGCCTGGAGGCACTCCAGGGGCATGATCAGGTCCTGGAGCCAGACGACGTGTTGGCCTTTGCCCGCCAGCCAGGGCAGCGCCACGGTCTGGGCAGCCAAGCTTGACCAGTTCAAACCCAGATAGGTGCTCACCATGAGCAGCACCAGCAGCATTGGCGCCCGAAACGGCAACAGCAACAGGCGCAGAATTGGCATTCAGGGTCCCTTCAGCTCCAGGGCAATGGCCCCCAGGGGACAGCTGGGGATGCACTGCTCACAGACCAGGCAGCGTTGCGCATCGAAGTGCAGCTGCCAAGTGGGAGCCTGGCTGGCCAGGGCGCCACTGGGGCAGAGGCTGGAACAAATGCCACAGTCCACGCACAGATCCGGGTTGATCGTGATCTGGCCTGGCGTGAGGTTGATGCCCAGGCCCTGGGCCTCCAGCCACTGTTCGGCAGCGGCTAGGTCATCGATGTCACCGGAGAGCTCCACCACCATGGTGCCGCTCTGGTTGGGTGCGATTTGGGCGCGCAGGATTTTGGCGGCCACGTCAAACTCCACGGCCAACCGATAGGTGATCGGCTCGTGAACGGCTTCCCGGGGGAAATGGAGCGTGATCCGGCGTTTCAAGGGTGCACCGTCGCCCGCTTTGACCTTCGCCCGCGTTGACCGTAGCAAGGGTGCCGGCTGATGCGCTGTTCCGGCTGGTGGCTCTGGATCCCAGAGCTTGTAGTGGGCCGGGCCAGCCCATTGCCAAGCTTGATCGACGAGCTCCATCCGCCAGTCCAATCCCCAGCGGTTTCTGGAGGACGCTGGCAAAGTGAAGGCGAAGCCCATGCCACTGTCCGTGTCCGAGCCTTCGCCAGCCCCAGCTCCGGCCCCCGCGGGTCCAGGGGCTCCCCTGCCCCTGGCGGGGACCGGTGGTCCCCTGGCTGGGCGGCGCGAACGGATGCTGCTGGCGGCCGTGGCCGCGGCCCTGGCCCTGATGCTCTTTTTGGTGCGGGGTGGGCTCCATCCGGCGGCCCCTCTGGAGCAACTGGCCCGCCAGTCCCTCGACCTGCCCGTGGCGCTAGCTGACGGCCGCCCCACCCTGGTGGAGTTCTATGCCGACTGGTGTGAGGCCTGCCGGGCCATGGCCCCAGCGATGGCCTCGCTGGAACAGCAGCACCACGGCGCCCTCGATGTGGTGCTGCTCAACGTCGATAACCCCCGCTGGCAGCCGGAGATCGACCGCTATGACGTGAACGGCATCCCCCAGCTGGAACTGTTCAATGCTGCGGGCGATGCCGTGGGCCGCTCCCTGGGGGCCCGCAGCCGGCCGGAATTGGAGGCCCTCACCACCGCCCTGCTGGCCGAAACGCCCCTGCCCGACCTGGCGGGGGTCGGTAACGTCAGCAGCCTGGCGGGTGGGGCTGCTGGCGGCTCCGGGCCCCCTGCAGCCTTAGCCGGTCCCCGCAGCCACGGCTGAGCCTGGTTCGCCCCGATGTGTCCCTTGTTCCTTGTGCCATGAAGCGCTTCCGGGTTGAGCTGATCGCCGCTACCCCCAACCCCCAGCAGTGCATCTTTGCGGCGATGCACCAGGACTACTTCGAAGGCTTTGTGGCCTCGGAGCGAGAGCAGTGGCCCGAGGAGGCCAAGGCCGGTGAGATTTGCGTTAAACGCCTGCTGGCCGGGGAGCGGGGCCACTACGGCCCCCTGGAACACCCCCAGATCACCCTGAATGTGGGCTGGTTTCCCCACTCGGTGATGCAGCAGGCCCGCACCCACCGGGTCGGTGTCAGTTTCGATGTGCAGTCGATGCGTTATACGGGCGAACGCATCTCCCGGGCCGCCAGTGGTGAACTGGAGCTCGAAGAGGTGTTCTACCTGCGGCCGGTGGGTAGCTATAGCGATCGCCAGGGCAAAAAATACGATTACACGCCCGAGGAGCGGGCCAAGGATCTGGCCCTTTGCCGCATGGCGGCGGAGCGCTATCGCGAGATGTTGGCGGCCGGTTTTGCCGAGGAGCACGCCCGCGGCATCCTGCCCTTTGACTACCGCCAGCACTTTGTGGTGAGCTTCAGCCTGCGGGCCTTCCTGCATTTCATGGACCTGCGCGCCAAGCTCGATGCCCAGCAGGAGATCCGCGAACTCTGTGATTTGATGTGGCCCCATTTTCAAACCTGGGCGCCTGAGATTGCGGCTTGGTATGAGAAAACCCGGCTGCACAAAGCCCGGCTGGCGCCTTAATTAGGCTGCTACGTGGAGGCCCCTGCCAGGGGCGCCCGATGCCACCCCTTAGCCTGGGCGCCAATGGTTTCTGGAGACCTCCCCATGGCGGAGCTGGCCCGCTTCCCCTTGGGTGAGCCCCTTGCGGCCGGTCAGGCCCGCTTCGGCACCGATGGCATCCGCGGCCGGGTTGGCTCCGTGATCACCCCGTCCCTGGCCATGCAGCTGGGCTATTGGTGCGGCCAGGTGTTGCCGGACGAGGGGCCGATCGTGATCGGGGCCGATTCGCGCAGCAGCGGGCCGATGCTGGTGGCGGCCCTCAGCGCCGGCCTCACCGCCGCCGGTCGCGAGGTGTGGGACCTGGGCCTATGCCCCACCCCGGCGGTGCCAGGCACGATCCGCGCCCAGGGCTGCGCCGGTGGGCTGATGGTGTCGGCCAGCCACAACCCGCCCCACGACAACGGCATCAAGGTGTTCGGCGCCAGCGGCGCCAAGCTCAAGGAGCCGCAGCAGCAGGCGATTGAGGCGGGCCTCCATGGCGCAGGCCGCGAGCGCAGCCCTTTTAGTGGCGTGGGCCTGGTGCGCCATCGCCCCGATCTTTTGGCCGCCTATCGGGACAGCCTGATCGCCAGCGTGGCCGGTGCCCGGCTCGATGGCTGCAAGCTGGTGCTCGATCTCTGCTGGGGCTCGGCCACGGCCTGCGGCGAGAGCGTGTTTCGGGCCCTCGGCGCCGATCTCACCGTGCTCCATGGCGAGCCGGATGGGGAGCGGATCAACCTGGGCTGCGGCAGTACCCACCTGGAGGCCCTGCGCCAGGCGGTGCTGGCCGAGGGGGCCAGCATGGGTTTTGCCTTCGATGGCGATGCCGACCGCATGCTCGCCGTGGATGGCCGCGGCCGGGTGGTAGATGGCGACCAGATCCTCTACCTCTGGGGCCAGGCCCTGATGGCCCAGGGCCAACTACCCGACCACCGCATCGTCGCCACGGTGATGTCCAACCTGGGCTTTGAGAAGGCCTGGCAGGCCAGGGGCGGCCTGTTCGAGCGCACGGCCGTGGGCGACCAATACGTGCACCAGGCCATGGAGGAGCTGGGCGCCGGCCTGGGCGGCGAACAATCGGGCCATATCTTGTCGGCCCGCCACGGCATGAGTGGCGATGGCCTACTCACGGCCCTGCAGGTGGCCGTGCTGATCCAGGCCCAGGGGGGCTCCCTGGCCCAGTGGCTCGATAGCAGCTTCCAGCCCTATCCCCAGAAACTGGTGAATGTGACCGTGCCCGATCGCCAGCGCCGCACCGAATGGCAGCAATGCGATGCCCTGCGCCATGCCGTAGCCGAGGCCGAGGCAGCGATGGCTGGCCATGGCCGGGTGCTGGTACGCGCCAGCGGCACCGAGCCCCTATTGAGGGTGATGGTGGAAGCGGCCTCCCAGGCGGACGTGGACCATTGGGCGGGCCATCTGGCCGGCTTGGCGGAGAGGGAGTTGACCGGGGATCAGAAGCCGGCTGGCTCCTGGTCAAGGGGCTCCTGCGCCAGTTGATCGGCCAGCTCTAGGGCCCCCCAGCAGGCGTCCCCCCGGGGTTCCACCAACGTTGCAGTGGGCAGCGCCCGGGCCAGGCAAGCGCCAAAGCCCAGCTGCAGTTGATCGAGGTGCGTCAGGGCGCCGCCCACGCCACACACCTGCGGCGCGGCCAGCTCCAGGGCCCGGGCCACCCCTATCACCAGGCCAGCGAGGGCTGCGGCTGAAGTCTTGATCACGGCCTTGGCGTGGGGGTCGCCAGCCGCCGCTAGCTGATTCACCAGCGGCGCCAGGCGGGCAAAGCCGGCGGGCCCGAACTCCGGCGCCACCACCAGGGCTTTCACTTCCTGGGCGGTTTTGGCGCTGAGGGCTTGCCAGAGCTGGGAGCGCAGCTCGGTTTCGGCTAAGCGGCCATCGGCCATCTGCACGGCCAAGGCCAGGCCATCGCGGCCCACATCCATGGCCGAGCCCGCCCCATCGAGCAGCCAGCCCCAGCCGCCGCAGCGGTGCTCGCGGCCGCTGCCGTCCTGGCCCAGGGCAATGCAGCCGGTGCCGCTGATCACCAGGATGCCGGCAGCAGGGCCGCAGGCGCCCCGCAGGGCCGTGCGTTCATCGCCGGTCACGAGCAGGCGCCCGGGCGGCAGGGCCAGCGCCGCGGCGGCCAGGGCTTGGCCCTGGTGTTGCACGGGGCTGCCGGTCTCGATGCCACTGGCGCCGATGGCGGCGGCTGCCAGGGGCAGGTGCCACCAGGCGGGGGGCAGCTGCTGGCGGGCCGCCGCCAGGCTGGTGGCCAATGCCGATTGGAAACGCTCCGGGCCGCCGGCTGCCGCCAGGTGACTGACACCGGGTCCCTCCCCCTCGGCGAGCACTTGGAAAGCCCCGGCCGAAGCAGGCTCATGCAGGCGAGGGGCACCAGGCGCCTGGGCCCAGGCCAGCAGGCAACGGGTATGGGTCTGGCCGGCATCAAAGCCCGCCAGCAGACGTCGTTCCCCTGCCGGGGCCTCGGCTGGGCTTGGCATGGGGCTAGGGGGCCTTGCTGGCTGGGTCGACCTGGGGGTCGGCGGCGCTGGGGACGCCGTTGCCGCTCACCGCCAGGGTGGCCAGGCAAAACCAGCCGGTAAGTTGCACCTCCGGGCGGAAGAAAATCGTGTCGGTGGCACCCTGCACGCCCAGGCCCACGATCGCGGCCACGGCCGCCAGGGCCGGCAGGGCGAAGGGGCTTTCGCCCTTGAGCTGGCTCCAGCCGCTGCGCAGGCTGGCCAAAAGCAGCCCCAGGCCCGCCAAGAGCCCTGGCACCCCGCCCTCCACCAGCAATTCCAAGGGCACCGAATAGGCGCTCAGGGCATTGAAACGGGGCTGCTGATAGAGCGGATAGATCAGGTTGAAGGCGGTGTTGCCCGGGCCAATGCCCAGCCAGGGCCGGTCCTGGATCATCGAGAGCGCCGCCATCCAAACATTGATCCGGAAGTTGTTGGAGCTGTCCTCCCGGCCGGCCACCAGGCTCATGGCCCGGATGCGTAGGGGTTCGATCTGGGTCACGGCCACCACCAGCACCGCAGCGGCCCCGGCCACCAGGAGCAAGGGGAAGAGGCGGCGCCAGAGCACGGGCCAATGGCGGGTCTGGCGCAGCACCAGCAGCAGACCGATTGAGCCCAGGCCCGCCACCAGGCCCAGCCAGCCGCCGCGGCTGTAGCTGAGGACCAGGGCAGCGCTGCCCAGAACGAGGGCGCTGAGGGCGTAGAGCCGCTCGGCCCAGCCGCGCCAGCGCAGAAAGGCCACCACCGCCAGGGGCAGGATCGGCAGCAGGTAGCCAGCTAGCAGGTTGGGGTTGTCCAGGGGGCCGTAGACCCGGATCGTGCCGTCGGCCACGGAGTTGGGGTCGGCCCAGCGGGCCAGTTCGCTGGTGTCGCCATAGAGCTGGCGGATGGCGATCACGGCGCTGGCCAGTTCCCCGGCCAGCAGGGCCGCCACGATGCGATCCCACCAGCGGGGTGCCTCGGCCAGCAGCTCGCGCATCAGGGCGTAGACCCCGAGATAGCTGAGCAATTTGAACAGGCCATGGAGGGCCGCCTTAGGCACGGGGGAAAAGCCGGTGGCGACCAAGGCCACGGCCAGGGCCACCAGGATCCAGACGCTGATCGGGCTCAGCCGGCCGCTGCTGGGGCGCGTTAGGGCGATCACGAGCCAGAGCAGGCCACACGAGAGGATCAAAAGGCTGAGGCCGCCTCGGGTGACCAGGGGCAGGCCAGCCATCAGGGCGCAGAGCACCAGGCCCGCCAGGCTGGTCAGCCGGCTGGCCAGGGGTCCATCGCTGCCGCGCGTCAGCAGGCCCTGCCAGCGCAGCAGCCAGGCGGTAGGGGCGGTAGCGGGGGTCATGGGCTGCCGGGCGTTGCGGCCGGCTCAGGCGCCGGGGTCGTGGCCGGATTATCGACGCCCTCGGCCCCGTCTTCCAGGCTCTGGGGGCTGGGCACGGGCGCTTCGTTGCGCAGGTAAAGGACCCGGTAGACCGGCAGCCCCTGGCCCATCACCAGGCGTTCCCGTTCGGTGGCCACCGGTAGGGGGTTGGCCTGCCGCCAGGGCCGGGCGTCCGCCTCGGGCCTGGCAAAGCAACCGCTGGCTTCCACCACGGCCACCATCGGCTCAATCACGGCCAGCACGTCGCTTTGCAGAAACAGCTCGCGCCCGGGGGCCAGGGCGCCGGCCAGGCTGCAGAGCAGGGCCGGTTGCAGCACCCGCCGTTTGTGGTGTTTGAGCTTGAACCAGGGGTCGGGGAACTGGATGGTCACCCGCTCGAGCAGTCCTGCCGGTAGGGCGGCCAACCAGGTTTCCAGGCTGATGTTGGCGTTGCAAAAAAGGTAGTGGAGGTTGGTCAACGCCAGCCGCTGGCGATCGGCTTCGGCGGCATCCACCAGCGGCCGGCGGATCTCCACGCCCAGATGGTTGCTGCCTGCTTGCTGCTGGGCTAGGGCCAGCAGGAAGCGGCCGCGGGCGCAGCCGATGTCGAGCTGGATGGGCTGAGCTGGGTTGGCGAACAGTTCGCCGGGAGGGGGCAGGGACCGCTCCAGCTGGAAAAAGCGGCTGAGCGGATTGACGTGCTGACGAACCATGCCGGCTCAGGCAGGCGGATCGGAGGAGGTCCCAGCATCGCTTGCCCCTGGAGCCGGGCTGGGCACCAGGAAGCCCCAGCTGGCCGTGTAGCCATGGAGATGGGTGGTGCCCGCC
>Ga0310327_10048_pt1 | contig 14756 bp, 12 predicted proteins | sample LakSupDCLTotalB7_FD_195541 | JGI IMG/M metagenome (GOLD analysis project Ga0310327, IMG submission 195541) | Enriched freshwater cyanobacterial communities from Lake Superior, Ontario, Canada - SU02.DCL.Total.B7 (v2) (version 2) | ecosystem: Environmental > Aquatic > Freshwater > Lake | place...
ATGATTTACCAATCAGTTGGTCTAATAATCAAGAGGACCCAAGCGGCGATGCTGAAGTATTTGGAGTAGCAGAGGCGATTACTCATCCTGATTTCAAGTTAAGAACTGGAGCTAAAGTTAGCTGTTTACATGTTGATCCCTCGGGCAGCGAAATTAAAGGGGTGGAGGCATTGATTAATAATCAAGCCTGGCTATTTAAGGCTAATTATGTTGTTTTAGCCGCCGGTGCGGTTAATACTCCTGCGATTCTATTGCGTTCCACTAGTGATGCCCACCCCCGAGGCTTAAGTAACGGTTCCGATCAGGTTGGCCGTAATTTAATGAAGTTACAACTCACTTCTATACTTCAATTGGCAGCTGTACCTAACTCTGGCCGCTATCAGAGATCATTTGGTATAAATGATTATTACTGGGGCGATAAAAATGTTAATTTCCCCCTTGGGCACATCCAAAGCTGTGGGGGAGTTTTGCAGGATGCATTGTTTGCTGAATCACCTCCGGTATTATCTTTAGTTTCTAAATTATTACCTAATTTTGGTCTTGAAGAATTAGCAGCCCGCTCTGTTGCTTGGTGGGCTATGACTGAGGTATTGCCAGACCCCCATAATAAAATAACGTTGCAAGGTGAGCAAATCAGGCTTAATTATATTGCAAATAATACCGAAGCCCACGACCGTTTGGTTTATCGCTGGATTGACACTTTAAAGGCAATTGAAGCCGATCCTTTAACCCATGTGGTGCGTCAATCACCCACACATCCCCGGGGTGAGGCTCCGATTAGTGTGATGGGTTATGCCTGCGGCACCTGCAGAATGGGTAGCAATCCTGCCACTTCAGTGGTTGATTTAGAGGGGAGGAGCCATGAGATACAAAATCTATATATTGCTGATGCAAGCGTATTCCCAAGTTGCCCTAGTATTGGGCCTGGGCTCACTGTTATAGCCAATGCATTACGTGTGGCTAATCATTTAGAGGCAGTGTTGTGAGTTCAGAGCTGCAACGTATTGCTGTGCGCGATCAGTGGCATAAAGCATGGGGATTGTGGGGTAGTTATTTAAGTGATAGGCAATGGGGCACTTTTAGAGAGGATTATTCGGCGGATGGCATCGCCTGGACCTCTTTTCCCCACGATCAAGCTAGATCTAGGGCCTATCGCTGGGGAGAGGATAGTCTTTTAGGTATAAGTGATGTTTATAGTTGAATTTATTTAGTATTAAATCATACAATTTTAAAAATAATACCATTTGGTCGTTAAGACGTTTGGGTTTTGATGATTTATGGGCACATTCTAATTAAAACACTATAATTTAAAGGTGTTGATTTTTCTGTAGAGCTCATCATGACGAATCATTATGAGGTGGTGATTATCGGCAGTGGTGCTGGTGGAGGTACTCTTGCCCGTTGCCTTGCAGAAGCAGGTAAAAAAGTTTTGGTTCTTGAACGTGGCGATTGGTTGCCTCGCGAGCCTCAAAATTGGGATTCTTCTGAAGTATTCCAAAATAACCGCTATGTATCTATTGATCCATGGAAGGATCGAAATAATAAACAATTCCAGCCAGGTAGCCATTATTTTGTGGGCGGTGCAACCAAGCTTTATGGTGCAGCTCATTTTAGATTGCGTGAGAGAGATTTTGAGGAGTTAATTCACGTTGATGGAATTTCTCCTGCGTGGCCGCTTCGCTATAACGATTTTGAGCCCTATTACACAAGGGCTGAAGCCATGTATCACGTTCATGGCGAACGGGGTGAAGATCCCACTGAACCAAGGGCCAGTGCACCATATCCTTACCCGCCCATTAAGCATGAACCCCGCATGCAGCAATTGGTGGATGAGTTTAAAGCAGCGGGATTGCATCCCTTCCATGCACCAACTGGGGTGAATTTAGATGAGGCCAATCTTCCATTTAGTGCTTGTGTGAAATGCAATAGATGTGATGGTTTTCCTTGTCTTCTCCACGCCAAGGGGGATGCTGAGGTTATGGGAATAAGGGCAGGCCTTGGTTTAGCGAATAGTTCTTTAACTCTTCTAACCCGTTGTCATGTATTAAAATTAATCACTAATTCAGCAGGCGATACTATTACAGAGGTTCTTGTTGATAGAGATGGGGAAAACCTAAAATTCAGCGGTGATATCGTTGTTGTTAGTTGTGGAGCTGCTAACTCTGCGAGGCTCTTGTTAATGTCTGCCAATGATGTGCATCCAAATGGTTTAGCAAATAGTTCGGATCAGGTGGGCCGTAATTACATGTATCATAATTGCAAGGCTGTTGTTGCATTAGGGCGCGAGCCAAATAATACTGTTTTTCAAAAAACTGTTGCCGTAAATGATTGGTATTTTGGCGATAATGATTTTGATTTTCCAATTGGCAATATTCAGATGACCGGTAAAACTAATGGTGCAATGATGAAGGGCTACAAGCCTAAGCTCACGGCCTTAGCGCCCACTTGGACAATGGATAAAATGGCTGAAAGATCATTAGATTTTTGGCTGCAAACTGAAGATCTACCCAGGCCGGATAACCGGGTAACTGTTGATTCAGGCGGTCAAATAACCTTAAGTTATCTGCCGACCAATGACCGCGCTTCTCATGAATTAATGGTTCGTCTTGAGCGCTTGCTTGATAAACTTTATCAACAGGATCATTTGGCTGAGAGGCAAATTTATTTTGCTTCCGATATGGCAATTGCTGCAGTTGGCCATCAGGCTGGAACTTGTAGGTTCGGTACGAATCCTGAGGATTCTGTTCTTGATTTGAATTGCAAGGCCCATGATTTAGATAATTTATACGTAGTTGACACAAGCTTCTTCCCTAGCATTGGGGCCGTTAATCCGTCATTAACGGCAATTGCAAATGCGATCAGGGTTTCAGAGCACTTGGTTAACAGGCTAGGCTAATCTATTCATAGTAATTCTTTAATTATATCAAATTTTAATTCTCTAATTTAACTTGTATCCTATCTTAATTGTCAATTATGAATTCCACCGCATTAACCCAGTCTGCTGAATATAGTCGGTTGCATAGTTCCTCACTTGATGCTGATGATTGGCATCTTTGGGGAACCTATCTTCCTGATCGTCAATGGGGAACAGTGCGTGAGTGCTACGCCGAGGATGGTGATGCATGGAAAGCTTTTCCCCATGATCATGCTCGATCTCGAGTTTATCGTTGGGGTGAAGATGGATTGCTTGGTTGGACTGATCGTAATTGTCACTTATGTTTCGCCCCCGCTTTTTGGAATGGTAGGGATCCAATCCTAAAGGAGCGTCTGTTTGGTTTGGCAAATCATGAGGGAAACCATGGCGAAGATGTTAAGGAGGCCTATTTCCATATATTAAATACCCCCACCTACAGCTACGCAAAAGCTTTATATGTTTATCCAATTAGTGAATATCCTTACAAGCAGCTCTTAGCTGAAAATGCAAAATTGTCCCGCAATGATCAAGAATTTGAAATTGAGGATACAGGAGTATTAAGTAACAATAACGTTTTTCATTGCACCATTGAATATGCAAAAGATTCTTTTGATGATACGTTTATTAGGATTAGTGTTAGGAATCTTTCCTCTTCTCCTGCTTACATAGCTGTGTTGCCTACGCTCTGGATACGCAATTCATGGAAGTGGGGCTATCCGGGCATTAAAAAAAGAAATATAACTGTGAATTCTGATGGTTCATTATTTGTTCCTGAATTGCTAGGGCCTGGTGATCAGCGTTTTTCTCAGGATAAGTTCCCTCCGCATTATTTTTATTGCGACCAGTCTAATAATTGGATTTTTACGGATAACGAATCTAATCATGAGCTTTTATTTGGAACTACTGATGGAGAATCATATACTAAAGATGCATTCCATCGTTACTTGGTTAATGGAGAAAAACAAGCCATTAATCCAAAGCTAGAAGGCACAAAAGCCGCAATGATATGTGAAAATACTATTTCGGCAGGTGATACATGGGTTATTAATTGTAGATTATCTTCTAAATCCCATGCTGATCCATTTTCTGATTCAGCAATGATTTGTGCAAGAAGAGAGGAGGAGGCAAGGAATTTTTATTCATCATACCAAGGAATAAAGAATTTTAAATCAAGCGAGGATTTGGATTTATTTGTAGCTGCATCATCTGGGCTTTTATGGTCTTGTAAGTATTATGAGTTGAATTTGTATCGTTGGTTAAAAGGGGACGCAGGCCAGTTGGCACCGCCACGGTCTCGTTGGGATAGTGACTATCGTGACTGGAAGTATTTGTATGCACATGATATTTTTATTATGCCAGATGCTTGGGAGTATCCTTACTTTTGTAAATGGGACTTGATGTTCCACGCCGTAGCATTTGCTGATCTAGATCCTGTATTTGCCAAAAAACAAAGTGGTATTTTGCGTACCTCCAGGTATGTATCACCCCATGCCCAAGTTCCTGCCTATGAATGGGCATTTTCTGATGTTGATCCACCGCTTGCTTCATGGGCCACTTGGCGAATATTTACTATCGATAGAAATCACACTGGGATTCCAGATTATAAATTCCTCGAGGAATCTTTAAAAACATTACTGACTGAATATGGATGGTGGAGCAATCGAAATGCTCGTACAGATTCAGATTTATTTGATGGGGGATTTCTTGGTTTAGATAATATTTCCCCTTTCGATCGTAGATATCCACTCAGTGATGGAAGCCGTATTGAGCAGTCTGATGGTACAGCTTGGATGGCTTTACTAACCCTTTATATGTTAAAGATCGTAGTTGCCCTAAAGCAAAGGGCCTTAACTGTTCAACACCATAGCAGTGCTGATATTGGTGGGGAATTGGTTCAGCGGTTTGTTATTAGCTTTATGCATTCTGTATCCTCTCTTAACAGCATGGAAGAGCGTGGCTATTTGAACTGGGATAATGAAGATGGTTTTTACTATGATCTTTTAAGAAGGCCAGATGGTAATGCTGAATATATAAGAGTTCGATCACTAACGGGAATCATTCCTCTCTTGGCTGTTCAATCATTTAGCAGCAGTGATGTAGAAGCTGATACAAATTTAAATATGGATAATGCAGTCCTTTCCTACATACAAGTACATGGTATTGATGACTATAGCCTTTCTATGGCCCATCTTGGTTGCTATTCAAGCGGTAGACACCTTTTTGCAATGGTTTCCCCTCATCGCCTTAGAAGAGTTTGTAGATGGTTGTTTGACGAATCTGAATTTTTATCCCCTTATGGTATTCGTAGCCTTTCTAAATTTCATGAATCTAATCCATTCTCAATGACTGTTTCTGGAATCACTGCATTTTTGCAGTATTCACCTGCTGATAGCCCTGTTGCAATGTTTGGAGGTAATTCAAACTGGCGTGGACCTGTTTGGATGCCAATTAATTATTTGTTAATTGAGGCTTTAAGGGAGTATCATAGAGTATTAGGTGATGATTTTACAGTGGAATATCCAAGCTTTTCTGGCTGTAACTTTAATCTTGGTTATATTGCTAATGATTTAGAGGCAAGATTGATCTCTTTGTTTCAAGCTAATTCAGATCAGAAAGCTCCTTTCATTAAACCCAACTCTTATCTTGATAGTTTTAATGATATTGAGAATCTATATAATTTCCATGAATACTTTAACGGTGATGATGGCACCGGTGTTGGCGCTAGTCATCAAACCGGCTGGACAGCTATTGTGAGAAGAATGTTATTGCATCGCTGGGGTTTTAGTGGTGATTAATTATTGATTATGACGTCTTCCTTTTTCCTAATCCTATTACCATGAACATCTCATCTTTTTCCGTTCCTGCTGCTGATGGCTCGCTGCTTCCAATGAGCAATTTTTTGGGTTCGCCTCTTCTTATTATTAATGTTGCTAGTCAGTGTAGATATACTGCTCAATACGAATCGATACGTTTAATTGATATGTTGTATGGACCTAGAGGTTTAAAGATCTTAGCATTTCCATGTAATGATTTTGGTGCTCAGGAACCTCGGTCTGTTGATGAGATTATGTTATTCTTATCTTCTACATTCAGATTTAAAATACCCCTTTTTTCTAAGATTCATTGTGTTGGACCTAACATAGATCCTTTATTCAAGATGCTCACTCATGATTCCATGCCAATAGCTTGGAATTTTGAGAAGTTTTTGATTGATAGGCATGGCTCCATGGTTAAGAGGTTTCCCTCTGATACATGCTTGTCAACTATTGAAATTCAGCAAACTATAGAAAAGCTTGTTGATCCAATAAATTAAATTATAATGTATTTCTTGGTTGATGTAAAAATTATTCATGTTGTACTGTTTTTATTTTTCTGCGAGTAAAACATAGATATCCCCCAATAAAACTAAATATCGTTAATGTATTAAAGAGTTGTGATTGGGCATTTAAATATGCAATTGCTTCTGTACCAACCTTAAGAACCTCCCTAAGCATTGATGCAGCATATGCAGTGCCAAACGCTGAGCCTATAAAACTTACTGCCCAAATAACTCCTGAAGCTGATCCCGTACTTTTCAAGGGAACTGAATCAAGTGCTGAGCTGTTGTTCGGCGATACAAATAATCCTGTGGCGCTTCCAACCAAGAACATAGCAATACTTAGTCTAATAACGATTTCTTCTAAACTCGTTGCAGTACTAGGATTTTCACTAATGCTTTCAAGACCTATTAGTGCGATACCACCGCAAATAAAACCTGAAGTGGTTAACCATCTGGCACCGTATTTATCACTCAATTTGCCTGCAATGGGACCAACAATTGCCAGGCCAAAGGCATAAGGCATCATAACAAGTCCACTCTGTAAAGGCGTAAATTTTAGAACCTGCTGAGTGAAAAAAGGTATAGCGAATGTGCAGGCAGCAACTATTGAGTTATTTAGCAAACGTGTGAAGGTGCCTACAGCGAATTCAGAAATTGAAAATAAATGTATATCAAGTAGTGGTTTCTTGATGTGAAGTTCAGTTCTAACAAATATAATGATTGATGATATCCCCAGTATAAATAAGATTACGCTTTGTGCTGTTATCGATCTTCCTGACGAGATTTTGACAATTGATAACATCGTTGCGCCTATACCAAATGCAGATAGTAAAAATCCGGAAAAATCAAAGCTTCTGTCTGATTTATCTGCAATAACCTTTTGAAGATATTGTTCTTTTAGGATAAAAAGACCGATTAGAATTGCTATTATCCCAGTTGGTACATTCACGTAATAGATTGAACGCCACCCAAAACTTCCTATTAATTGTCCACCTAACGTAAACCCAAGCGCATATCCAATAGAAAACACTGTTCCATTTATTCCTAATGCAAGACCATGCTGTTCTAGTGGGAATACTTTTAATGATATTACATTACTGTTGGCTAATAGAGCAGCTCCACCCATCCCCTGCAATACACGCATTAGTATCAATATCTCAATCGATGGCGCTAATCCACAAAAAGCAGTAGCCAAGGTATATACAAAGAACCCTGTTATAAATATAGTCCTCATCCCATAGAGGTCTGAGAGGCGCCCCGCAGCAGGAAGTGAGACAGCTACAGATATAAAAAATGCTGATATTACCCATGCCGATGTACTTGCAGTAGTAACTAAATCTTTAGTAATACTTGGTAGAGCTAGATTTGATATCGTTGAATCAACACCTACAAGCAGGATGCTCATCTGAACAACGAGTAGGGCATACCATTTATATCGGTCTTTTTCTATAAGGTTGCTCAGGAACTTTTTCCGAATTTCTGACGTTTTCATAAATTTTTTCTTTTAGCATACCTTGAATATTAGGGTCTGCAACGGCTTGATTGTTTGATTGACTAACTTATCTTAACTTTAGATGTTATAATATAGTGTCGAATTTCCTAAAAAAATGTCCGAAGCTCTGAGAATGCATAGGCGTATAACTCGCCTTAACCACTTCGCTTTAATGGCAAGGCCAGGAGGCCATGACCTAGCAAGGGCTTTTTATGTTGATATTCTTGAAATGCACGAGGTGGCACTTCCCCCAGAACTCTTAAAGGATTTTGATTTAATGTGGTTTGAATTTTTAGGTATGATGATCCACTTAAGCTTTACCAATGATTTTGTGGCTTCACCTGTGGGAAGGCATATTTGTTTAGAGGTTGAAGATGTTCTTACCTTAAGAAGTAAGCTGGAAGCTAGCGGCCACACGATTGAGGATCAGGTTTTATTGCCAGACCGGAATCGTTTCTTCATTCCAGATCCATTCGGTAATTATTTTGAGCTTATGGAGTTTAAAAACTAATTCTTATCTTTTAATTTTACCAAATTCATAAACTTTATAAACTCCATTTAAAGCTTTCACCCATTTTTTTTAGATGACCATGCAGTTCCAATAATAAGCCACCCAAGAGATTTTGATTACTCTCTTGCTATGCCTATGGATACTTGTAAGTTTCATTTATACTACTCCAGTCTCTTGATTGATTTGTTGTAACTAATATTTAATTCTAATTTATTCATTCAAGAGCATAAATTTTATTGATAACACATTTATGCTTAGCAGTATTCGATTTAAGCTGATGATATTGGCAGTTCATAGGTTTAAGCTTCTGGCGATGGTTTTGGGTGTTTTTTGATCATGACAATCCTTTGCAGTCTGAATATTGCTATAAGCAGGTAAATGTTGGCATTGAGGTTGCGTCTCCTAGTTTTTTACTTAGATTTTATTATCTATCTGGTTCTTTTGGCGACTCTGCTCGCGGCGGCTAATTGCAATAAAATTATTATCTTAATCATTTTTTAAACTTTATTTATCTATCAGCTACGATCAATTATCAGGTACTGGTGCTGCACTAGAGTTGTTTGTCGTCCTAACTTAACAGCTGCACCTAGTGTAGGACTCAATTAGGCCCATTCATGGCTGGCTCTTCTGCTGGTGCTGTTGAAGATGATTGGACACAGATTGTATGGTTAGCTGGTTCAGACTCTGCTTATGGAGAGTAAAAATTTCTATTCCTCAACTACTAATAATGCATGCCCATCTGGATCCCTAACTTGGCAAGCTGTTACCCCTCCCCATATATTCCCAGGTATTGATACTATGGGTCCCAGAGATTTAGATGTATTTCTTGATTCTAATTTCTTATATATCTCCCTCAGGTTTTTGACTAATAATATTACTCTCCATTCATTTAGATCAGTGGGCTTTGGGTTTATTCTGGGTCTCCGCTCTTGAGTTGGCAATTGATAATCTAATAATTCAATTCCCATTCCTTGTTTGTTTGGTCTTAATGTGCTTATTAAGACCTTTGTATTCTTTAAACCATCCAATTCATCTTGTTCTTTTCCATAGTTGGTTCCTTGCCCAACTAATTCAAGATTGAGAATGCCACTGTAAAATTCTATACTTTTCTCTGTATCTGATACGCCAATTGCGGTGTGGTCAATACCCATGAACAAATTTATTTTGTTTTCATGCCAACGCTTATCCCCTTTGTCCTCAGGGAAATTTAGCAGTTCCAATGAATGTCCATTTATACCTTTGAATTTAACTGCCTTGATGTTAGCCGCATCAGTATTCCATTCAGGTAGAGTTTGTGGCTTGCTTGAAATTTGTTCAGCTTTATCTGCTCCCTTTTTGAATGCTTTTTCAATATCTTTTACAACTATGCATATATGCTGAAACGCAAGATCATTGCTTTGGGAATCTACTGGAATTACCTCACCTTGAAAATTATTATTTTGCATACCCGTCGAGCTTTGGAATTCCCAAAGTTCAATTTCTTCATCCCCAAGGTGCAATTTAGCTCTATCAACGACTGCGTTTGGCATTCCTATAAGTTCATTCAACCATATTCCTTCAAGGATTTCTCGTTTGCCATTATTAAACCCAAGTGTTTCGCAATACCATTTCAACTGTTCATCTAGGTTTTTCGTTGTTTGCACAACGCTTTGAATTTTCTCAGGCATGTGCAGTATTCATAGATTTTTATAATTTAATCACGATAGTCTCTGACTCCACCGTTTCACTGCACAATTTTATTTCTTCTTAAGCTGTATGTTTGTTTGCTGACAGCCCAGGATTTTTGACTATTTGTTTGCTCCCTATGCTAAAGTCTGAATGTATTTTTTCTTAATCATTGATATCGTATCATGACTGAGCAATTTCTGAAGGGAAAAGTTGCTATTGTTACTGGCGCTAACAGTGGAATTGGCAAATCCATAGCAATTGAGCTTGCTCTTCGTGGGGCTAGTGTAGTTATTAATTATCGATCCCACCCTGAGCTTACGGAATCTCTCCTGTCTGAGATTACTTCCTCTGGCGGAATTGCTATTAGTGCCCAAGCTGATGTTACTCACTTGGAATCTCTTCAAGGAGTTGTTGACCTTGCCGTTAAATCCTACGGCCGCCTTGATATAATGATTAATAACGCTGGCTTGGAAACTCGTACATCAATTTTAGACACTACTCCTGATGATTATGATAAAGTTTTGAATGTTAATCTGAAAAGTGCTTTTTTCGGTACTCAGTTCGCTGCAAGGCAGATGATTTCTCAAGGAGGTGGGGGTAGGGTCATAAATATCTCCTCTGTGCATGAAGATTGGCCTATGCCTAATAACACAGCCTATTGCTTAGCTAAAGGCGGTGTTCGCATGCTCGCTCGTACTGCTGGCGTAGAGCTTGCACCCCATGGAGTGACGGTCGTTAATGTTGGCCCTGGTGCTGTTAATACACCCATTAACGCTTCAACAATTAATAATCCTGAGCTATTAGCTAAGCTAAATTCAGCCATCCCTATGGGGCGGATGGCTGAGCCCAGTGAAATAGCTGCTGTAGTCGCCTTTTTGGCTAGTGATGCAGCAAGTTACATAACAGCTACTTCAATTTTCGCTGATGGTGGCATTATGCAATCAAGTCCAGGCCTCTGATTTGTTTATGGCTATTTCTTTTTGTTTATTTTAATTACTCTAAATTTTATTTTTCTTAATTAGTTCTTTTATGTTTATCTTTGGCCCTACTATCTTTAGTAGCGTTTTATAATTTTCTTCATGCTTCTCACCATTAAGTATGAGCATTGCAACCTGAATTTTTCTCTTTTCCATTGCTTCTAATGATAGCAATGTGTGATTTAATGTCCCAAGTTCAGAGCGTGCAACAAGCACTACTGGCAAATTCCATACTTTAATTTGATCAATCTGTAGCAAGTTATCTCTTAGTGGTACCATTAACCCCCCTGCTAGTTCAACAACTAGGGCGCCGTCATGGCTTGGTAATATTAAGTTTTTGTCTTCTATTGTTATTCCTTCCGCTTCTGCAGCTTGATTTGGTGATGCTGCCATCTTTAATCTATAGGCCTCAGGTATAATCCTGTTTTCTTCTATACCGGTTAGTTTTTTAATAGTGGCGCTGTCGCCTCCTGTATCTAGCTCCCCGCATTGTACCGGTTTCCAGTAATGCGCATTTAGCTTGGCTACTAATATGCTGCTTACTATTGTTTTGCCTACATTTGTGTCTGTTCCCGCAACAATAAGCCGGCTAGGTGTTTCCATTCAGTTAGTTATTCTCCGTTGGCTTTTGCGCGATAATTAGCATGATATCCCAATTTATAGTTATTCTTTTTGTTTTATTATGTTCTGCTTTTGTTGCTCCATCTCTGTCTGGGCTTTCTAACCAGTAATTATTCAATCTCCTTAATTCTCTTTGATTTAGTTTGCCAGTGGCCCCCCCATTTGTTCCCATCCACTTCATCTCCTTTAGAAATTCCATCCCTGAGTTATATTGCTTGCTATATCTAAGTATTTTGTGCTCTTTGATTTCAGCAACTTTCCGAAGGCTTTTAATTAATTCTGCCCCTATTGGTAGTGTGATACCTGTACATTTCACTCCAGCTAATTCGGCTGCGATGTGCCAACTCTTAAAACTTCCTTGAATAGGAACTGTGATTGCTAACCAGCCCCCTGGAGCTATTGCTTTTCCCCATTGCTTTATTTTGCCTACAGGATCTTTCAACCAATGCAAAGCAAAACTGCTCGCTATTAATGCAGCACCTATTGCCTCAGGTGGTACTCCTTGGTTTAAATCCCATTCTAATTTCCGTATACTCGCTACTTCTGATTTAGCTAATAGTTCCCTGCACTCATCAACTAATATCGCAGATAAACTCTTTTTTTGTTTTTCCAGGGCTGCGGCAAGGTGCCCGCTTCCAGCCCCAAAGTCCCATGTTAGGCCTTTAGGAATTATTAGATTTTGGCAGTATTTAGCTAGTCGCCAGGCCACTGCTTGTTGCAGTTTTGCATTTTTTGCATAAATATCGGCGCCCCTTGCAAATGCCTTACAGGGTTTAATATTCATTGTTTATTGTTTTCCAGCCAATTCAGAACCATTTCCGTGAGTGCTGGCATTAATAGCCCATGCCCAATTCCATCCAGTTTGATTATTTCTGCTTTATTTAATTCTCTGCGCATTTCTGCCTTGCTTGCTTCGAGTACAATTTGATCTTTTTCAGCCTCCACTATTAATACTGCTGAATTGTGTGGGAAGCTTTTTGGTATTCCTTGGCATTTAGCTAGTAAACCTAAGTCTTTTAATAACTTCATTTTGCCCATTTCAGAAATCTTCTGATCTTCCACCCCTGCGGGTAGATAATCCACCGGCTGCGGTGCTGCTACTTTTTTTCTGAATTCAATAAATAATTCTTTTAATTTACCTATTTTTATTTTTCGGTCCATTCCTTTTATGGCGATTTCTAATGCCTTGCCGCCGCTTCCATCCGGGATGAATTTACCAAAACTTGCTAGTAATACTACAGCCTCTGCTTTGGCTAATATGTTACTTGGCGTTAGATGAAGGCCTAGAGAGTTTACAACTAGTGCATGCTTGTATTTGCTATTCCATTGCGGTATATGTTCCTTATTCTCTCCATAGCCACGTTCGAAGCACTCAAGCAGCCAGCCTCTTTCCTCGCATGGTTCTTGCCATGTTTGCCAGCAGTGTTGATCACTTCCCCAACCATGCACGGCTATTAATTGCCATTGTCTTTTCATACTTGGTTTTCTCCCTTGCCAAGTATTGCCATGAATCTTGCTAAGCAATTGTTTGGCAGATTTGGCCGCAGGCTCACCCTCAGCTGGGCCTCACCTTCCGCCACAGTTGGCGGCCTGATGGCAATCACCAGTATCCCCGCTTGCTCAAGTTTTTTTTGCATTTCTAGCGCCCTTATATCCTCTGCCAGCTTGATTGCCATGATTGGTCCATTGCCAGGGGGACGAGGCCAGCCATTCTGCTCCAGCGTGTTACGCCATTCATTTGCGCTTGCATTTAATTGCTGTCTTATCTGATCCGCTCCTGGCGCCCTAATTATTTCTAGGGCCTCCATTGCCGCCGCCGCTAATGAAGGTGCTAGGGCGGTGGTGTATCGAAACGCTCCACTTGTTTGCAGCATTTTTTCAGCTTCTGCGCTATCAGCAGCTAGGAAGGCACCGCCGCTCGCAAATGCCTTACCAAAAGTTCCACTTATCAGCGTTATCCCATCTATTTCATGGCCTAGCCCCTTTCCTTCTTTGCCCATGATCCCAAGGGCATGGGCCTCATCGAGCAACAGCTTTGCATTGTGTTTTATGCAGAGATTTGCTAGAGCTCTAACATCAGGACTACTGCCTTCCATGCTGAATAGGCTTTCGCTAATAACTACTAATTTCTTATCAGCATCAACAGTTCTGATCTTTTCTAATTTTTGCTCTAGATCTTCAAGGTTGTTGTGTTTAAACCTATGTAATTTTGCCCCTGTTGCCCTAATGCCCACCAAAAGTGAATTGTGTATTAAGCGATCGGCAAATACCAAGCTGTGGCGATCAGCTAAGGCAGCTACTGCTGCAATGTTTGCTTGAAAGCCACTGGGGAAAAGCAATACCCGCTCGCGGTTTAGCCATTTGGCAAGTGCTATTTCCAGCTGTTCATGTTCAGGGCGGCTGCCGCTCACTAGCCTTGATGCACTAGCACCCACTCCTCCTTTGCTGATGCTGGCAATAGCAGCAGCTATGAGTCCTGGGCTTTTGCTTAGGCCAAGGGTGTCATTGCTCGCTAGGTCTAGCAGACTGTTGCCATCAGGGGTATCTAAGTGGCCGGCAGTTTTGGCAATAAACGTTCGCAATTCGCGGCGTCTTTCTGGTTTCTGTTCAGCCATAGGGTTCAACGATGACTGATAGCACCAATCCTGCTACTCCCTTAGATCCGAGCCAGCTTTTTGCATTCCCTTTGGATGATTTCCAATTGGAGGCCATCGCTGCCTTAAACCATGGCCATTCAGTTGTAGTGAGTGCTCCCACGGGTTCAGGTAAAACTTTGATTGGTGAATACGCCATTCATCGTGCCTTGGCCCATGGCCAGAGGGTTTTTTATACCACTCCGTTGAAGGCATTATCAAATCAGAAGCTGCGTGATTTTCGTGAGCAGTTTGGTGCCCACAGGGTGGGCCTAATGACTGGTGATCTCACTGCTAACCGTGAAGCGCCAATTGTGGTGATGACCACTGAGATTTTCCGAAATATGCTCTATGCGGAAATAGACCACAGTGATGATCCCCTAGAAGGGGTAGAGGCGGTGGTATTGGATGAATGCCACTACATGAACGATTCTCAACGCGGCACCGTATGGGAGGAATCAATTATTCATTGCCCGCCAGCGATTCAATTGGTTGCTCTTTCTGCAACTGTTGCAAATGCGGGCCAACTTACAGATTGGATTGAGCAGGTTCATGGCCCCACAGATTTAATCCATAGTGATTTCCGGCCTGTGCCACTGCAATTTAATTTTTGCAGTGTGA
>Ga0310327_10053_pt1 | contig 14149 bp, 13 predicted proteins | sample LakSupDCLTotalB7_FD_195541 | JGI IMG/M metagenome (GOLD analysis project Ga0310327, IMG submission 195541) | Enriched freshwater cyanobacterial communities from Lake Superior, Ontario, Canada - SU02.DCL.Total.B7 (v2) (version 2) | ecosystem: Environmental > Aquatic > Freshwater > Lake | place...
GTGATTTGCTGGCCAGATTGCGCACCAGCTCAGGGGTGAACAGTTTGTTGATATCCATCCCCTGGCGAGACATCTCAGCAGCGGTTTCCTGCAACATCGTGTTCACTTCTTCTTTAATCAAACTTTCCGGGATTTCCACCTCTAATTCCGCCACCAAAGCTTTCAGCAAAGCTTGTTCGCAGTTGATTTTTTGGCGTTTTTCGGCGTCAACTTTTAGGCGTGTTTCCAGCTCTGTGCGCAGTTCCGCCAGGGTTTCTTTATCGCTTGCTTGTTGAGCAAAGGCATCATCAAGGCTGGGTAGTTCTTTGGCTTTGAGATCGTTGAGGCTGATTTTGAAGCTAGCTCCACGGCCGCGGCATGTTTCATCTGGATAATCGCTAGGGAATTGGCAATTCACCTCGGTTTCAGCGCCAAGGGTTAATCCCACGATCCCTTCAACAAAGCCGGGGATCATTCGCCCCACCTCCATCTCCACCTCAAGGCTTTCAGCGCTGCCACCGCTTATTGGTTCATCGGTATCGCTAAAAACACCGCTGAAGCTCACTACAGCCACATCACCGATGGCGGCAGCTCTATCGCTGATCGGCACCAGGGTGGCCAGTTGCTTGCGGGATTGCTCGAGCAGCTCATCTACCCGAGCCGGATCGAATTGCACTTCTTCTGCTTCTGCTTTTAATCCTTTGGTGGTTTTTAGTGTTGGCGTTGGCGGTATATCCATTTCCAGTTTCAACAGCAACTCCTTACCGGGTTCAAATTGCGCCAGCAGGCTGTCGAAACCACCGCTCAATTCCGGTTGCCCGAGGGCTTTTAACTGCTCTTGGGCGAGGGCATCTTTCAACACGCTTTCCACTAGTTCTTCAAGGGCTGTGGCCTTCACCCGCATAGCCCCCAGTTGTTGCAACAAAACTGGCCGCGGCACCTTCCCTTGACGGAACCCAGCCAGCTTCACAGTGAGGCCCAATTTCTTAATTGCCGCTTCGTAGGAGGCTTGGCAGCGGCCGCCGGGCACCCCAACTTCGATGGCTAATCGACTGCCAGGCAAAGGGGAAGTGGAAACCGTAAGGGTGCTGCTCATGGGTAGGCCGATTCAATCCAAGCTCGTGATCCTAGAAACAAACCGGCACGGGGATCCTTAGTGCGTATTATTGGAATAACAAACGAGAAGGCGATGCCCTTCCGTCGTTGTTCAGCTTTGCTTGATCTCACTTACCACCGTTGACCCCCGCAAACGCGGCTAAGCCGCAAACCGTTGCCATTCTTGGGGCCACAGGCGCAGTGGGCCAAGAACTGCTTGCTCTTTTGGCTGAACGCGCCTTTCCGATCAAGGAATTAAGGCTTTTGGCCTCCCCCCGCTCGGCTGGTGTTGAGGTGCCCTGGCAAGGGAAAAAACTTCAGGTGCAAGCTGTTGATGAAGCAGCGCTGCAGGGGGTAGATCTTGTTTTGGCATCAGCTGGTGGTTCGGTGTCGCGCCAGTGGGCACCCATAGCGGTGCAGCAAGGGGCAATTGTTATTGATAATTCCAGCGCTTTTCGCCTTGATCCTGAAGTGCCACTGGTGGTTCCAGAGGTGAATCCAGCGGCGGCCCTGCAGCACAAAGGCATAATTGCCAACCCGAATTGCACCACAATTTTGTTGAGTTTGGCGTTAGCTCCGCTTGCGGCGCAGCGCCCCTTGAAGCGAGTGGTGGTAAGCACTTATCAATCTGCCAGTGGCGCTGGCGCTAGGGCGATGGAGGAGTTGCAGCAGTTGAGCCGCACTGTTCTCGATGGTGGTGAACCGCAAAGTGAAGTGTTGCCCTATTCATTGGCATTTAATTTGTTTTTGCACAATTCACCGCTGCAAGCAAATGGGTACTGCGAAGAAGAATTGAAGATGCTCTATGAAACTCGCAAGATCATGGGGCTCGATCAACTTCGTTTAACTGCCACTTGCGTTCGTGTTCCGGTGCTAAGAGCCCATTCGGAAGCGGTGAATCTTGAATTCGAAGAACCATTCCCGGTAGAGGAGGCCAGGGCCTTGCTATCGGCAGCACCCGGCTTGGAATTAATTGAAGATTTCGCCACTAATCGCTTCCCGATGCCCAGCGATGTAACCGGCCGTGATGCGGTGGCGGTGGGCCGAATTCGCCAAGATTTAAGTAATCCAAATGCACTTGAATTATGGCTTTGCGGTGATCAAATTCGTAAAGGGGCCGCATTAAATGCAATTCAAATTGCTGAACTTTTGCAGCAGCAGGTGGCGCCATGAGTAGTGCCGTTTTTGGGCATTTAGTTACAGCGATGGTTACACCATTTGATAGTGATGGTGCAGTGGATCTTGGCCTTGCTGGTCGTTTGGCTCGCCACCTTGTAGATCACGGCTCTGATGCCTTAGTTGTATGCGGCACTACTGGTGAATCACCAACGCTTTGTTGGGATGAGCAACATGCTTTGTTGCAAGCTGTGCTTTTAGCAGTTGCTGGTAAGGCCAAGGTATTAGCTGGCACCGGCAGTAACTCCACCGCTGAAGCAATCGAAGCCACCCGGGAGGCAGCTGCATTGGGGGCCGATGGTGCCCTTGTAGTGGTGCCTTATTACAACAAACCACCCCAAGCTGGTTTGGAAGCTCATTTCGCTGCAGTGGCAGCAGCAGCGCCAAATCTGCCTTTGATGCTTTACAACATTCCGGCTAGAACCGGCTGCAGCCTTGCCCCAGAAACCACAGCCCGATTAATGCAATATTCCAATGTGGTGGCGTATAAAGCAGCCAGCGGTTCAGTGGATGAGGTGAGTAGTTTGAGAGCTACCTGCGGCGATCGCTTAGCAATTTACAGCGGTGATGATTCTTTAACTCTGCCAATGTTGGCATTGGGGGCGGTTGGAGTTGTGAGTGTTGCAAGTCATTTGGTGGGGGAGGAATTGCAACAGATGATTCAAGCTTTTTTGGCAGGTGAAATACAGAAGGCCCTTTCGATTCACGAACGTTTGTTACCCCTTATGCAAGGTTTGTTTTGTAGTAGCAACCCCATTCCAGTTAAAGCTGCATTAGAGCTTGAGGGGTGGCCCGTTGGTTCGGCCCGCTTGCCTTTGGTGCCTGCCTCTAGCGTTATTCGTGAATCCCTCGCCGTTTTGCTTGCCGCTTTGCGTCCTACCTGACCTCAAGGCGATGGGCAGCCGCTCATTATCTTTTTACTTTCCAATTATTTTTTAAAAGGTTTTTATGGCTATTTCAGCAACACCCGCAACCAAAACACCAGCGCTGCGGGTGATCCCGTTAGGAGGTTTACATGAGATTGGTAAAAATACTTGTGTATTTGAATACGGCGATGATTTGATGTTAGTTGATGCTGGCCTCGCCTTCCCAAGCGATGGTATGCACGGCGTAAATGTTGTTATGCCAGATACTAGTTACTTAAGGGAAAATCAAAAACGAATCCGTGGGATGATTGTTACCCACGGCCATGAAGATCATATTGGTGGCATTTCTCACCACCTTAAGCATTTTAATATTCCGATCATTTATGGGCCCCGGCTGGCACTTTCTCTTTTGGAAGGCAAAATGGCCGAAGCCGGTGTGGCAGATCGCACCACCTTGCAAACCGTTGCACCACGCGATGTAGTGAAGGTGGGACAGCACTTTAAAGTTGAGTTTATCCGTAATACTCACTCAATCGCCGATAGTTTTTCATTGGCGATAACAACACCTGTGGGAGTTGTTGTATTTACTGGTGATTTCAAGTTTGATCACACCCCTGTAGATGGCGAATATTTTGATATTCAGCGGATGGCTCAATACGGAGAGCAGGGCGTGCTCTGCATGTTTAGTGATTCCACAAACGCTGAGTTGCCTGGATTCACCCCATCAGAACGGGCGGTATTTCCTAATTTAGATCGCCATATTTCCACAGCGGATGGCAGGGTGTTAATAACTACTTTTGCGAGTTCAGTGCATCGTGTATCGATGATTCTTGAGCTGGCCCTTAAGCATGGCCGCAAGGTTAGTTTGCTTGGCCGCTCGATGCTTAATGTGATCGCAAAAGCACGGGAATTGGGTTATATCCGCTGCCCAGATGAACTGTTTGTTCCTATCAAGCAAATTCGTGATATTCCCGATCGCGAAACACTTTTATTGATGACTGGTAGCCAAGGTGAATCGCTTGCCGCTTTGAGCCGTATCTCCCGTTGCGAGCATCCTCAAGTGCAGGTGAAATCCACAGATAAAATTATTTTCTCAGCCAGCCCAATCCCAGGTAACACAATTTCGGTTGTGAATACTATTGATCGCTTGATGATGCTTGGCGCCAAGGTGGTGTATGGCAAAGGTGAGGGCATTCACGTTTCTGGCCATGGCAGCCAAGAAGATCAAAAGTTGATGATTGCTCTTACAAGGCCTAGGTTTTTTGTACCTGTGCATGGTGAACATCGCATGTTGATGTGCCATTCCCGTACCGCTCAATCTATGGGCGTACCAGAAAATAATATTTTGATTATTAATAACGGTGATGTGGTGGAACTCACCCCCGATTCCATCCGTAGGGGTGATCCTGTAAAAGCTGGTATCGAATTGCTGGATAATTCACGCAATGGCATTGTTGATGCCCGCGTATTAAAAGAACGCCAGCAATTAGCAGGTGATGGTGTAATCACAATGCTTGCTGCCATCAGCACTGAAGGTTTGATGGTGGCTCCACCACGGGTAAATCTGCGGGGTGTGGTTACTACGGCTGAACCGCGCAAGATGTCGATGTGGGCTGAACGGGAAGTGGGTTGGGTTTTGGAAAACCGTTGGAATCAGTTATCCCGCAACACTGGCGGCAATGCTCCCGAGGTGGATTGGGTTGGTGTGCAGCGGGAGATTGAGGTGGGTTTGCAACGGCGTATGCGGCGCGAATTGCAGGTGGAACCTTTGATCATTTGCTTGGTGCAGCCCGCCCCAGCCGGTACCCCTGCTTATGTTTCGAAGAATCCGGTGGAAGATCGTGCACCGGTATCTCGGGCAGCACGGGCTGAAAGAGATCGTCCTCAAGCTCAACCCCAGGCTCAAGCTCAACCCGCAAGCGCTGCCCCAGCAGAAGCTGAGCTGCAACCAGCAGACGACAATCGTTTGCGCCGCCGCCGCCCCAGCGCCGCTGTTGGCTGATTAGCTGTTAAGCCAAATGTGTAAACGATCCCATTCGAGCGTTTTGCCTTTGGCTAAAACCATTTGATTTGGCCCCCGGCTGCTTTCCAATTGGGGCCACAATTGTTTTATTTGTGATGCCCCCATCGCAGCTAAACCCTGTTGCAGCAACCAATGCTGCAACAGCTGGCCGCGGCAGGGAATTGATAATGCCATCAACTTTTTGCGTTGTATTTTTGAATCATCTGCCTGCAAAGCTTTAAGGGCGAGATCAAGTAATTCTCCATAGTTTTCTTGTTCAGCGCTAAATCCTTCTGCAGTTGCAGCCATTCTTTGTGTGGCACCTGGATGCAATTGCTCCAGCACTGGTAACACCTCATTACGGATTCGATTACGGCTAAAACGTTGATCTGTGTTGCTGGGATCCAGCCAGATTGGGATTGCCAATGTTTCACAAATCCTGGCGGTATCCACTCGAGAAAAATTTAGTAAAGGCCGCACAAGTTGAATTCCTGGGCAGAGCTGCCGTTGCGCCATCAAGCTGCCAAGGCCGCGACGGTGGCTGCCGCGGGCCAGATGCAAAAGCAGCGTTTCACTGCGATCGTTTGCGGTGTGGGCCGTGAGCACAATTTGGCAGCCTTGAGTTTTGGCTTGCTGCTCGAGGCAGCTGTAACGCCATTCCCTTGCAGCTGCTTCCGTATGAAGCGGGTTCGCCCAGCTATCGATCTGAATTTCTAGATTTTTGCTTTTTGCCCATGCAGCTAGGGCCGCAGCCTGTTGTTCTGATTCTTGGCGCCAACAGTGGTTGCCATGCCACAGCTGCAGTTGCCAGTGGTGCAACCGTCGTAAATCCAGCATTAATGCTGTTAACGCCATGGAGTCTTGGCCGCCAGATACCGCCAACAGCAGCTGGGCCCCATGGGGTAGCAGCAGAGGCTCGCGCAATAAGCGCTGGTGCAGCCGCAGGTGATAGACGCTCCAGGAAATTGCCATAGCAATAGGTTCCCTGCAATTGGGCTTACGTGGGAGAATTAATGATCTGAATTAGCACTGTTATGTTGCTGCCCCATTCTCTAAATACGGCCCTAAGCGAGCAGCGTTTACTCAAGGTGATAGCTGGACTAGCCAATTTTGATGCCACGGCTGTTGCAATGGTGGCTCGCGCTGCGGCAGCGGGGGGCGCTGATTTAATCGATGTAGCCTGCATCCCAAACCTGGTGAGATTGGCCGCGGCTCAATCTGGTTTACCAATCTGCGTATCCGCAGTAGATCCCGAACTGTTTCCTGCTGCGGTGGCAGCAGGGGCCACGATGTTGGAGATTGGAAATTACGACAGTTTTTACCCCCTCGGCCGAGTGTTTGGAGCAGTTGAGGTGCTCGAGCTCACTCGCCGCACCAAGGCTTTAACTCCTGAAATTCCCCTCTCGGTAACAGTGCCCCACACCTTGCCCCTAGATCAACAGGAGCAGTTGGCGATTGATTTGGTGGCAGCAGGAGCCGATTTAATCCAAACAGAAGGCGGCAGCAGCGCTCGGCCTTACAGCGCTGGCGTGCAGGGTTTAATTGAAAAGGCAGCTCCAACCCTTGCGGCAGCCCATGTAATTAGCCGTGCGGTGCGAGTTCCTGTGCTTTGCGCTTCTGGTTTATCAGCCGTTACCTTGCCCCTAGCTCAAGCGGCAGGCGCTGCAGGGGTGGGAGTTGGTTCTGCTGTGAACAGGCTTAACGATGAAATTGCAATGGTGGCGGTAGTGCGTGGCTTGAGGGAGGCTCTCGTGGCTACTGTTGCGCGAACATATCATCGTTAATAAATGACTGGCTTTGCCTGGCTACTGCAATGGCCAATTCGGGCGATAGTGCTACTTGTAGTTGCTAGTTTGCCGCTTGGGGTGGAATTTGAGGATTTTGGCGCTGCGTTGCTATCAGCTGGCGCCATTGGTTTATTAGGCACCTTATTAACATTGCCATTAAAAGCCCTATTTTTATTGCCTTGGGCTGTGAGTAGTTTAGGTGGCTTAATTCAGCCGATTAGTTTATTATTTAATTGGATTATAACGGCAATTTTATTTGGTTTAGCGGCGGGTATGGTGGATGGGTTTCGCCTTAAAAATGGGATTTTTAGTGTGCTGCTTGGCGCTTTGGCATATAGCATTATTAGCACCGTATCTTTGCGCCTTCTCGGCCTGATGAGCTAATAAAGTTTGATCGGCTTACAAAGCAGTGATTTTCTCTTTAGTATTTAATGCCAATAGATTGAGCCACGGTGGATTTCCGCCTTCAAGCTCCGTATAGCCCCAATGGGGATCAGCCCAGCGCCATCGAAACCCTGGTGCAGGGCGTTGATGCCGGCGAACGCTATCAAACCCTCCTAGGTGCCACGGGCACAGGTAAAACCTTCTCAATCGCTAATGTGATCCAGCGCACCGGGCGCTCGGCTTTGGTTTTAGCCCACAACAAAACTCTGGCAGCTCAGCTATGTAATGAGTTGCGGGAGTTTTTTCCGCAGAACGCTGTTGAATACTTTATATCTTATTATGATTATTACCAGCCGGAGGCATATGTGCCGGTTTCGGATACATATATTGCTAAAACAGCATCTATCAATGAAGAGATAGATATGTTGCGCCACTCGGCAACGCGCTCTTTGTTTGAGCGCAATGATGTGATTGTTGTTGCATCGATAAGCTGCATTTATGGCCTTGGCATTCCGTCGGAATACTTAAAGGCAGCAGTGCCATTTAAAGTGGGAGAAACAATTGATTTACGCTCTTCTTTGCGTGAACTTGTTAATAATCAATATACGCGTAATGATACAGAAATTGCTCGCGGCCGCTTTCGGGTTAAAGGAGATGTGTTGGAAATTGGTCCTGCCTACGAAGATCGTTTAGTGAGAATTGAATTATTTGGTGATGAGGTGGAAGCTATTCGTTATGTAGACCCCACCACCGGTGAGATTTTAAAAAGTTTAGAACAAATTAATATCTATCCTGCCAAACACTTCGTTACGCCGAAAGATCGCTTAGATGGTGCAATTGCTGAGATACGAGCTGAATTGCGTTTTCGGCTGGATGAATTACAAGGCCAGGGGAAACTTTTGGAGGCGCAGCGTTTAGAGCAGCGCACCACCTACGATCTTGAAATGTTGCAACAGGTGGGTTATTGCAATGGAGTTGAAAATTATGCTAGGCATTTAGCTGGAAGGCCAGCGGGTACACCACCTGAATGTTTGATTGATTATTTCCCCAAAGATTGGCTACTAGTTGTTGATGAAAGCCACGTTACCTGTTCGCAATTACATGCCATGTACAACGGGGATCGAGCTAGAAAGCAGGTATTGATTGATCATGGTTTTCGTTTACCAAGCGCTGCTGATAACCGCCCTTTAAAAGCAGAGGAATTTTGGCAAAAGGCGCAACAAACAATTTTTGTAAGTGCAACGCCAGGAAACTGGGAATTAGAAATATCAAATGGCCAAATAGCAGAACAGGTAATCCGCCCTACTGGAGTGCTTGATCCAATTGTGGAAGTGCGGCCTACCGGCGGGCAGGTGGATGATTTGTTGGGTGAAATCCGGGTGCGGGCAGATCGTAAAGAGAGGGTGTTGATAACAACTCTCACAAAACGTATGGCAGAAGATCTTACTGATTATTTAGCTGAAAATCAGGTAAAAGTTAGATATTTACATTCTGAGATTCATTCGATTGAACGTATTGAGATTATTCAAGACTTGCGTAATGGGGAATATGATGTGCTGGTTGGGGTCAATTTATTGCGGGAGGGGTTGGATTTACCGGAGGTGTCGTTAGTGGCGATCTTAGATGCAGATAAGGAGGGTTTTTTGCGCGCTGAAAGGTCTTTAATTCAAACGATAGGAAGGGCAGCTCGTCATATTGATGGCAGGGCTATTTTATACGCAGACAATCTCACTGATTCAATGGCAAAAGCGATAACTGTAACTGAAAATCGTCGTGCTGTTCAACATGAATATAATCTAAAGCACGGTATTACACCAAGGCCTGCAGGCAAAAGTTCAATAGGTAATAACCCAATTCTTGCTTTCCTTGAGTTATCACGTAAATTAAATGATGAGCAGCCCACCGAAGCGCCTGAAGTTGCTAATCACTATGGTGTTTCACTAGAAGCAATGCCTGAATTAATTAAACAGTTGGAGGATAAAATGAAAACAGCTGCTACAAATCTCGATTTTGAGGCGGCGGCTAGTTTGCGTGATCAAATTAAAAAGTTACGCCAAAAATTAGTAAGTAGTACTTAAGTTTAAACATCACCGGCTCAACTTTGCGGAGCTCAGCAAAGAGGCAAAACTGGAGCAGCACGGCTAGGCCGGGTTCCCCGGGCTGCTGCTGCTCGATATCAATCCACTGGAATCACCACCAATTGCTCGGCGCTGGCCTGGGGCACTAAATCCAAGGAAATGCGCGCATCAAAGCTCACAAACCGCCCTCCCTGTGCAACCGCGACAGATAACAGGTAGGCGTCTGTGACCTGACGCGGCCCCAGCAGCTGGCGCCAATTCACGACTGTCTCAGAGAGCAGGCTGATGCCGCCAGGCCAAAAGTGATGGCTGGAGTGGTTGCAGGCTTCTGCGAGCCGCGCGGCCACGGAAGCCACCGGCCTGTGGTTGGGGTAGGCGGGTTGGGAGAGGATGCGCAACACGCCGTTCTGGGTTACGGGGCAGCTGGCCCAACCGGCCTCCAGCTCACGTTCGAGCCAACGCCGCGCACATGCATGCATCACGTGATCGGCATCCAGCAGGGCGATGATCACGTTGATGTCGAGCAGGGCGCGCATCAGATGCCCTCCTGATCGCGAATGGCCTCCACCTGGTTGTTGCTTACTAGCTGATGGGTAGCGCTGTTGAAGGGCCGAAAGCCAGCTACGCTTGCTTCGGGAAGAGTTCTAGGCGCCTGAGCGCCTGCTCCAACCATGGCCTGCCGTAACAGCCGTGATACCACCTGCCCAGTTGAGAGCCTTTGCCGGCGGGCGAGCTCCTTGGCCGCCTGCAACACATCGTTATCAAGATCAAGCGTTGTTCGCATGATGCTCTGATGCGTAAACATCAAAGAATTATAGGTGGTGTTTCATCAGGGCACCGATCGGTGCTGGCTGGGCTTGCCTTAACAACCATCAAATAGCCCGATCGGGAAGACATGGAGGGATCGGGGGTGACGCCGGTCCGGGCGGTTCAAGACCTCGCCATCGAAGTGACCCGCGATACCGATGATTTCGCCGCAACCGGCGTGCGCCTGCTGAATTCATTTAGGGGCGCCTGAGCCTCCCCCGTTTTCAAGGACATTGGTTAAGTAGTTGCTTTTACAAATACCCCAAGTGTGATGATCGGCGAATTGCTTGCTGGTTTTGTTTGCGGTAGCCAAGAGCAAGCAAGCGGCAGTAGCTGATTTAAATACGGTAATTGCTGATTGTTGTGCACTGATATTCAGCTCCCTACGAGCAAATGGTAAGCCAATCCCCACTAATTATATTTGGATTGCAGCCCTTAGCAATTAACCTACTTGGCACTCTCTTTATGGTTTGGCATCCCATCGAATCGCTAAAAAGCTGGGTTTCCAGCTATATATTCAAAACTTGTGCCACTTAGGAAAATATTATTTACATCATTTACGATTGCTATCAATTCATTTGCTCCACCCGGCACTGTTGATTTAAGAAAAATCTCAGTATTGTTGCCGCTTGCGCCTAATAGATAATCATTGCTACTGCCAAGAAGAACAATTTTATCTTCTCCATATAGATTAGCTCTCGCTCCTGATGATCCAAAATCCATGATAAGGGCATAATCATTTCTGCCGGAAGTGTTATTATCTCTATCATTGTAAGCGGCTCTTCCATTGCCGTAAAGATGAAATTTATCTTCACCTAAATTTCCTGATAGCGTATCGACATCTCCTATGCCATCTGCTCCTGTAGTTGAGCTGCCTCCAAAACGAGCGTCACCAAAAACTGTATTTAAATAAGAACCATAAATAGAATCATTACCTTTTCCGCCAAGAATCACATCAGATCCAGAGCCTCCAACCAAAATATCATTTCCTTGATTACCTTGGATGTAATCATTTCCGATGTCACCATAGGCACTATCATTGCCATCTCCACAGGTGATGTTATCATTTCCATCATAACCCCAGATATCGTTTGCTAAGCGGTTTCCAATAATTGTGTCGCTTCCTTTACCACCTCTTGCGTTTTCTATCACACATTGTCCGAAATTAATACCCTCAATATCAGTTCCAAAACTCACCCCATCCCAATCGTGAGCAATTGTGAATCCACCTTGGGAACCTTCAAGAATATAGGAGTAAAATCCAGCAGCTGCAGTGCTGTCATTTAGTAAATTTGCATTACGGAGGTCAATTTGAACGGCTTTGGAGGTGTTTGGAGCAGCAAAAGTATCTATTCCACCCGCATCCCATATGCATGCCCAGCCATTAGTTGCATCACTTGCTTGGGGAATAACATATGTGTCATCTGTTGAATTATAGTTATTATTTTTGCCATATATTTTTTGGATAGTAGCAACATCTAATGCCATGGGTGTTCTGGAAAAGCCAAGATTTGCTTGGCTTGCACTTCCAGCAGCAGTATTAACATTTCTGCTTGAGGGTGTTAGGGTGGGATTGTTAGTACCGGTGCGCTGATTGGTTACACTAGTATCGTTGTAAGACATTACAGTTGCAACTGTATTATTTAATCCATAGATTCCATCGGCTGTGCTGCTATTGCCTGCTGTAACGCCAGGGAAAAATGGTGAGGCGTCGGTATGTTTAAGGCCTAAATTGTGCCCTAATTCGTGTAAAATTACCATGTAACCAAAAGAGCCTGGCCTATATTGGATATCCCTAATCACATTTGACACATTATCGTATGAGTTATAATTACTGCTTAGCCTTAATTCTGCGTAAAATTTATTTGCTTCTGTTGAATCGAATATATTATACCTGTCTTGAAAGTCAACTTCTGTTCTAGCTGAATTGCCAAATATGTTTGCTGCCGCATCTTGAATTCTTACCACCATATCCACTGGAAATGGATTGTTGACGCCCCCATATTGAAAACTGATATTGGCTATATTTTGGTATTTTGAAAGTGCTGATTGAATATAAGTAAGCTCTAGAGGTCTATAGGAACTAACAGCCTGCGGGAAATTCCTCATGTTGCCTCCATCACCTGTGCCTTGTTGCAATGTCCAACGCACAATGCTTGTATTATTTGCGGAACGTGCCAAATTCGGCCTTTCAGTACCAGTTATTCCTGCAATAAAATTACGTGAACTGATCTGATTATCTATTGGGTTTAATTTGGTAAATGGCATGCGAAGGGGAAAAATTCTAATATTAATTTTAGCAAGAAAACACCCTATCGCTATAATAAACTTTAATTCTTTATTATTGCTGCCGCCCACATCGCGCTAGCAGGGCCAAGCAAAATTCCATTGCGGTAGTGGCCTGCCATTAGGCATAATCCCGGCAGTAATTGTTCAAGCACTGGCGCTGGTTGCGCTAAAGGTTGGGCCCTAACCCCTTGCCAATGGCGTAATACTTTTGCTTGATTTAGCCATTCTGGCGCTGCTCCATTCAGCTCCTGCATATCTTTTAATGCATCGATAGATCCTGCTTGATTTTGATTTAAGCCCGGCTCTAGGGTGGCACCAAGCCAAAGATGATTATCTGGCCGTGGCACCAAATTAATGCCATCCCAATTGATGCTTTGCTGCAAATTTATTCCAGCTGGAAGTTTTAATTCAAGCGCCTGGCCTAACACCGGCTGCATCGCAATATCAGTTGCTTTACTTAAACCCAACGGCGCCAACAATTGAATACTTTCAAGCCCTGCGCAGAGCATTACCCAGTCAAATATTTCAACTTCTTTATTGCTTGTATCCATGCTCAGTTGCCAGCCTCTATCAATTTGAGCTAAGTCACTTACCTTGCCATTACTAAACTGCAAGCCATTATTTTGGCTATCTTGCAGTAATTCTTTGATCCAGTCTGCAGGATCTAGTTGGCCATCTCTACTGCTCCAGATCCCCCCAATCACACCTTCTGATAGTGGCGGCAGAACACCTAATACCACCTGTTCCTTAAGGGCAGCGGTATTAAATATTTCCATGCCAATACCTTGCTTGCTGCGCTGTTCGGCTAGCAGTTGATATTTTTGCCATTGATTGCTGTTATTTGTTAGCAACCACAGGCCGCGATTAATTTTTGCTTGATAGCCGGCGCCCTGTAGTTGTTGTTGCCATTCGCTAAATAGTTGCATTGACTGTTGCCTTAGGCGCCAGCTACGGCCACTGCTGCGCTGAAATACATCGGCCATCAAAAGCCCTAGAGCCGCTGAGCTGTTGCTTGGATTGCTAGATATTAAAGTTACATTATGCCTCTGTTTTGTTAGGAGCCAGGCTGTGCAGCAACCAACGAAGCCAGCGCCGATAACTGCAACTTTTTTTTGCTTATTAATTAAATTCAGTTTAAAGCTGCGCTTGGGATTACCTCGGCGTAGGCGCCAAAGCCACTGGCAACGCGAATGTAATTTTTGCTTAGGGTGCTGCCATCTTGCAATCGTGCTGATTCGTCTAATTCCGCTAATGATTCTTTCAATGCGTTAGCGCGTTTGTTTGCTTCCGCGCGATCAGCTGGTAGTAAACGTTGGTTGATGTAGCTCATTTCACGGCTCACTTCTTGCATTGGGCCATGAATCAAATTACGGGTGAATACCCAATTCTTTTCATTTACCAAGGTGGCCAGCTCAGGTAGCCGCTCTTTAGCTGCTAAAAAACCCTGGGCTTGGCGCCCGATTGTGGCCATATCCTCCGCGCTAATCGTTGGCGCGGCTTTGGCATTTCCGCCATCACAGGCGCTTAAACCAATGCTGAGCACAAACGCAAGAGCCCAAAGGGCAAGGCGACGCAGGGCAGACACCATTATTAGAAGGCTGGATAGGGGCGAGTTTACCGGCCATATCCCTCAGATCTCACCGTAGATATGAAATTTGACCCCCACTATTGCTACGACGCCCTTGT
>Ga0310327_10058_pt1 | contig 13311 bp, 13 predicted proteins | sample LakSupDCLTotalB7_FD_195541 | JGI IMG/M metagenome (GOLD analysis project Ga0310327, IMG submission 195541) | Enriched freshwater cyanobacterial communities from Lake Superior, Ontario, Canada - SU02.DCL.Total.B7 (v2) (version 2) | ecosystem: Environmental > Aquatic > Freshwater > Lake | place...
GTTTACGGATCGGGCCCTTGCGACGCTGGGCCAGCTCATCTTGGAACTGGAGGTGAAGCATCGCAAAGAACTACTAACCGGCAACATATATAAGCGCCTCTCTGCTGCTAGGTAAAGGTGTAACGATCTAGACATTCAGCCTGGTTCTCGTATGACAGAAAGCAATCAAACGGTTTTTGGCAAAATCTTGCGGGGGGAAATCAAGACAGATCGGATCTATGAAGACGAGCACTGCATCGCCTTTAAAGACCTGCAACCCCAGGCGCCAGTTCACATTTTAGTGATCCCAAGGCTCCATATCGCCAGCTTGAGCGAAGCAGATGAAAACCAAGCTCTCCTGCTCGGACACCTACTGCTGGTAGGGGCCAAACTGGCCAAAATGCAGGGGTTGATCGCTTGGCGCACCGTGATCAATAGCGGCGCTGAAGCTGGTCAAACCGTGTTCCATTTACACCTTCACGTAATTGGTGGTCGGCCATTGCTGTGGCCCCCCGGTTAAATCGGCAGAATGGGGGTAAGAGAAACGCATCCCTTTGAGCAACCCACTTCAAACTTTGCGCATTCAGCTGGTAAAGCTGCAGCGCTTAGCTCAACCTTATTTTTTACCGATTGAAGATTCAAACCCCTGGCAATTTCTGTTGCTGGTGGCGGCTCTGCTTGGGATAGTGGTGGGTTTAACACTGTTGCTGCTCACAGGCCTAGTGGCCGCGAGCGGCGCCTTAATTCCCCAATTGCAAAGTCGCTTCCTGCCGGGGGTACCTGAGCGAGTAGCCGGGATCTGGGCTGGCCCAGCGGGGGCGCTAGTGATGCTGGCGCTGGCCTCAAGCATTGCTTGCTTTGTGGCTTTTAGAAACAAACTGCGTCAAGGGCGTTGGTTGCCGTGGTTACTGCTGGGAGTAATTGCTCTATTACTCCTTGTATTAAATGGTATAAATGTTGGCATTAGTTTTATCGCTCGCAATATCGACAACGCACAGGTTGCCTATGATGAGCCGGGTTTTTGGCGAATAATTTCTATCTACGGTTTCTGCCTAATATTAGCTCTACCGATTCGTACATTACAGAATTATATAATTCCAAAGCTGGGATTATTATGGAGAGAGTGGCTCAGCAAACGATTGCTAGATCGCTACATGAGCGATCGGGCTTATTATCAACTTAATCCAAATGATGAAAGCAACGCAGAAGTAGACAATCCAGACCAACGTATCTCCGAAGATGCAAGAAACTTTACAGGTACAAGCCTGGATTTTGTTGTGGGCGTATTAGAAGCATTACTAACATTCTTTAGTTTTATAATTGTATTATGGAGCATTAGCAAAAGCCTTACCTTAGCGCTCATAATTTACGCGATTGGCGGCACAACTTTAATAATATTTATTGGTCGCAAATTAGTAAAATTAAATTATCAACAATTAAAACTTGAAGCAGATTTTCGCTACGGACTTGTTCATATAAGAGATAATGCTGAATCAATTGCTTTTTACAAAGGTGAAGCTCAAGAGAGCCAAGAAGCACAAAGGCGTCTTGGGGGAGCAATTCAAAATTTTGATCGCTTGATCATCTGGCAGGCTTTAATAAATATGATTAGACGCTCTTATGATTACTTATCTCGATTCTTACCGTGGATCGTTATTGCACCAATTTACTTTGCAAAAAAAGTTGACTTTGGCGTATTTAGCCAAGCTTCAATTGCATTTGGCATGGTTTTTGGTTCTGTAAGTTTTATTGTTAATAATATTGACCAACTCGCCGCTTTCTCTGCAAGTATCAATAGATTAGAAGGTTTCCAATCCACAATTGAATCCCTGCCAGTTCCTGCTCTTGAAGCAAAAGAGCGCAGTAATCACAGCGGTTCAATTTTACTGCGCGATGCATCTGTAGTACCACCTGGCACAAATCAAATATTAGTTAAAAACATAAACCTTGAGGTGGGTCCTAGCCAAAGAGTGTTGGTGGTTGGCCCCAGTGGATGCGGCAAAACATCGCTACTTCGCTTAGTTAGTGGTTTATGGCCCAGCGGCAGTGGTGAAGTTGAACGCCCTCCTCTCGGCGAGCTGATGTTTATTCCCCAAAAACCTTATATGTTACTAGGCAGCTTGAGAGAACAGCTCTGCTATCCCCTTGATAAAGCGCGCTTTAGTGATTCACAACTGCGAAATGTGCTTGAGGAAGTGAACTTAGCCGGGATGATTAATCGCTATCCCGATTTAGGAATCCAACAGGATTGGCCGCGATTACTATCGCTTGGCGAACAGCAGAGGCTTGCTTTCGCGCGGCTGTTGCTTAATTCTCCGCAATTTGCAGTGCTTGATGAAGCCACAAGCGCCCTTGATGTAGCAACCGAGAGGAGGCTTTATGGCTTGCTAGCCCAAAGAGAAATGGCCTTTATAAGCGTGGGGCATCGCCCTACCCTCACAGCTTTCCACAACACCGTGCTCCAACTTGATGGCAGCGGCGGTTGGAGTTTGCTGCCTGCCGCTAATTATGTTTTTGATCCAACCTGATGCCAACCCAACCAATCACCATGCAAGAAACCACAAGCAGCAACATAAGAAGTGCCACCACCAATGATGTGCCCAACTTTGGCTGGAGCCCCTATGCCGAAAGAATGAATGGCCGCTTTGCCATGCTCGGCTTTTCAGCAATACTATTAATTGAAACTATTTCTGGTGAAACTTTTTTGCATTGGGCTGGATTAAGTTAATTCAAATTTAATTAGATAAATCGGTTCAAGGTAAATCAAGCAGCTCCACTTGCCAGCGCCCCCCTCGGCTCACCTGCACTGCTAGCACTCGGCCATCGCCACTGATGGCAACCTTCGCTGGCACCCCAGCTGGCACCAGCCCAATGGGCCGCAATAAAGCGAGATTGCGTTCATAAATCAACAATTCAGTGCGCCCTGCCAAACTGCGCACCAAGGCAAAGCGTTTACCAGCACTATCCACACTCACGCTTATAGGTTGGGCATCGGGGCGATTAAGCCCCGGCAACGGAGAGCCGAATCCCGTTGAAAAATCCAGCCATCTCACCTGAGCTGATCCGGGGGCGATCCATGCCATTCCAGTAGCAGCCAAGCTAGGAGAGCTATCGTCTCCAGGTTGGGAAATACGGGGATTCAGGCCAAGCTCCGGTTGTAAACCTTGCCCCTCGCAGCCCCCAAGTAGCAAAAAGCTAAATAAGCAATAAAAAAATGCTTTCTTGCTCATCGCAAGGGTGCTCCAGGCGGTAAATCCGGTTCGTGGGAAGGCAGATTGAACAACTCCACATCTTGCTGGCCGCGATGCAAAAGCTGAACCCCTAGGCGCTTGCCATCTGGCGAAATAGTTAGGGCTTGAGGAGAGCGCTCACCTGGCAATGGCAAGGGGCGCAAACGAGCTAGGGCCCGATCAAAAACAACAATTTCAGAACGCTCACCTCTTTGCAAAATGAACGCTAGATAACGGCCATTCCAACTTAAAGATGGCGAACGGTGGGGCATTCCCCAATTCAAACCTTTAAGGGGTAATTCATTACCTGTGCTGCGCTCAACTAAACGCACTGCGCGTCTGCCTGAGCGCTCCGCCACTGTTACCAACAGGCGCCCGTTACCACTTAAAGCCGGATCCTGTTGATCGCCAATACCAGGAGCTTCAAAACGCTGGCCGCAGGCGTTTAACAAACATAAGGAAGTTAATAACAAAAACTGCTTACACCTAACCTGCCAAATCATTTAAATCAGGCCTTAGTTAACTATCAAAACGAGAATTATTGCTTGGGTTGTTATTATTTAGATTGCTTGAATTGGCAGGGCGGGGACGAGGTGGCAGCGGGCTGAAATCCGCTTCACTGATCGATCCACCAGCATCCGGCCTTGATGTGCGAGTTGGTGAGCTCGAACTTGCAGATGGGGCGGGACGTCTGCTGGATCTAGGTAGATCATCTGAGGGGGGCATACCCCTAGTAGTAGCGCTGGTTTGAACTCTTGGTTTTGATTCGCGGCTATCGCGTTCGCGGCGGCGAGCTCCAAATTCTGGAGGTGCATCAGTGCTAGCAGCAAAACGGCTTTGGGCCCGCTCTGGAATCGCTGGACGCTCCGGGCGCCGCGGCCGATAAAAATCCCTGTCTATTTCTTCTTCTGGTTCATCCAAATCATCGGCTCTAGAGCGAATCTTGCGCCGCAGGGGCTGAGGGTCTTCAAAGCGATCGTCATTGTTCCATTCGCTGCGACCCATGCGAGGCCTTGAGGGCAGCGGTTCATCTTCATCGAAGAAAGCGGAACGGCGGGCTTGCTCAGTAGTAACACTGCGCAAACGAACAGATTCGTAAGCAAAAAATACTGTTGTAGCCGCTAATAAAAACTGTCCAAATTGCAGGATTGGATCGAGGCGCCAACCCTGAAAGAAAAGTATTCCGCCGCATAACAAGCCAACGGCCGCAAAGAATACGTCGTAGTCGCGGGCAAGGCCGGGCTTAAAACTACGTAGGAAATAAAGCATTGTGCCGCCCACCGCAAGCACAATGCCAACGATGCTGGCCCAATTCAGGCTGGCGTTAACCATGAATGGCCTCCGGGGCCCAAAGCGGGCAGCTAAAGCCCATGTAAAAACAGTTTAGGGGCCACTGCTACTAATGCCAGGCAAATCAAAGCTTGCGATCAAGACGATCGGTTTGGCTAATCAAAATCAGAGCGATTGTGATTGGCACCACAACGATCAGAGCACCAGCTCCCAAGCTGGTAAGGAAATTTGAAAGGGAAGGGGTCATGGCGCCTTCGGTAATTGCCGAATCCTACGGGTATTAGGGGATTCTTTAAGATCAATCATTAAAGCCGTAGAAGTTTGTGACAGCATTACCCCTTCCTCTCCTTAACGCCAGTAACAATTTGATTGGGATCCTGCTGGCGGCATGGACCCTTTTATTTCTAGGACGCATAGTGCTGAGCTGGTATCCACAGCTCAACAGCACTAATCCCTTAGTTGCCTTGGTGTTAATTCCAACGGAGCCACTGCTTGCCCCCACCAGGCGCTTAATTCAGCCAATAGGTGGGGTAGACGTAACACCTGTTATATGGGTTGGGTTGGTGAGCTTGATGCGAGAACTGCTGGTGGGTCAGCAGGGTTTAGTTAGCCAGTTGTTGCGTTCCGCCCAGCATTTGGCTTAAGCATTTCCATCTCCACAAATTTTGTATGCACCTCCCCCCTTTGAAATTCGGGGCGATCTAAAAGGGCTAAATGAAATTCAATCGTGGTTGGTACTCCAATCACGGCGCACTCAGAAAGGGCGCGGCGCATACGGCGTAATGCTGCAGGGCGATCTTCACCCCAAACAATAAGTTTGCCGATTAACGAATCGTAGAAAGGGGGGATTTCATAACCGGTATAAACATGGCTATCGAAGCGCACTCCGGGGCCGCCGGGGGGTAACCAGCCGGTAATGGTGCCAGGGGCTGGCCGAAAGTTATGCCGGGGATCTTCAGCATTGATGCGACATTCGATCGCATGCCCCCGCAACTGAATATCTTCCTGTCGAAAACGTAGGGGCTCACCTGCAGCAATTCGTAGCTGCTCAGCAATCAGATCAATGCCGGTAACCACCTCGGTAACAGGGTGCTCCACCTGGATGCGGGTATTCATCTCCATGAAATAAAACTGACCGGTGGCATCGAGCAGAAATTCAACAGTGCCTGCCCCTTCGTAGCCAATCGATTTAGCCGCTGACACAGCCGCATCGCCCATTCGGGCTCGAATAATTGGATCTAAACCCGGCCCTGGAGCTTCTTCCAGCAATTTTTGATGCCGCCTTTGAATTGAACAATCGCGTTCGCCTAGGTGCACCACCGCCCCAAATCGATCAGCGAGGATCTGCACTTCTACGTGGCGGGGACGATCAATAAACTTCTCCATATATAGACCTGGATTACCAAAAGCAGCCTCGGCTTCCCCCTGGGCCGCCCTATATAAAGATTCCAATTCTTCGCTGCTGCGCACAAAACGCATTCCCCTGCCGCCGCCGCCAGCGGTGGCCTTAATCATCACCGGATAGCCCATCGCTTCAGCGAGTTCAGCTGCCTCTTCGGGGTTTTCAAGTAAGCCTTCGCTGCCGGGAATTGTTGGCACCCCCACCCGCTGCATGGTGGCTTTTGCGGTGGATTTATCTCCCATTTCACGAATGGATTCAGGAGAAGGGCCAACAAAAGTGAGGCCATGGGCGTTGCAGATTTCGGCAAAGCGGTCATTTTCCGCCAAAAAGCCGTAACCAGGATGGATTGCATCAGCGCCCCTGGAAGTGGCGGCGGCGATGATATTGGGAATATTTAAATAACTCCTACTGCTGGGGGGATCCCCCACGCAAACTGCTTCATCAGCCATCTGCACATGTAGAGCAGAGCGATCTACGGTGCTATATACAGCCACCGTGTTTATGCCCATTTCACGGCAGGTGCGGATGATCCTTAAAGCGATTTCGCCGCGATTCGCTATTAAAAGTTTCTTTATCGCCATAACCTCCCTCTATAACAAGTGACTCTATCAGTGGTGGAATCAGTAGAACCCGCTGAAGCAGCTGGTAAAGTGAGATCTTGTCGTTTCGGCAAGCCACGCGGATGTGGTGGAATTGGTAGACACGCACGTTTGAGGGGCGTGTGACTTCGGTCTTGCGAGTTCAAGTCTCGCCATCCGCATCAGATCCAACCGGAAGCATCGTTCTGGTTTGCAACGGGCCTGGGGAACTCACTACTTGGGTGAGGCCTTTAGCTATCGCTTTGCATAAAATTCGCCCGCTCAGGCCTTTGGCACCCCAAGGGCCTGATGCACTGAGGCTGGTTTTAGTGCCCTGCCCTAATGCAAACGCCACTGAACATCGAGTGGCCAGCGCAATGGGGTTATTTGAACGGGTATTTCCGGCTAGAGAATTTTGGAAACTTCTAATTAATCCCAAGCGCTACGGCCCCTGGCCTGCAAAGGGCGTAGTGGTTTTCCTGGGGGGCGATCAATTCTGGACGGTGCTGCTCTCAGCGCGACTTGGCTATCGCCACATCACCTACGCCGAATGGGTGGCCCGCTGGCCCCAATGGAACGACCGCATTGCCGCTATGGGCACAGCTGCTTCAACGCGACTTAAGCCCAAGTGGCAACAACGCTGCACGGTGGTGGGAGATTTAATGGCGGATTTATCCCATGACGACCGCGATGAAACAGGGCTTGTGGCTGGAGAATGGGTGGCCCTGCTGCCGGGCTCAAAAGGAGCAAAATTACAGCTAGGAGTGCCTTTTATGCTGCGCTGCGCAGAGATCCTGCATCAACTGCGGCCCCAAGTGCGTTTTTTGTTAGCGGTGGCACCAACTACTTCTGCAGCAGAAATCATTAAATATGGAGATCTAAACAATCCCCTACAGCGTTTTTATGGAGGCAGCACACCGCATTTGAGCAATGAAAGTGAAAGTGGGAAGCGTTGCTTAATAACAGGGAGCGGCCTTGAAATAATGCTGGTTGAAGACCAACCGGCCCACAATTTCCTAAGCCAATGCACTCTTGCCTTAACAACTGTTGGCGCAAACACCGCTGAGCTAGGCGCCTTGGGCGTGCCAATGCTTGTGCTGGTTCCAACTCAACACCTACACGTGATGCAGGCTTGGGATGGATGGCTTGGTTTATTGGCGCGCTTGCCACTGTTGCGATGGTTACTGGGAATAGCGCTCACGGCATGGCGTATGCGAAATAGAGGCTTCCTTGCTTGGCCAAATATCAGCGCCGGCCGCTTAGTAGTGCCAGAACGGGTAGGCACGATCACTCCAGAAGAGATTGGAGCGGAAGCCGCCCAATGGCTAGAAAACCCTGAACGCCTCGAGGCAATGGCTGAAGAGCTGCGGCATTTAAGGGGAAAGCCAGGAGCGGTGGCGCAGCTGGCGGGGTTGGTAGATGAATTACTACCCACAAATTACAAAACAATTGCTTAAATTAGAGAACTAAACCTTTGCAATTTGATAGGCCATGCAATTGAGCCAAGAGGAATGGAAAGCAAAGCTCACAGCTGAGCAGTATCAAGTAGCTAGAGAAGGGGGAACTGAACGGGCCTTTTCAGGTGTGTATTGGAATAACAAAGAGAACGGAATATACCGTTGCATCTGCTGCGATAAAGAACTTTTTAAATCTGATGCAAAATTTGAATCCGGCACCGGCTGGCCAAGTTTCTGGCAAGGGGTAGATCCAACTGCGATCAGCGTTCATACAGATCAAAGCCACGGCATGCAACGCACTGAAATTCGATGTGCAAACTGCGATGCACATTTAGGCCATGTTTTTAAAGACGGCCCTGCTCCAACGGGTGAACGTTATTGCGTAAATTCTGCATCTTTAAACTTTCAGAAAGTTTAGGCGTTAAGCCCAGGGATCGTCATCTATCGGATCAGATATTGGTTCTAATATTTCGCGCCTGATCTCAACGGGTTCAACGTCTACATCTAGGGGCTGCCTTCTACTTTCATAATTGTCAAACTTATTATATTTGCCGTAATTCCGGTTTGAATTCTGTTCAGCAACATCTTCATCTAAATATCTGCGCTGCTGCAACTGCTCCCTACGTTGCGCCCGTTGCTCTAATTCAACATATTCGTAATCAGGATCATAATTTGAATTTGATCCTTGGTTATATTTTTGATCGGAATTGCGATTTATTTTCTGGCTTGAACCGTATTCGTTACGCTCTTCGGTTGATGCAGATGGCGCAAAGCGTTCAGATTTATTTGCTTGCAGGCGCAGCTGTTCCTGATCAGTTATCTGGGCCGCAGGCAATTGGTTTTCCACCGGCACCATATTAAGGCGATAGCGCTCCCTCTCCTCCCGCTCTAAGTTGCCACCACCGATACCCAGTTTTTCAAGCAAGCCACTACTTAATTGCTTTAACTTTTCTTCTGCACCTTCATAAACAATTATTCGATCAGGGCCAGAACTTACAATTTCTTCAACGGTTAGTTCCCAGGTACTAAGGATTCCCTCCCCCAGCAAAGGAACCCCTATGGCTCCCATCACCAAAGTGGTGAGTTCGCCAGTTTCGATATCAAAGCTAAACCCCAATACGCGGCCTAATTGTTCACCGGATTCAGATATAACCTGCGAATTAATAACCCTGCTAAAGCGTTCGGGATTAAATTTCTCAGTAAGCGAATCAACAGAATCCACCAAGATCACATCGCCCACTTGGCGAATTTGCTCAAGGGGCATCCAACGAGGTAAGCCCGGCAGAAATCGGGTAAGCGGGTTATCGCGCAAACCAAGGGCGACCACCTCGCGGCGATCAATGTCAACCATCACTTCGCCCACAACGCCGAGGCGGCGGCCGGTGTCGCGGGTGATCACTTGAGTGCCCATCAATTCAGATCGCAACCAGAGGCGATCAGATGGAACAGGATTGGAATCGGAGGGTGGCGGCGCCTGCAAGGGCTCTGTTGGTAATCGAGTCATTGTGGCGCAGGATTGGCCATCAGGCTGCAGAGGGTAAACCCACCACCTGGGTATGGGCGCCGCGGGCTTGGGTTACCCCGATGGTGCGAGTGCTTGCGGCAATCATTGGGCGGCGATGACTCACCACTAGGAACTGGGCTGCATCTGCTTGGGTGGAAATCAAGCTGGCAAGTCTTTCTACATTCACACCATCAAGAAAACTGTCCACTTCATCGAGTGCATAGAAAGGGGATGGGCGAAACCGCTGCAGCGCAAACAAAAAGCTAAGGGCAGTGAGAGATTTTTCACCACCAGACATAGAAGCCAAGCGCCTCACCGCTTTGCCTTTGGGATGGGCCACCAGGGTGAGGCCTCCCTCCAAGGGATCTGCCTCGTTTTCAAGTTGCAGCTGCCCTTCCCCCTCTGAAAGACCTGCAAAAATTTCACGGAAATGACCATCTACTGCTCGAAAAGCCTCCATAAACGCCTCTTGCCTCAAGGTGGCAACAGTTTCAACCCGCAGCAGCAATTCCAAACGTTCACTAGCGAGCACAGCCAGGCGCTCCGCCAATTCAGCCAGCCGCGCCTCCAGTTGCTCTAGTTCCTCGAGGGCAAGCATGTTTACCGGTTCAAGAGCCTCCATGCGTTGCTGCACCACCTTCAGCTGTTCCTGCAAAGCCTCAAGACCCGCATGCCGCAGCTCCTCGGGTATCTCTGGCAGCGGATCAGGTAGTGCCAGCTCCAATTGATTTAGGCGCAAACTGAGATTGCGCTGTTCTTCCAGCAGCGCTTGAAGTTTTTCGGCCAAGCGTTGCAATTCCCATTGATGTTGTTGTTGTTTTTGGCGTAAACCCGCTAACTGGGCTTCTGCTTGATCGCGAGCGCGGCGTTGTTCACCAAAACGGGTTTGTAATTCCTGCTGCTCACTTTCAAAGGCCAAGCGCCGGGTTTGATCCACAAGCTGCTGCTGGCGCAACCCCTGCACCTCGGAGCTAAGCGCTGCTGCTGCCTCTTGGATGCGCTGCTCGTTCGTCACTAGAGCTTCTAGCTGGCTTTGCAGCCTTGCCAGCTGGAGGCTGGATTCCCTCTGACGTGCTTCCAAGCCGTCTTTCTGCTCCCTCGCAATACGCAGAGAATTGTCGGCCTGCTCCAATTCCTGCTGCAAAACACGCCAACGGGCGCCGTCTTGTTGATCACCGGCGTTGGCTTCTGCTGCTTCGATTGCTGCTCTTTCCTTCTCTAATGGCGCCTTAGTACTGCTTAATTGCAGCAGCCGCTCAGAGTCTTTATTAATTGCTGAGCGCAATTGCAATAGGCGTTGTTGCAGCTGATTTTCGCGGCTCAATTGGGGACCATGGGATCTTTTTGCGGCTGCCAATTCCGCCTCCAAGGCCGCCTGTTGGGAGCGTTGATTAGCAAGGGAGGTTTGCAGCAATTCCAGGTTTGCCGTTAACTCCTGCTCCTTCCGCCTTGATGCCAAAAGGGTTTCGCCAAGTTCAAGCAAACGGCGGCGCAATGGTTCCGCTTCATCACCTTCACTTGCACGTCCGAAACTGAGGCCGCCACTGCGCTGCTGCTGGCTGCCGCCGGTGATTGCACCACTGCGTTCAAGCAGTTCACCTTCGAGGGTAACGATGCGGCTGCGGCCCAACTCGCGGCGGGCTGATTCAAGGTCTTTGTAAACAAGCGTTTCACCAAATACGTAGCGAAACACCTCGCTATAAACAGGTTCAAAACGCAGCAACTCGAGGGCTCTACCAAGGCAACCAGCACTTGCAGCGATCGGGTTTGCCCTCTCAAGGGCACTGGAACTAAAACTCGAATTGGAATTACTACGAATTTTATTTAAAGGTAGAAAAGTAAGCCTGCCGGCTCGTTTTTGTTTGAGCAGTTCAATTGCCCTGGCAGCGATGCGATCGTCGTTTACCACCACCTGGCTCAGGCGGCCACCCGCAGCCACCTCAAGGGCGAGGCGAAATTGCTCTTCCACCTCACCCAGCTGAGCTACAGAACCGTGAATACCCTCTAAGCCAGCTTCCAGTAGCACCCGCAGGGCGCCGGTGCCGCGGCTTTCTTGCAGGGTTTCGCGGCGACTGTCTTGGCGAGCGATCTCCCGCTCAAGTTGCTGCTGTTCCTGCTCCAATCGCTGGCGGGTACGTTGCTGCAGCGAAAGGGCTTCAGCGAGGCTCTGGGTGCTGTTGCGTTGTTTTTCTGCTTCTTGCAAAAGCTGCTCAAGTTGTTTTTGCAGCAGCTCAAGTTGTTGTTTTGCAACATCACCACCTTGTTGTTCCTGCCCGAGTTGCTGCTCTTGTTCCAGCAATCTTTCTCGATCTTGGCGGCAACGTTCATCCAGCTGTAACTGCTCAGATTGCAGAGGGGCTAACTCAGCCTGCAGCTCTTGGCGGCGGCGGCTGAGCTGCTGCTGCTCCTCTAGCCAACTGCCGGATCTACCCGCCACCTCCCCCAAACGGCGCCGGGAAAGTTCCACCGCCGCCTCGGCATTAAGACAATCGGCCTTAGCTTGCACGCGTTCTTGGCCTTGATCAGCAGCTTCCAGCTGGCGCTTTTGATCTAACAATCCGCCACGTTCTTGTAGCAATTGATGGCGTTGCTGCTGAATCTGACTGGATTCCTGTTGATGCCTCTCAACACGCCGTTGCCTTTCCCTGCCAGAGGCATCTAATTCAGCTAGTTGGCCTTGCACCGCCAATAATTGATCTTCGCCGAGGGATTTCACCTCCAGTTGTAATTTTTCGAGCCCTGTTGCGGCAGCTGCAATTTCTATTTCTCCCGCCTGAATTGCATCCCGCTCTTTGATCTCACATTGTTGTATTTGGGAATGTTGCTGCTCGAGCTTTTGCAATTGAAGGCGGGAATGCTCCACCTGCAGCACCTGTTCTTGCTGCCTTCCAAGTTGCAACTTAAGGCGCAGTTCTTGGTATAAACGGGCCCTTTGGCAATCCCGCTCAAGGCGGTTGCGGGAGGCTTGAAGTTCACCTTCAACAATGCGGCAACGCTCTTCACGCTCCTGCACCTCTTCAAGCTTGCTGCGGGCCTGATCGATGCGGCTATCAAAGAGAGCAACACCTGCCAATTCGTCGATTATGCCGCGGCGATCTTTTGCACCCATCGACACAATTCGGGTTACATCTCCCTGCATCACTACATTGCTGCCATCGGGATCCACCCGTAAACGCCGCAGCTGGGTTTGCAGTTGCTGCAGGTTGCAACTAACGCCATCGGCGCTGTAACTACTGCTGTATGTACCGCCGGCTGCCACCCGCAAGCGACGAGTAACAGTCCATTCCTTTTGGCCAGGCTTAATCCAAGCACCTTCACTAGGGGCCTCAAGGCCTGCTTCCGCGTCATCTGGCTGCCAATCCTGCAGATCAAAGCGCACAGAAACCGACGCTTCTGCCGCTTTGCCTTCGCGTATTACACCGTTATTTATCAAATCCGGCAGCCGTTCTGCCCGCATACCACGGCTATTTGCTAAGCCAAGGCAAAAAAGGATTCCATCTAAAATATTGCTTTTACCCGATCCGTTAGGCCCGGTAACCACAGTAAAACCGGTATCAAGCGGAAGGGTTACCGAACCGCCAAAAGATTTAAAGTGAGTGAGGCTTACCTGATTGATATATACCAACAGGACAGCGGCGGCTTTGCCCCGAAACTGAATTAGATTCAAGCTAGCAAACCTCTTCAACTGCACAAGGGGCACTAGCCAATGCTGCCAAGTGGCGCCAAGCCGGATAGGTTGCTTTCAACAATTGCGAATTGATATGGACAGTTCCAACCCAGTAACTGCTGTAGGCCAAGTGGGAGAACTTTTTCGGGAACGGTTTGCTGAATTGCTACCAGCGATTCAAAAACAATGGCCGCAGCTCACCCA
>Ga0310327_10059_pt1 | contig 13271 bp, 22 predicted proteins | sample LakSupDCLTotalB7_FD_195541 | JGI IMG/M metagenome (GOLD analysis project Ga0310327, IMG submission 195541) | Enriched freshwater cyanobacterial communities from Lake Superior, Ontario, Canada - SU02.DCL.Total.B7 (v2) (version 2) | ecosystem: Environmental > Aquatic > Freshwater > Lake | place...
CATTTGATCGCCGCCGATGGCGGGCCGATCGCCCTGGTCGAGATCCAGCCCTGAAGGCCTATCGGCCCTGCCTTCCCTCTCTTTGGTTCCAGCCCCTTGCCCTAGTCCCATGCCCCGCACCACCCCCGCCGCCCTGGCGCCAGTCCCTACAAAGCCCCTAGCCATCAAGGCCGTAGGTCCAGCAGCAGCAGTTCCAGCCATTCCCACCCCAGCACCAAGCCTCTGGCACCTCGGCATCGAGGCCCAGGAGCTCACCACCCGCATCGCCCGCCTAGCCGATCTACTGGACCTCGATGAGCCCGAGCAGCAGCAAGCCGCCATCGCCTCTCTGGAAGAAGCTCTCCTGGCAGAGGAGGGAAACCGTGAGGCCCTGGCCCGTAAGGCCGATGCCACCTGCTGGGTGATCGATCACCTGCGCGCCCAAGGCAGCTACCGCCAGCAACAGGCCAAACGCCTGGTGGAACTGGCTAAGAGCGATCAGCGCCGGGCCGATGCCCTGGAAACCACCCTGGTGTTCGTGCTCACCCGCCTGCAGCCGGCGGCCACCCGCTTCTCTTTTCCCCACCACGAGCTCACCAGCCGCCGCAGCGAGGCCGTCGAGATCAGTGCCGAGGAGGAGCTGGCGCCCGAGTGGCTGCGGATCACAACGGCCACTGCCCCCGATAAAGGAGCGATCAAGGCCGCCCTCAAGGCCGGTCAGCAGATCCAAGGCGCCCAGCTTGTGTCGCGGCGCAGCTGGTCGATCCACTGACCAGACCCACCCCACAGGGGGTTTCGATTCTGGGCCAGGCGAAAAAGCCAGGCCCCATCCGCCTCCACTCCACTCCGCCCAACCCTCAACCCCAGGCCATGACCAGCACCATCCCCACAACCAACGGATCCAGGCCAGCCGCGCCAGCCAGCCCGGTCCAAAAGCCATCCGCCCTGCAGCTGCTGCGCCGACCAGAGATTGCGTCACCAGCTCCCCCAGAGAACGATCGGCCTGCCAGCCCCCAACTGCCCGAGGTTCCAGCCACAGCATCCGCAGCCCCTGCCGGGTTGCTCTCGTCCGAGCAATCCGCCGCCCTGGCCGCCCCCCTCAACCGGGCCAATGTCCAAACCCGCAGCCAGGCCGGGCGCTCCCTCAATTATTTGGAGGGTTGGGTAGCCATCAGGGAGGCGAACCGCATCTTTGGCTTTGATGGCTGGCAGCGGGAAACGATCGAGCTGCGCTGCGTGTCAGAAAGCCAGCGCCCCATTGGACGGGAGCAAAAGCCCGGCTGGGGGGTCACCTATTTCGCCCGGGTGCGTATTCGCCTCGGCAGCCAAGCCAGTGGGGCCCCCTCCCTAGTCCGCGAGGGCAGTGGCGCCGGCCATGGCATCGACGTGGATCTGGGCCTGGCCCATGAATCCGCCCTCAAGGAGGCCGAAACCGATGCGATGAAAAGGGCCCTGATGACCTTTGGCAATCCCTTCGGGCTGGCGCTCTACGACAAGCAGCAGCGACAAGTCACAAGTTCGGTGCGGGAAGAGCGGGGTCCTCAAACACACGGCGTCTCTCGTCAGGGGGGGCAGGCCCAGCAGGTGGTTGAAGCAAGGGCGGTTAAGCCCCAGATGGAAATCCTCAGCCAGGCCCAATCCCCCGCAGAACTATCGGACGCTGCCCTGTCGGCCCTCTCTCCGGCTGTGATCCAGCTGCTCCACGCCCAGGTCCGCAGCCTGTCACGACCCCAGTTGGAAACCCTGGTCACGGCCTTCAGGCAACGGTTCCGGCTAGCGGAGGGGGCCTCGGTGGCAGCTGCGATTACCCAGAAGCAGCACCATGACTGGGTTGAGGCGTATCTGGTACAGGTGGAGAGCCAACGGCAGCGGCTGTCGTGAGGGCTCTTGGCTGCACAGATCTGGTCACTCCGTCCAGAATGCACCCATGACCAGCGCACCGATCCTGCCTCTTGATGCCCGCTTGCCAGTGATGGCAGGGATGATCACTGCGGCAATCCCCGGTGCAGAAGTTCGGCTGTTCGGATCTCGGGGCCGGGGAAACGCCGGCCCAGACTCCGATATTGACCTCTTGATCACAGCCCCCGACAGCTGGTTGCAAACCCACAACCGCTACCAGGTGCTGGCTGAGTTGCGGCGACAGTTAGGCAGGTCAGATGTCTCGCTGGATCTGCTGCTGTATTCCGTCAGTGAAGTCTTAGAGCGCAAAGATTGGCTTAATCATGTAATCGCCCGCGCCTACCGGGAAGGGATGCGTATCGATGGCCTCGCCTGAAGCCCAAAATATGCTCCAGATCGCCAAAGCCGATCTGGAAACTGCGATTGCCTCATCTGACCCGACAATATTCAGAGAAACGGCATGGGGATTCTGGTTACAGCAGACCGTAGAGAAGGCCCTAAAAGCCTGGTTGCTCTCACTAGGCAGCACACCACCCCTCTCCCACGATTTGACCAGGCTACTAAAGCTATTGCTGGAGCAGAATGTTGAGATAGCAAAGTTCCTGGAGCTAGACCAACTAACTGACTACGCCGTCCAATTCCGCTATGACGCAGATCCAACGCCATTAGGACTAGATCGCATAGCCCTCAACCAGCAAGTGCAAACCCTCATAGACCAAGTAGAAACCGTGGTGACTGAATCAACGAAGAATTAATGGCGGCATGCCGCTGATTAATCAACGCCTTCCTGCATTGGGACTACGAGCGCCCGGGGCCGAACAGACAAACGCCGCCCCTCCCTGCTAGTACAGGAGTACGCATCGCCTATGTCCGGCCATAGCCCCATCGCTCCTCCATGCCCCCGAAAGCTGGCCACAACTCGATTCTTCCCTGCTAATCCCTAGCCGCAGCAATCAGGTCTGCCTCACCTGCCGCTTTTTCCGCCATCACCTTGGTGAGGCCGAAATCCCCCTGCTCACCTGCCAGTTCCACCAGGGCCTGATCGGCCAGGGCGAGCACCTAACCCGCCGTTGCCCCAACTGGAGCAGTGAGGCGACAGGCCCGCTGGGTTGGGCGCCGGAAGCGGCATGAGCGAGGAACCCAGCCCGCTGCCTCCATACACCTCACGCACCTGGTGGCTCAGTGATGGCCGCGCCGTGTTGCGCTTCCGGCCGGTTCGCTGGGATCACTACAGCCAGCGGCTCAAATCAATACGTCAGTCTGAGTCAAAAGCGAAATGATTATTAATTGGTCCTACAGAAGCCCCTGTCTAGGGTACTAAAGGGAGCTAGCAAACCGATACGGGTCATCGCCGAAATGCTCTAAAAAGCACCTCCATATATTTACCTACGCAAAAAGCTGGAGAATAACTAGATAACCTTGCCATCAGCAACTGTTACATTCTTTTCGATAACTATTATGCCGCTACGAATCGTAAATCCCAGCTCACTTCTGTCAGCCTCTTGAACCCGATCTTTGTTGATTACATGCACGTTTGCGCCAATACGAACATTTTTGTCAAGTATTGCACGTTTTACGATAGATCCGGCCCCTATCCCAAGTGGCACACCACCTCGGGAACGAATCGTGGAGCGTTCATCTGCTGATTCATAACCATCGGCACCCATTACAAGAGTGTCTTCCAAGACGGCGCCCTCCTCTACCCGCAAACGGAGGCCGAGGACGCTGTGCTCGATAGTACACTGATTAAGAATACAGCCTTCACTGACTAACGAACGGCGCAGGCTAGAATCATAAATTTTACTGGGAGGCAAATAGCGCGAACGAGTGTAAATCGGAGCACTCTCGTCAAAAAAGCTGAAGGAGGGATGTTCATCCGCTAGGGCAAGATTGGCATCGTAGAATGCCTTAATTGTTCCGATATCCTCCCAATAAGCATCAAACAAGTAACTCTGCAGAGACAGATCACTGTCCAAGGCTGCCGGAATAATTTCCTGCCCGAAGTCAGTAGCTTGTGGGTGACTATCAAGTAGATTGAAGAGAGTCTGCCGTTCGAATACATAAATACCCATCGAAGCCAAATAAGGTCGGCGCTCTGCTTCCCTGGACGAAAGGCCGAGGGCTCCTGTGTCAACCCGCATGGCATCCAGGGCCAGGCCCCTTGGCTTTTCGCGGAATTCTTGAATTTTCCCTGAGGTATTAGTCCGCATCAATCCAAAACTTTCAGCAGCCGACCGATCCACGGGCAATGCAGCCACCGTCAAGGCGGCGCCACTGCTCCGATGGGACATAAGTAAGGCTTCAAAATCCATCCTGTAAAGCTGATCACCTGAGAGAATCAGCACCTGATCTACATCCCAGCTCTCGAACAGCTCGCGATATTGTCGTACAGCATCGGCCGTGCCCTTGAACCAACTTGGGCTACTTGGGGTCTGCTGGGCCGCCAATACCTCCACAAAACCGCTATTGAAACCTGAAGATAGGTTATAGGTAAGGCTGAGATGGCGGTTGAGTGACTGACTATTGAACTGGGTAAGTGCGTAGATTTTAAGTATTCCGGAGTTGATGCAGTTGCTGATCGGGATGTCGATCAGGCGGTATTTGCCGCCTAGGGGAACTGCAGGCTTTGCCCGAGTGAGGGTAAGGGGCTGCAGTCGGGTACCGGCACCGCCTCCAAGGATGATCGCTAGTACACGGTTCATTCGTTGTATTCTCGCTTCAAGAGAAAGTAAAGGTGGTCTGGATCCTTGTACTGCCTTGGAAGGCAATGATGCAAGGTTGCAAGCCGTGCCCAGCAAACACTACGACGAATCTTCACGATGGATTTCCCTTCTTGAACAAGGATGCGCAAGGCTTTGCAATACAGCGGAAAACTGGCCTCCAATTCGCCGATTGTTAAGACAGTTGTGAATGTTGCCTGGCTCATGGCTGCAACCTTTGGTACCTCTCAGATTGTTGTTCAGTTGACCGCTTAAGAGAAGTCCCCGAATGGGGGCTATTCATCTTCATTCACTCTCGGCTGTCGTGAAGACGTAGCGAGTGTGTAGGGTTGTGCTCGATCCAGGAGGAAGTTCAAGCTTGCGGTCTCCGCTCAGCAAGGCCTGCCTTGGTGCGCTCCAGGGTTCGATGCACACCATCGCCCGCGGTGGCTCCGTCCAAAGGACTACAAGATCCAGAGGGTTGGAGAGCTGAAGTTCGAGAGTGGTTCCTGCATGCTCATCCACCAGCCTGACCGCACTGGTGGGATGTACCAGCAGGTCGATGCCCTTCTCCATCAACTCAATTTGTTCTGCTGTAGACGTTTCTTCCATGCTGAGATGGTTGAGGCACTGGCTCGGCAACCCCTCGAATCGCACACTCTCGAGACTAGAAACATTGAAGTAAGGGTGCAGACCAAAGCTGAAGGGCATCGTGGTGTTACCCCGATTTTCCACAACAACAGTTATTTCTAGCTTACCGGGCTTTAGCCGCAACTCCATGGTAAGCAAGAACCAGAAGGGGTAGGCCTTAAAGGTTTCATGGTTTTCGCATAGCTGTAATTGGACTCCACTTCCATCCGCGAGCTCCTTCATGCTCCATGGCAGTTGACGTGCAAAGCCGTGCTGACCAAGCTTGAAGACACCTTGAGGCAAGGGCAGCTTGTTGTCTGGTAGGCCTCCAGTGATCGGGAAAAGCACAGGAAAACCTCCACGCACCGATTGCGCTGGGTCGAGGAACCGCTCAAGATCTAGGTAAACAACCTCATGGCCAGCGCAACGCCAGCCGCTAATCAACCCGCCCCGTTCAGGCACGACCCGCAGCAGATCACCGCTGCCTGGATCGCTGAGCTCCCAGTGGGGATAGGGAGTTTCACGTTGAATCAGGGACATGGAATGGCTTTCCGGGCTGCAAGCTCAGTCAATCTGCCGCACCCAGATTGAAAAGGATGCCCCCAAGCGGGAACAGTGGGCGTCACCTGCCGGATGGCGATCTAGAGCAGGGGTCACTCAGATCTGAACCATGCCGCAACGCATGCCCTTCAGCACAGCCTGGAGACGGTTGTGGACATTCAGGGTTTGAAGAAGGCGCTTGGTGTAGGTATGGGCCGTTTCATCACTCACCACCAGCCGCTTAGCAATCTCCCGATCACTGAGGCCACTGGCGAGCAGATCAAGAACCTCATACTCGCGCTGGGTGAGCCTGGGGCAACTCAGGTACGGCAGGGTTCCGGTACGTAGGGAAGGGCTGCGATAGGAGTGGCCGCCCAGCACGGCCATGACGGCGGCCTGCAGAGGTTGTTGGTCATCAACGAAGTCGGCTTCGGCCACAACAGCCTCAAGCCAGGGAGCCTCAGCACATTCGGCCGGAATCGCGTCCCCGAGGGAGAGGATCACCGCGTGCAGGTGGGGATGGTCCTGGCGGGCCTTCTGCACTAAATCAAAACCATTGCCGCTTTCGAGGTAATCGGTGCAGATGAGCAGGCTGTAGGGATCATCGGCTTCGGCAACCAGATAGTCCAGGCATGCCTGTTGATCGGTGACGGCGCAGGTTATGCGGGAGTAACCGCCGAAGCTGCGGCACAGTGCCCGCAGCAGAAAGCGACCTTTTGCCGCAACCGCGACCCTACCGGGAATCTGTATCGATTCCAGACCTTCCTCGTGGGTCCCCTTGTCGTTTGAGGTCAAAAAGGGCGTGAGGTCCATGCGCAGGCGGGTTTGCCCTGGTAAGGAACGCGAAGTGGGGCAGCAACGACGCTAGGAAGGCAGAACCTGCCATCAAACGGTTCCCAGCTCAGTCGTCGTAAACGCGGCAGTTGATATCGGAGGGATTGAGGTCACAGAAGACTTCGAAAGGAGATGGTGCGTCAGCTTCGTCAGGGTGGCGCACCTGGAAGTCCTCTAGTTCCTTGATCTGCTGCACGATCTTGGTGGCGATCGCTTGCTCCCCTTTCGCTTGGGCCTCGGTGAGGGCGGCGCGATAGGTCTTTAACTGGTCTCCGATGCTAGCCATAGCACACAGCCCTGAGGGGGCCCGAATTGGCCTAGTGAATGTAGCCCTTTTGGATCCATAAACAGGGCAGGGGTAAGGCGATAAAAGGCTAAAGTTTTACATTTGATAAGCATTTTTACTTATCATAGGTGTGTCAACGGGTTGGCTCCGTGGACCTCGAGGGTGCCATGGTGGTGCGGTCAAACTGAAGGAATACCATGGCCGATGCTCCCTATATCGTTGCCCTGGCTTTGGTGGAATTTGGGGGAAAGCGAGCATTGCCGCTTTCCGGTAAATCCCAGTCGTCACTTGCCGCGACTGCGCTCGATCCTGGAGATGACGGTCGCACACTGGCATTGGAACTGCTCCTGCGCCTATGGCAACGCAGCGACGACGGCCCACTACAACGGGCTGCTGGGGAGTCCAGTCTGCTGCTAGTAGAACTTCCGATGGAGGTGATGAGCGAACAGCTGCCGCTGCTCAAGGCCAACTGGATCTCTGGTGGTGAAACAGCCGCTTTGCTCACCAGTCTAGAAGGCCTAGCGATCAGGGCGTGGAGGATCACCATCGCCAAGTACGAACCGGTCAGCTTCATTGCCTGGCCCTAATCGGTCCCAGGAAATCCCCCCCCCATTTGGGGACAATTGGTGAACGGCTCTGATCTGATGTCCTAATTGACCAGTTGCGGCGTAAACAAAAATCAACAGGGCCAAATGCCTGTTGATGCAAAATGCCTGCACGCGGCACAATTGGCTGCTGGCGATCGGCCAAGCAGGTAGGAGCGTTCGGTCTCAGAACCGGCCTGAAAGAAGAAGCACCACCAACAACAAGGCAACCAGCGCAAACTCGCGTAGGAGCATCTCCATCAACCTGAACCAATCTCTATCCACGTCGTCACTCTCTGCCAATACCCCAATCCATCGCGCCCCCCATGCGGGGGCAAAGTCTCCCCAAATGGGGACTGGTCTGCAGGAAACATGCCGGAGCAAAATAGTTCATCGGGCGGTGCAACCTGGCCGCTATTCTTGACTTCTGCCATGGCCAATTATCAGATCACACTCCTGAATCCAAGGGAAGGACTGAACAGCACAATCGAATGCGCCGACAACCAGACGATTTTTGATGCTGCTGCAGATCAAGATATTAATCTGCCGGTGTCTTGCCGCGCTGGTTCCTGTTCCTCCTGCGCCGGCAAGTTGATCAGCGGCAGTGTCAACCAGGAGGATCAGGCCTTCCTCGACGAGGACCAGATCGCCGCTGGCTTCGTGCTCACCTGCGTGGCCTTCCCCACCTCGGACTGCACAGTGGAAACCCACGCCGAGGAAGAGCTCTATTGAGGCGTTGCCCAGCCGGCAGACGCCCAAGCATGAAAGTCTGCGGGTCTCAGCAGCTGGCTGCCTTCAGCCTCCCATTGCCATGTGCGCTGCAATGGGAGATTGAACAGATCCCAGCTAGCGCTCCCGCGCCGATCGTCCGCCATCGCACCGGCTGGGCTGAGCTGGTTGCCGTCGGGCATGGCTGACTCCAGAGCGGAGACAATCACGATGACGCCAGATGGAACTGGAGCGATCCCCCCGGATGGGGAGGATCGCTCCATCGCAGCATCAGCCCCGCCAGGTGGGCAGGCCGCCGCTGGCCAAGGTGCCGCGGTGACGCCAGAGTGCCTCGGGTGTCACCACAACGCCGTGCTCAGCGGCCAGCTTGGCCGCAGCCTCGGTGGAGGAGGTGACGCCCAGAGCCTGGGCAAAAGCAGAATCGCGCTCCAGCAACTCCTTGAGCTGGTGCAGGGCAGCAGCAGAGGGATTTTCGGCCTGGGAGGCCGGCAGATCACAGGTGGCCATGGGAACCCTTCTCAGAGTGATGCCAGCCTAGGAACGGCAGCCTTGATCGGGCTCAGTTGTATTCACCTGGAATGTCCTGCTTGGTCACCGTGACCCGGCCCACCTTCTGGCCCGACAGGCGCAGCAGCTCATCGCCGGAGAATTCGTAGCCGAGCCTGCCAGCGATCAGGGCCACATCATCAGCGGTCGCAGCAGCCTGCACCGCCTGCCGCAGGCCAGGGTCATCTTGCATACGGCCCAGAAAGGTTTTCAGCTGATCGAGGGACATGGCTGGCAATCGAGGCTGTCAGTGCGAAGGCCCGTCACCTCCTGGTCCACCTGGGCCAGGGGTTCCATAACAAGGAGCAGATCCACAGGCGCGAGTTCGCCGTCGGAGCTCCACTTCAGACAGGTACGGCCCAGGCAGTTGTTGAAGTTCGTCATTGCGAACCTCCGCTTTGCTGTTTTATTCAGTCTCCTCCCAGCGGCGGATCAGCGCTGCTCCCCAAACGGGGGCAATCACCGCCCTGGGTTGATGTTCAGAACCAGGCCAGCTGGGCCCCTTCCCGGCTGTTCACCCGCGCCTCGGGAGTGCGGCGTTGGAACTCCATCCGGATCGAGCGCTCCTGGGCGCCATCGGCCGTGATTGCGCGGATCGGATAGAGCTGTTCACCATCTTGGAAGGGCACGTGCACGCGGAAGGTGCCATCGGCCTGCAGAGGGATCTGCTCTTCGCCGATAAACAGGCTGGCGCTCGGTTCGGTGGCGCCGTAGACGATCAGCTCGGCATCAGCCACCAGCCAGAAGGAGCGCTGGCGTAGTAGGCCGCTGCCAGATTCGTTGCGGCCACTGGCCCATACACCAGCGCCCGAGGCGTTGAGCAGGCCGCCCTGATCCTGGATGAAGTCGTGATCATGAAGCATCTCCGAACCGCTGCGGCGACTGCGGGCACTGCCGGCGCTGGCCAGCTGATACAGCCATTCGTGCTCCACCCCGCCACTGCCGCCCGCGCGGTGGCTGGCCACTTCGATCGGCCCCTCCAGCGAGAACGGCACAAACAGATCCGCCACCACGGGACTGGGCCCCTCGGCCGGCACCCGCGCCACCGACGACACCGCCAGCGCCAGCCAGCCGCCGCCGCCGAGGCGGTAGCCGAGCTCGACGCGGTAGTCGCGATCGCTGAGCGGTACCGGTAAGTACCACTCCGTGGCGTTGGCTGGCATCACCAGCTCCTGCAGGGCGTGGGGGTGGCTGGCACCCAGGGGCAGGCCGGTGACGTCGGCCACCCGCAGAGCCAGTCGTTGGACTCCGGCGGCGGCGGCACGCTCGCGGTCGACGGTGCTGATTGACCAGAAGACGTATGCCCACTGAGGGTCGCGGGGCAGGAAGGTCACCTGGCTCGGTGCCTCTAAGAGAGATGCGGCGCTGCTGGCCTCAGCAGGCTCGTTGTGCGTGCTCGCTTCCGGTTGGGCCTGGCCCAGTGCCTCGACCAGCTCCTCCTTGTAGTGGCGAATGGACCTACGAAGGCCGAGGCCGCGGGCCAGCTCACGCAGCTGGGCCAACGTCTTGGTGAGCAGGGAAGGACTGGAGGGGGGAGATGTCATGACGCAACGGCTTCGCATTCCTTAATAATCGCAGGATTGCCTCTGTCAGAGCCCGCTCTGTCAGCACATGGGGATCCCGCCGGGATCGCTCCAGTTCTCGTTAGTACTGGTCGGTTCGTTTCTGCAGCAGGCATTTTGAGGCCGCTGGCGCCCGATCTGTGAACGCTTGTCAGGGCGGCCTTCGATGCAGGTGACGTGACCCCTTTTGCTGCTCCAGTCCTTGTGAGAGCTAGTGGGTTGATCAGGCCGCCTTCCATTGCTAGATGACTTCCAGGGGCGTACGCCCCATGAGAGCCGATTGCGGTCTGTAGGAAATGTACGCGATCCGGTGTTGTTCTGCCAGCACTATGGACTCAGTCAGTGATGCAAACATTTCCACATTTAAGAACTTATCCTTTAGGCGGCCATTAAATGACTCCACCAATGGATTCTCCCATGGTGAACCTGGCCGGATATAGGCAGTGGCGAATCCATTGCCCATACACCACTCTTGCAGGACATTGGCAATTAACTCCAGACCATTGTCCAATCGTAGACGGGTGGGGACCTGGATGCTAACTGAGCAGTCCCTCAATGGTAATAAACACATCCACTGCCTTGCAACGCCTACCGACACGAATGGTCAAACAAGCACGTCTGAAATCATCGATAACATTGTGGAATTTCAATCTGCGTTCATCCATCGTTTGGTTAAGCTAGTGACTTTCGGGAAAGTTGTCACTCCTTGGCTGCCATTCAGGCGGCCTGAATTAATGGTAACTCCAGGGCCAGTTCGTGCTCTTACGGTGGCTTGTTTATCCACACTTCTTCGGGTTAGCACCAGCAGCGGGTGCTTCGGCTCCAGCGCGTTGGATTGACACGGCGTGCGGCTTCGTAGACCTCGGTTCGCTGCTGGCAAATTGCCTTTGTGGATCCGCTGTGGCGCTGGTGGGGCGTCACGAATTTGATGCCGCTGTGACGGTGCTGGTGGTTGTACCAATCAACGAACGACACCACCCATTCGCAGGCCTCCTCCTTGCTGGCAAAGGGCCGGCTCGGGTAATCAGGCCGGTATTTGACCGTACGGAATAGAGATCCCGAGTACGGGTTGTCGCTTAAGAACCTTGGCCTGGAGGGGGATCTCATTACACCAAGCTCTTATAGCCGAACCTCCAGGGTGGCTGACCGCATTGCATTGCCTTGGTGAGCATAGAGAATTAGTGGCTGAATGCGCCACTTACCGAACCGCTCGCGTAGGCAAGCCCTACCAACGAGACTTGCAGCAAGTTTGGGGTCCTCACTGTTCTCCACATCGCAGGCCACCACCTTCCCGCTCCCCCCATCCATTGCAAAGTAGAGGTAAAGCCAGATCCCTTTAACGCTTGTTGGCAGATAAGAAATGTCCCAGCTCCAGACCTGGTTGGGCTCATCAGCCCGCAACCACGGCACGGGTCTAGTTTTGTGCTGAAGCCGGACCAAACCCCATCGCCCAAGAACCGGCAGGGCCCCGCAAAAAATGCCCCACTCCTCGGCCGTTGCACCGATCAGGCCGGGCCGCTGCGCGGTCCTTGCAACAGCCTGCGGGGTGAGGCGCAAGAGCGGTGTCCCACGCCGTTTCTTCCATGGCGATCAGCAAGGCCCCCAGCTGCGAAATCCGCGCCCTGGTGATGCATGTCTATCCCGTAGCCCTTGGGCTTCTGCGAAGCAGTTGGCATCAAAGCCTTTGGCCATGAACGCCTCGATGTCCCCCTAGGCCGTCGAGGTAAGCCCGTCAAAAAGGTCCGTTTCATGCCCATGGCCAAGGCCCATGAGCTGGCCCGCAAGCTGCAGGGCCGGGCCAATACCACCATCTCGGTGATCTAGCCGCCCCAGTGGGGCCTACGGGCCCCTTTCTCTTAGGACACCTGATTGCTGCCCCTTGGGCTTGGCCTCTCGCTCACCGCATCAAAATGGCTGCGGCCCTCCTCAGCTTGTGCGACCCGCCTAAGTAGTTGACACCGGGCCCGCTACGTCCGCTGGAGCTAGCCGCTTGAGGTGATTTTTGGAGAGGTGATGCCCGGCCGCGCCGCCACCACTGCGCAGGGCCTGAACTGCTGCAGGCCACAAAGCAATCCCACCTTGTTCCGCTCTGCAGCCAGAAGCAATGCGTTTAAAAGCTGATTGTGCTGAGCCGCTAGCGCAGCGATGCTGTGCCCATCAACCCAGGAGGCGCCCAACATGGACGACACGCCACCCCGCCAGGTTCAAGAAGCACGCTGACTGCAGGCCCCTGCTCCAACAGTATTGACCGATCCGTGGGCGGGTCGTTCAGCCGGGCAAGAGCGCAGCATTCCCCAATGCCGCTCACCTCGTGCGCCTGACTGATCGACACTCCAGCCGCACCGCCACAGGTGCCCCCAGGAGGACCATCCGCCCCACACCTGGAATGCATGGCCCCAGGTGCCAATGCCAGCAGCTTCGATCAACCACCATTGGAATGTTCATAGCCAGCGCCCTTGAGGTATTCCTCAGGGGTTTTTTTGTATGAGCAGATTGCGGGCTAAAGCGCGCTCAGTAGTAGCGGCCGGGATATTCGCCAGGGTGATCGATCCGGCTGATGCGGATCCCAGAAGCCGACTGGCCGTGGAAACGCAGGATGTCGCTGCCAGAGACCAGAAAGCCCCGCTCTTGGGCCAGCAACGACACCTCATCGGCGGTAAGGGCGTCGGCCATCATTTGCCGCAGGGCTGGATCAGCCTTCACCTGGGCCAGAAACCGCAGTAGCTCGCTCTGGGGCACGGCAGCTCAGCAAGATCTGCAGCATAGAACTGCCAGCAAGACAGATCTCAGCGGCTCCTGACGCAGTAGCTACCAGATGAATCCCAACCTAGCGGGCATCCCTTGCCGCTCTTCTGGATCGCTTCCCGCTCGTTGCTTGGGCTGCTGAGGCAGTAGTTGCCAGAGGAATAAAAACCCAGCGGACAACCAGCACCACTTTTCTCAATGGCGCCACGGGTGTTACCACCAGAGCTCGGCACGCAGT